>Ga0070684_100000181_pt1 | contig 43558 bp, 62 predicted proteins | sample KBSC723LmetaG_FD_65653 | JGI IMG/M metagenome (GOLD analysis project Ga0070684, IMG submission 65653) | Corn rhizosphere microbial communities from Kellogg Biological Station, Michigan, USA - KBS C7.2-3L metaG | ecosystem: Host-associated > Plants > Roots > Rhizosphere ...
TCATCGCGCCCTCGCTTCCCGGACCAGCTCGCGGATGCGGCGCAGGTTGAAGGCGGCTTCGGCGGGGGTCATCGGCTGCCCCTCACCTTCGCAAGAGCGCGCTCGGCGGCGGCCAGCGCATCGAGGCCCTCGAGGTTGATGCGGTAAACGAGGTCACTGGAGATGTCGCCCGGCGTCGTCAGTTCGCTCGTGGCAAAGCCGCGCCGCTCAAGGCCAGCGGCTGTCCGTGTGCGAACCGTGACGGCCCAGGGAGGCGCGCCCTTGTTCCGCGTGCGATAAGAGCCGCGCACCCCACCGTCGCTGGCGGCCCACTTTCGTCTCATGGCCCGGAGCGCCTCGATCTCGGCGATCGAGAACGTCTCCGACGCACTCGCGGTGCGGTGGATGGAGATGGTGACCTGCCTGACGCTCATCGCGAGGCCGCCTTTCCCATCTGCTGCGCAACAGCCCAGGACTCGCGCAGGTCGCGCAGGCGCTGCTTAGCCATCTCGGCCAGACACACGTCAGGCGCACTGACGTCCTGCTCGCCGCACTCAGCCGCCTCGCACGCCGCGCAGTAGCTGCTGTCGGTCGGCACGCCGCAGCACGGACAGGAGAACTCGTCTCGGGCGGGCATCGTTCACTCCTCCCCGCCGAGGTCTTCCCGCTCGTAAGCGTCAGTAAAGTCTGGCCCGTCGTCGTACCGCCGGAGGTCCTCGCGCGCCTCGTTGCACCGCGCGCAGAAGCACCAGCCATCCGACCGAGACTGGTGCTGCTCCTCTTCTCTCTTCTCAGTAAACGGCGCCTCGTGTCCGCTGTGCATGCCTCACAATATGCGGACAAATTATGTACGTGTCAACTGCCTCGTATGATGCGTATTGACGGACGGACACAAAACGCGTACATAAAATGTACATGGACGCCGCCCCTTCCGCTTCCGTTCGGTACGCTCAGCAAATGGCTGACGACTTGGATCTCGAAGAGGGTGAAGACGCTGAACAGGACGAAATCCGCGTCAGGTGTGCAGCGGCACTAAAGCGGAAAATGGAAGGGATCGCGAAAGCTGAAACGCGCTCTCGGGTACTTCGCAAGCGCCTGGGCAAGGTGAGCCTCAACCGGCTCATGAAGCTCGTCATCGAGCGCTACATCGTTGCGTGGTCGGCGGAGAACGGTGTTCCCGCCCCAACCAGTGAAGATGACTCAGAGGGCATTGAGCGAGGCGCGCGCGCCATCAATGCTCGGAAGCAGCGGGAGGGGCGCGCGAAACCCAAGCAGTAAGAGCCGCCGGAAGCCCCATGCACAGTTCGTCGCGTGGCCGCAACCCGGCCACGGCGCTGAGGTTTTGTTCAGCGTCAGACCTACACACTAGAAGCACTGCCACGGCCAGCGAGCCGTCGCCGTCGAGACGGGGTGTCTCGACGAAAGTGCATGGAGCGATACATGTCCGGAGTGGGCGTGGGAGTCGTGGCAGATCTTCGCGAGTCGGTAGAGAGAGTCTGGAGGACGGGGCGGCGGTTGGGCTTGTTGGACCTGGAGACGTCGCCTCGTCGCAAGCTGAGAGAACTCGCGCTGCTCGCAGAGCGGGAACGGAAGAAGGCGCGCAAGAAGCGCTGAGGCTACCGACCGCGCTGGGCCCGGAATGGGAACCACAGCCAGAGCGCAGTGACGGGCAAGAGCAACAGCTCGTCCCATCGCTCGAGGCCAAGATGGCGCGCGAGCAGCCTCCCCGCGCCAACCACGGCAAGGAAGCTCAAGACCCACCCGATCACGGCCAGTGCTCGTCGAGCTTGGACTGCACGTCGTCGATCTTCTGTGTGCATTCGGTGGCCTCGGTGTGCGCGGACTCGGCGGACGTCTTCGCTTCCTCCGCCTCGCTGGTGGCTCGTTCTGCTTGCTCCTTCGCGTCGTTCGCTGCTGACTCGGCAAGCGACAGACCGGCGTCGACCTCGTCGAGGCGCCAATCCAGCCACACCCCGAATCCCAGCAGCACCAGGAGAAGGAGAAGGGCGGCGCGGCCCGGAGTCATTCGGTCGATGCGCGCCAGCATCCCCCTCACGTTGATCAGCTTATCTCGGAGGGCCGAGGCGTGACCACGCTGGAGGCGCTCGACGCAAAGCTCGACGCCATCGCTGCGACGCTCGAGCGCCTCGAGCGCCAGGTGCCTGCTGCCCCAGCTGATCAGCCCGAGCTACTCACACCGAGAGCAGCGGCAGCCGCCCTTTCGGTGAGCACGAAGACGATTCAGCGCATGGTCCGCGACGGGCGCCTGCGCACGGTGCAGGTCGGCCGGCACTGGCGGGTGCCACTCGCCGAGGTGCGGAGGTACTCGACCCCCAAGGCAGCTGCGCCGCGGCCGCATCGCCAGCGCCGTGCCGCAGAGCCGTACGACGCGCGCGCCGAATACGAGAAAGGCATGAAGCGCCTCGGGGGGCGTCGGTGACCTCAGCCCTTGACGCGCCGCAAAGGAATCACGTTCGTAGGCACAGCGACGTCGACGTAGAAGCGCTCCGTCGTCCGCTTGTCCTTGTGCCCAAGGAAACGAGCGACGGCCTCGGGCGCTGCGCCAGCCTCGACCGCCCATGTTGCGACGCTGTGCCGCATGACGCCGAGACCGAACGGCGGCACGCCGGCGACGATGCACGCAGCGACGTGCTCCTTCTGCAGGTTGCGCGGCACTTCGCCCGAGGCCCTGAGACGCTCCGCCGCCTCGAGGTGCTCCCGGTGGGTGATGGGTGTTCGCGCGAGCTCGCCGCCCTTGTGTCGGACCACGAGCACGGCGAGCACGTCGCCACCCGCTTGGCGCAGCAGCTCGCCGCCGCGGATGAAGCGCTCGAGTTCGGTCACATGCCAGCCGGTGGCGGTGAGCAGCAAAAGACAATCGGCCCGGCGGGCGGCGTCGGCACCGGGCTCGAGCTTGTCGTACGGGCCGGGCTGTCGGGTGGCGGCGGCCGACGCCTTGCCCCGCAGGTGCTCGAGCACTTTTTCGACGTGCTCCCACGGAACCACCTTCCGGCGCCGATGCTTCTCAGGCGAGGCCTGCGGCACCTTCAGGTCGAGCGTGGCGTCTTGCGCTGTGGTGAGCAGCCCCTTCTCGGTGCGCAACCAAGTGAAGAAGCTCTTGAGAGCAATGATGCGGTGCTTGCGCGCGCTGAGGCCCTGAAGGCCCTCGCGGAGTTGGCGAAGCGTCAGCTTGCGGAGGTCGGCCCCGTTGAGCGCGAGTGCCCACCTGAGGAGCTTCCGGCCGTGATCGCGCGTGTACACCCGGCCATTACCCTTCGCGATGCTGAAGGCCTCCCACTCCTCGACGAGCTCGTCGGTGAGCTGCAGCCGCTCGCTGTCGACGCCATCGGGCCGGTAGCCCGCGGGGTCGATCTCGAACCGCTCAAGCTGGGCCTTCGCGGCGGTGAGCGTGTGGGCGCCGGTGCTGACGTGGTACCGCCGACCGCGAACCTTTCGCTCGATGATGAACAGGTCGAGCCCGTTCTTTTGCCGATGGATGTACCCCGGCCAACCTGGAACTCGCCTGCGGCTCATACCGGCGGGTTCACAACCGGGCCACAATGGGAGGGAGCGACATGTTCATGACCCCGAGAGGAATCGAACCTCTGACCTTCGGTTTAGGAACCGGAGTGCAGCAGCCGGCTGGACCCAGAAATCACGGACTTGAGGGGACAGCAAGTGCCCCGAAAAGACGGGGGGTCCACAGCCCGGCCACAATGGAATCGAGGGCTGCGACGGGGGTGCGGTGATGGCCTCCGACGAGCAGAACGACTCGGACCCGCTGCCGTACGTGCAGGTCGACCGGGCGGTGAAACCCAAGGCGATGATGGTCGCCGGCCGCATCGGCACGTCGACGCAGCACGCCCTCGGCTCGCTGATCGGCTTCTGGGAGATGTGCGGCGACCCCCGCGACATCGAGCGCCTCCTTCAGGAAGGGAAGCGCGAGGTGGTGCTCGAACGCGCCGTCGTTCAGCGACGCTTCCGCATCGCTTCAGGCCACGAGGTCGACCCCGACGAGCTCGTCGACATGGGTCTGCTCGAGCCCAAGGGCCAAGACTCGTTCCGCGTTCGGGGCATGAGCCGCTACTTCACCCCGATCGCCTCACGACTTGAGGCCCGCGAACGCGCCCGGAAGGCCGGCATCGCTTCCGCCGAAGCCCGGCGGGCGAAGACCGGTTCCGCGCAACCCCGCAAGATGTCTGAGAGCGGTTCCGAACATGTTCGGGAAGATGTTCGGGAGATGTTCGGCGGCAGTTCGGCGTCTAGTTCCGGCGACGTTCCGGCCGCGTTGGACGTCCCGGCAACCCCACCGAACCCAGCGGTCAGCGGTCAGCGGTCAGCGGTCAAAGGTCATCTTCTAGAAGCTCCGGCCGCTCGATCGAGCGACGGGTCAGCCGACGCCTTCTGGGTGTGGGCGAACAGCGCCCGCCGTGCCGCTGGTCACCCCGGTGAGCACCCGCCGCGAGACCTGTCGGGCTGGTGGTCGGGGGTGCTGATGGAGCTCGCCGGCGAGCACAGCCGCATCGAGCGGGCCTTCGAGCACTTCCTCGCCGACCCGCACTGGCGCGCCGAGGGCTGCCCATTCGCCGCGTTCAAGAAGCAGTGGGCGAAGTACGCCAGCGAGCACTACGGCCGGCGTGAGGAGCCGAAGACCGCGGTCCCGCAGATCATCACCCGCGAACGGAAGGCGTGCGCGGCGTGCGGGGCTGGTGCTGAGGCGGAGCTCGCCGGGGTGCTGCTCTGCTACGACGGCTGCTGGCGGGAGGCCTCGGCGTGGGCGCAAGCCCAGAGCCCCGGCGAGCCGTGGAAGGCTGACGTCGCGAGCTGGGCGCGCGAGCGGCGAGGTGCTGCGTGAGCCGCATCAACGACCGCCTGCGCCGCGCGCAGGAGAAGCTCACTGCCTGGCTCGACCGCGGCGGCCGCCGCGCGTTCAACAAGCCCAGAAGAAAATCCGCGGCACCTGTCGCCGCGGTCGATGCCGGCCTCGGGGTTCCCCCCCTCCCCCTCGTAGGCCGGCTCGTTTTTTCGCTGCGCGACGAGCGCGACGGGTTCGAGCTCCTGCCGCGGCCGATGGGTTGCCGGGTGCAGGTGCCCGGCGGCGCGATGTTCACGAACGGCAATCGCTCCTCGAGGTGCGAGGCGGAGGGCACCCCGCCGTGATCTATCGCTACTCGCTCCGCCGACGGTGGCAGCCATCAGTCGGCGGCAAGGCCGGCCGAGTCGTGTGGGTGATGCTGAATCCCAGCACCGCCGACGACACGCACGACGACCCGACGATTCGCAAATGCATCGGGTTCACGAAGCGCTGGGGCTACAGCGACATGGTCGTTGCGAACCTGTTCGCGTATCGCGCGACTGACCCGGCGGATCTGTGGCGAACCCATCTCGCCGGCGGCGACATCATCGGGGCTGAAAACGACGCGCAGTTCCATGCCATCAACGCAACGCCGATGGCCGATCAGCTGGTTGTGTGCGCATGGGGCGCCGGCCGGCTGATTCCCGTGATGCTGAGCCGCATCGTGGCAGTGGAAGAACTGCTCGTGTGCCACCCGCTGCACTGCCTCGGCTTCACCAAAGGCAGCGACCCTCGAGGCAACTTCCCTCAGCCACGACACCCGCTGATGTTGCCCTACGCAACGCAGCTCGAACGCTACCCGGACGCGCACGAGGGCGGCTGCATCTGCGAGCGCTGCCGAGTCGTGATCCAGGCCGCGGCCCAGGAGTCAGGTTTTTGAAGCACGCAGTCCAACCCGCAGGACCAGAGGTGAACACGATGGGACGTCAGGCAGAACTCGCAGGCATGGAGCACCCGCACGGAGACAAGGTTCTCGACGCGCTGATCGAGGACCGTCGAAAGGTCTCGAAGAAACGAAAGAAGTACTCCGACCAGGAGGTCGAACTCGGCACGGAAATCGAGTCGCGCATGGCCGAGAATGGCATCGAGACCTACGTCGCCACCAACCTCAGCCCGCCGATTCGGGTTCGGCTGACGAACAAGAAGAAGCTGATCATCGACGAGTACGACGACGGCTCGAACGACGCCGAGGAGGACGACGGCGACGAGGGTGGCGCCAAGTACGCCGAGATGGCCAAGCAGAAGGCCGAGAAGAAGAAGCCCGCTCTCTCGGAGGCCTGACGGATGCGAGTTCTTTCGATCGAGCAGATCGCCGAGGTGTGCCACGAGGCCAACCGCGCGGTGACGAAGCACGTCGGCGACGTTCCTGTTCAGCCGCCGTGGGACCAGGCGCCGACCGAGATGCGCGAGTCGAGCATTCGGGGAGTGCGCTTCGCCATCGACAACCCGACGGCCACGCCGGCCGCTCAGCACGACGCGTGGGCCTGCGACAAGATCGCGGCTGGCTGGAAGCACGGCCCGGTCAAAGACGAGGCAAAAAAAGAGCACCCTGCCCTCGTCTCGTACGAGCGACTGCCCGCAGGCACGAAGGTCAAAGACGCTCTCTTCCGCGCGGTGGTCGAGGCGCTCCGCTGATGCCTGCGTACCGCCTGAACCTTCCGCCCAGCGCGAACGCGCTCCGACGTCCTGCCCTGATCAGCCCAGTCTGGTGCTCGGGGTGTGGCCGCACGGTGCATGGCCGCGCCGACATTCGCGAGGTCGCGACCGGCGAGGCGAAAGCGTTCAGGCGGCACGCACACTCAAGGCTCCCGAAAAAACTGCTCGACGGGCCCGTCGAGGTGCTCGCGACCTACTACCTCGAGGGCCTTTCGTCCGACGGACCCAACCGAACGAAGGCACTCCACGACGCGCTGCAGGAGTTCCTCTTCTACAACGACTGCCAGGTCGCGGAGATCCACGAGGTCTACCTCTTCGCGGACAAGCACCACCCGCCCGGGGTCGTGTTTCAGGTTGAGCCGGCCGACCCCGTGACGCACGCCGAGCGCGCGCGACGGCTGGCCAAATCGAGGGTTCAGGAGCGAGCGAACGCAGCGGCGCAGCCGTCGCTCCCGCTGCCCACAAACGAGACACCGAAAAAGGAAGTGCGACCGGTCGCCTTCAGGCGCCCCGCGCACATCCCAGGCGAGTCGCAGCTCGAGCGCATCACGCGCCTCGCGAAGTCAGCGGTGATCAACAACCGCAGTGAACCCGACGACGAACCCCCGGAGGCAGCATGAACGACCACCGCATCGATCGCCTGCTCACGCAGCACCGAAAGCACCTCGCCCACCAGCAGCGCGAGCTCTACCACCACAACATCGACGACCCCTGCCCCTGCGAGCTGTGCGCGCGTGAGCGCTACGAGCACAAGGCCACAGTGATCGCGATCGTCCTCTCGCTGAGCGTCATCGTTGGAGTCTGGCTGCTCTGGGGCGTTCGATGACCCGCGAGCGCGCCGAGTTCCTCGCCCTCATGCTGCGCCAGGGCACTCCGCTCGAGCGAGAGTCGATCGCCGAACTGGTCGAGCACGCCCTCGCGACCACGTCGCCAAAGCCGGCAAAGCCTTCACCGCCGCTCGACCTCGGCGTGAAGAAGGCGCTCCTCAAGAACGGCGACGGGGGCGACAAGTGAGCCCGTACGCCACGGTCGACATGTTCCCCGAAGCGGTGCTGAAGCCGGAGGACGATCCGAACAGCCGGTTCACCACGCGCGAGTTCATGGCGTGGATCAAGGCCGAGTGCGCGCGAGAACTCGCCCTGCTCAATCCCGACTTCGAGTTCGACCTCGACCCCTTCGCCCACCCCGACTCTCACTGGGGCAAGGAGTGGTGGACCATCGCCGACAACGCGTACACGCGAACGCTCCTCGGCACGAACTTCGTGAACGGCCCGTGGGAGGAGTGCGCCGAGGTCGTCGAGTGGATCGTGACGCAGCTGCCACGGAACTTCCGCCACGGCTTCACGGCTCAGGTGCTCCCTGGAAATCGGCAGGAGCAGGAGTTCTGGCAGCGGCACATCGAACCGATCCGCGATCGCCGCGATCGCAAGGGCATCGTCGTCACGTCGCACTACCCGCCGGGTCGTCAGCGGTACGGCTTCCCTGGCTGTCCGTCGTTCGATGGCGACATGAACGTCAACTCGCTGCTGCTGATCTGGAGGTGCACGTGAAGAAGCCACAGGCGGTCGAATGCCGCAGCTGCAAGGCGCTCATGTTCTGGGTGCTGACGAAGAACGGGAAGAAGATGCCGATCGACGCGAAGCCCGACCCGAACGGCGGACTCGTCGTCACGCTCAAGGCCGACGGCGAACTGCACGCTGAGGCGTACATGAGCAGCGAGCCGACCCACCACGGCCGGAACCGGTACACGAGCCACTTCGCCACGTGCCCGAACAGCAGCCAGCATCGGAGGGGGACATGACGGAGCAGCAACTGCAGGTGCTCGAGGAACAGGCGAAGATCGACCACACCGAGGCAGACGGCGGGTGCGAGACGTGTTTCGGATGGACACAATCGGCGCTTGGGCTCATCGACGAGGTGCGGCGGCTGCGCGCTGTCGTGAAGCGCCTTGAATGGGGCTCGTGCGACGGGTGCGGGATTCGCGACATGTGCACCGAGTGCGGCGCTCGGCGGTCGACGCTCGACGAGACGACGTGGCAGCCGCTCGCGAAGCATCATCCCAACTGCCCGGTGTTCGCCGAGAACGGGGAAGTTCGATGAACCGCGCACGCATCGAGGCGCTGTGGGTGAAGAACCCGTCGCTCACCATTCGCGAGGTGGTGCGCCTCACCGGCGCCCGCTGGAGCCTGGTGAAGAGCATGCACGCGCAGCTCGTCGCCGCCGGGAAGCTCGCCAAGGCGCGCAGGCCCCCCGAGTTCCTTCGAGCGGTTTGACAGCGGCGATCGGGCGGGCTGTCATTGCCCATGCCCGAGCTCGATTTCGACCCCACCAGCCCCGAAACGAAGTTCCGCGCCGTCAACGACGTGCTGCTCGTGCAGCAGTACCAGCCGAAGCAGAAGGGCACCATCATCGTGCCCGGCACCGACCCGCTGAAGCACAACACGGGCGTGGTGGTCAGCGTCGGGCCGAAGTGCGAGTGCGGCGCAAAGGTCGGCGACGTGGTGGTCTGGCAGGTCTTCAAGGGTCAGGCGGTCGGGCACTTCGACAAAGAGCGCTGGTTCATTCGCGACGAGGACGTCTGCGGCATCGTCGAGCGGGGCTCGCCGGCGTGAGCGCCAAAGACGAGCAGCCGAAAATCTTCGCCGTGGTCCGCAACGGGGACCACAGGGAGGCGCACATCGTCGATGTGTGGTCGTGGGCGCCCAACGCCGTCGACGAGGAGATGAAGCGCTGGGCCTCGTTCACCACCGGCACGCAGAAGTTCGAGGTCTACGAGTGCACGAAGGTGCGCGAGGTCAGCGTCGGTATCTCGCTGAAGGAGTCTCCCAGTTGAGCTGGAAACCGGACGCAGAAGGCAGCGGGCCATATGTCGTCGCCTGCTGGGCGGAGGACTTCGACCGTTTCGTACGTTTCGGTTCGGCCGAGGTCGCTGAGGGCTACGCGCTCGGCTGGGGAGAAGGCGGCAACCAGTACGGAGCAGGCAAGTGCTTCGCTGTCTTTCTTTCGGTCGAGAACCTCAGAGAACTTCGGACCGAAGACCAGGAGTCGTACGACGAGGCGTGCGGATACGCGAAGCTCTGCGAGATTGTGCTGGCGAAACCGCTGTGAGCAAGGGCACCGAGGCGATCAGCATTCTGCAGCGGTACTTCGGGGAGCGCGTCGACCCGGGCAAGGCGCTCGCCCTGATGATGGCGAAGATCCAGTCGCAGAACGAGCTCATCGGCCACCTGAAGAACATGCTCTGCGCCGGCGCCATGTTCGACGGCATGGTGGCTGGAGCCGGGGAGCGAGCTGCCAGCATGTTCGACCTCGAGCCGCACATCGAGAACTCCACGGGAGCAATGCAGGACATCGAGGAGGTGCTCGCCCTGCCCCGCTGCGAGCTCCGCGCCGAGACCGTCGAGACCACGCAGCAGCCTCCAAGGCTGGTGCGCCTCCAGTGAGGTACTGCGCCTTCGGCGAGTGCTCGAGGGAGGCGTACAAGGGCGATCTGTGCAACGCGCACCGGCAGCAGCGAAAGCGCGGTGCCCCGCTCCGACCGCTGCGTGACGCGCAGGGCGGCCGCTTCCACGGAGACCCGAAAGGGCGCCTGAAGCGAGCAGCTCTCGCCTACGCCGACGCCTGCCTCGAAGACGAGCCGCGCGCATGGAAGAACCTAGCCGACGCCGCCCGGTGGTTCGTTCGAGGTGTGCCGAAGTCGGGAAGCAAGAGCGTGGCTGATGCCCTCCAAGGGGTACGAGACGCGGTGAAGCGCCTCGCAACGGGGCTCGGTCACCCCCCGCGTACCCCTCCCCACCGACGCTCATGGGGTGTCGAAGGCCCCTCAGAACAAGGGCAAAACAAGCCCTGACCGAGACGCCTCCGGGCGGCTGCTGAAGGGCTCGACGGCAAACCCGGGCGGTCGACCCAAGACGCCGGAGGACATCAAGAAGGCGTTCGAGGCAGCCAACCCGCGGGCGGTCGAACGGCTGATCGAGCTCCTCGAATCGAAGAACGAGAAGGTCGCGCTCCGGGCCGCTGAAATCATCATCGAGCGCACGCTCGGCAAGGTCTCCCAGCCCATCGCGCACTCCGGCTCCGTCAGCTACTCGATCATCGACCCGTTCGCGGAGCCGAGGCCTTGAGCGCGCTCGTCCCGCCCGGCGCCATCGACTTCGGGTTCAAGCCGCGCGCGCACCAGAAGGCGGCGCACGCGCTGAGGCTGACCTGCCGGTTCCTCGTGCTCGTGTGGCACCGCCGGGCCGGCAAAACGCTGTGGTGCATTCTCGAGCTGATTCTCGCTGCGCTCGCGGCCACGCGCCCCGACGCCCGCTACGGGTACATCGCGCCGCAGCTGAAGCAAGTGAAGGGCATCGCGTGGGACTACCTGCGCAGGTACGCGCGCATGGTGCCAGGTGCCGTGGTGCATGAGGGCGAGCTCTCGGTCGAGTTCCAGAACGGCGCGCGGATTCGTCTCTTCGGGGCGGACAACCCCGACAGCTTCCGCGGCCTCTACTTCGACGGCCTGGTGCTCGACGAGAAGGCCGACATGAAGCCGAACCTGTGGGGCGAGATTCTGCGCCCCGCTCTAGCCGACCGCGGCGGGTGGGCAATCTTCATCGGCACCCCGAAAGGCGTGAACATCTTCAGCGAGCTCTACTACCGGGCGCTGAAGGGCGAGCCGGGCTGGGCCGCCGACCTCCGCCGCTGGTCGGACACCGACGCGCTGACGGAGGCCGAAGTCGAGCAGATGCGGCGCGAGATGACGCCGTCGCAGTTCGCGCAGGAGATGGATTGCGACTTCGCAGCGGCCGTCGACGACGCGCTGATCAAGCTCGACCAGGTGCTCGCCGCCCAAGAGCGCACCTTCGGCCGCAAAGACTACGAGTATGCGCCGAAGGTGCTGGGCGTCGACGTCGCGCGATACGGCGACGACCGCACGGTCATCATCGGCCGGCAGGGACTCGTCTGCTTCTCGCCGACCATCATTCGTCAAGCCGACACGATGCTCGTTGCCTCGCTGGTCGCGCAGAAGGTGGAGCGCTGGAAGGCAGAGGCGGCGTTCGTCGACGTCGGGAGCTTCGGTGCCGGCGTCGTTGACCGGCTGAATCAGCTGAAGGTGCCCGGTGTCGTGCCGGTGGACTTCGGCGGCAAGCCCATGAGCCCGCGCTTCGAGAACAAGCGCGCGGAGATGTGGTGGTCGATGGCGCAGTGGGTGCCGAGCGCGGCTCTGCCGGAGTCGCACGAGCTCACGCAGGACCTGACCGCGCCCCGGTACACGTACGCCAACGTTCGCGGAAAACTGCAGCTCGAGTCGAAAGACGACATGCGAGCGCGCGGGCTGCCGTCACCTGACGTGGGCGACGCGCTGGCCTGCACCTTCGCCGCGCCGGTGACGCCAGCGGCCGACCGCGCTGGTGGCGGCCGCGAAGCCACGACGCCCGACTACGACCCTTACGCAGCCTGAGGAGAAACCAATGGGTGGAGTTTTCAACGACATCACCAGGACCGTGAGCAACACCGTGGGCGGCGCACCGAAGGCCGTCGCGGCGCCCCTCGAGAAGGAGATCAAGGCGACGTACGACAAGAACACCACCGACTTCGCGAAGGCGAACGCGGAGACCATGGCGCCTGACTTCACGGACCAGGCCGTGCGCGCGCGGCGCATGGCGCAGACGCTGCAGTTGATGTCGGGCCGCGGTCGAAAGCAGTCGTTCCTCGGCGGGGACTACGGCGCTGAGACGCTCGGCGGCGGCTCGATGCTCGGGGGCGCGCCTTGAGCCAGAACATCATCGCCTCCGCCTACGACAGCGGCGGCTCCTCAAGCAGCGAAGTGCAGCGCATTATCCGCGTGTACGAGGCGCACAAGTCGGAGCGCTCGACGTGGGACCCGACGCTCCGCGACATCAGCGACTTCATCGCGCCCCGTCGCGGCCGGTTCTTCCTCGAGGACCGCAACAAGGGCGACCGCAAGGACCGTCGCATCATCAACAACAGGCCGACGCGGGCGGCGCGCGTGCTCACCGCCGGCCTAATGAGCTACCTTACAAATCCCGCTCAGCCGTGGCTGCGCTTCACCACGCCCGACCCAAAGCTGAACGAGTTCGAGCCCGTGAAGGAGTACCTCGCACTGCTCGTCGAGCGCGTGCAGTGGGTGTTTCACCGCAGCAATTTCTACCAGGCGCTGCACGGGTTCTATGCCGACCTGCTCTTCGGCACGGCCGCGATGCACATCGACGAGGACCCGGAGCGGATCATCTGCTGCTACCTGTACCCCATCGGTAGCTACGTCATCGCGAACGGGGCGAACTACAAGGTCAACACCCTGTACCGCGAGTTCCAGATGACCGCGCCCCAGCTCGTCGAGCGGTTCGGCCCGGACAAGGTGAGCAAGCGGTGCCTCGCCGCACTGAAAGAGAGCCGCAACACCGACTGGTTCACCGTCCTGCACGCGCTCGAGCCGAACGTCGACCTCGAGACCGGCAAGCTCGGGCACCGCGGCATGCCCTTCAAGAGCCGCTGGCTGGAGCGCGGGCCCGACGAGTCGAAGGGCTTTCTCGCTGAAGGGGGCTTCCAGGAGTGGCCGGCGCCTGTCGCGCGCTGGGACGCGACGGGCGAGGACGTTTGGGGCAACGGGCCGGGACACGAGGCCATTGGCGACGCGCGGGCGCTGCAGACCCTCGAGCGGCGCAAGGCACAGTTCATCGACCACCTGGCGCGGCCGGGCATGCAGTTTCCGTCGACCATGCGACAAGACCCCGTCTCGGGGAGCCCCGGCTCGCACGTCTTCGTCGACGCCTCGGGCCCGGCGCAGCAGGTGCGGCCCATCTACGAGGCGAACCCGGTAGGCCTGCAGGTTATCGAGGCCAGCATCCGCGAGCACGAGAAGCGCATCGACCAGGCCATGCGCGCCGACCTCTGGCTCGTGATGGAGCAGCTCGTCGAGGGCAAGATGACCGCGACCGAGGTGGTGCAGCGGCGCCACGAGAAGGGGCTGCAGATGGGCCCCACGCTGCACCGGCTCGAGATGGAGCTCCTGAACCCGGTCATCGACCGCGTGGTGCCCATCATGTTCCGGCGCGGGCTGATGCCCCCTCCGCCGGACGAGCTCCAGGGCATGGAGCTTCGCGCGGAGTTCATCAGCGTTCTCGCTCAGGCGCAGAAGCTGGTGGGCATCCAGGGCGTGCAGGAGCTCGCGCGCATGGTGGGCCTGTTCGCCCAGATGCAGCTCAGCGGCAAGGGCGCCCCGGTACTCGACAAGTTCGACTTCGACCAGGCGGTCGACGCGGTCAGCGACATGCTGGCGACGCCACCGGCCATCACCATCAGCGACGACGAGGTCGAGTCGGTGCGAGCCCAGCGCGCGCAGGCGGAGGCCGCAGCGCAACGGGCTGCGGCCGTGCAGCAGGCGGCCGAGACCGCGAAGACCGCGTCCGAGACGGACCTCGAGGGTGACAACGTGCTGTCCCGCATGCTGCCGGCAATCGCTGGCGACCGGGCCTGAAGCGCCCCCACGTACCTCGCGAGGCAGACGCTTTCGGCATGCGAAAGCTCGCCTACGTCCTCCTCGCAGCGCTGGGTCTGGCCTTCGTTGCGCACGCACAGCAGCGGCGCTCCGATGGGAAAATCCACATCGGCTCGAAGGACACCGACGTGGTGGTCGAGGGCAACATCATCTGGACCTCGCCCGACGGCGGCTCCTCGCACACCCCGGCGAGCGGGCTCACGGGCGCCGCGGTGGTGAAGGCCGACGTCCTCGACGCCGGCGTCTCCCGGTTCAACGGAGACACGCAGTTCTTCGGCAACCCGGTGTGCGGCTCAAGCGCTGTCTGCGGAAGCGTGGCGCTCACGTCTGGGACACCGTCCACTGCTACGGTGACAGTGCGGTCGGGTGCATCGTGTGCGTGCTGGCCCACCGGTAACACCGCGGCGATCGCCGCAGCGGGCTGCGCGACGAGCGTGAGTTCGACCACACTGACGCTCACCGGGCCCAACTCGGTCACCACCACGATGCGGTACTTCTGCTGGTACTGAGTCGGTGACCGAGAGCGAACTCTCGCTCGAGCAGGACTCCGCGGCCGCATGGGTGCTGTCGACTCCGCAAGGGCGCGCGTTCTGGTTCCGCATCGTCCACGGCCACGACCTCGGCATGCTGCACCGGAGCTCGCGCGTGCCCGGCGACCCGGAAGGCACGGCCCGGAACGAAGGGCGGCAAGACCTCGCGCGCGACCTGTTGGCCCTCGCCAGACGTACGAACGAGACGCTCTTCGAGAAGATGATGCAGGAGGCCTACGGGCGCAGCCGCAGGGTTGAAAGCGCCCGCGTACCCCCGGACGGTGACGCTTCGCCCTGACGATGGGCGACGCGACCTCGACCACCACCGCGACGGAAACCACCACAGGAGGCGCGCCGCCCGCGTCCATCGTGGGCGGGACCGACGCGAAGGTCGAGGCTACCGCGACCACGACTGCGACCGCGACGGAGACGAAGACCGCTGCGACCGAGACGAAGAGCGCAGCGGGCGAATCGAAGGACGCCAAGGCCGAGACGAAGACCGACACCAAGCCGGCGCTGGTCGACGACAAGTGGGAGCCGAAGCAGGCGGAGGGCGTCAAGCGCGACGCGAAGGTGGTCGGCGAGGCGCGCGGGCTCTTCAAGAAGCTCGGGCTCACCTCGGAGCAGGCGCAAGCGCTCGTCGAGTTCAGCGACGCCCAGGCCAAGACCCTAGCCGATGACGTGAAGGCAGCTGATGACGGTTGGCTCAAGGAGCTGCAGGACGACAAGGAAATCGGCGGCCCCAAGCTCGCGGCGACTCGCGAGTCTGTGCGCGAGATGCTGCGCCAGCTGAAGAGCGGGCCGCAGCTCGCGAAGTGGGTCGACCAGATGGGCATCGGCAACGCGGCGCCGCTTGTGCGCGTGCTCGCCGAGCTCGCCTCGCGCACGCGCGAAGACACCGTGAAGAGCACTGTCGTCGACCCCGCTGCGGCGGCGGTCAACGAGCAGGACCGCCGCACCGCCAAGACGTACGGCAACAACACTCGCAAGGAGTCGTAACAAATGCCCACCACCGCCGTAGGCGCGACGCTCCCCACCTTCCTTGACGTCATGAAGCGCATGCGCCCGGACGGAGGCATCGAGCTCACGATGGCCGAGCTGATGGAGCAGGAGAACGGGCTCCTGAAAGACATGGTGTGGAAAGAGGGCAACCTCCCCACCGGTCACCGCATCACGCGGCGGTCGAGTGTCCCGACGCCCGAGTTCCGGCAGATCAACCAAGGTGTCTCGCGCGCGAAGAGCCGCTCGGACCAGGTCGACGAGTCGGTGGGCCTGATGGAGGCCCTTTCGGTGGTCGACGTGCGCCTCGCTCGCCTGAACGGGAACGACGGTGCGTGGAGGGCCAGCGAGGACATGGCCTTCCGGGTGGGCTTCAACAACACCTTCGAGACCACCATGTGGTACGGCAACACGGAGATCGACCCCGAGAAGTGGATGGGGTTCGGTCCGAGGTTCGACCTCACCACCGCGGCGTTCGGCGGACAGATGGTCGCCTCCGGCATCTCGGCCTCGGGTTCCGACCAGAACAGCCTCTGGTTCATCGACTGGGGCATGGACACCGTCCACGGCATCTACGCGAAGGGCGGCAAGGGCGGGCTTGACGTCCGCGTACTGCCCGACGACCTGGTCACCGACGAGGACGGCAAGGAGTTCGAGGCGCACCGCACGAAGTTCGAGTGGGAGTGCGGCCTCGCGGTGCCTGACCCGCGCCACGTGGTGCGGGTCTACAACATCGACTCGAGCGCCATCTCGGCCGAGTCGTCGCTGCTCATTCAGGGAATCATCAAGGGGTACCACCAGCTGATGCGCGGCGGCCGTACGGTCGCGTACTGCAACCCCTTCGTCGCCGGCTACCTGCACCTGCAGGCCCGCTACGGCGCGCTGAACGGGACGCTGACCACCGACAACACGACCGGCCAGCCGGTGCAGAACATCATGGGCGTGCCGCTGCGCATCAGCCAGGGGCTCACCAAGACCGAAGACGCCCTCAGCTGATCAAGGAGAACGCACCGCCATGCTGCTCGACAAAGAGAACATGTTCAGCATCGACCAGTCCCTCGCCGTCGCGTCAGGGACGACGACGCTCTGCGACCACTCCATCGACGTCGGAGCGCCCGGCACCATCCCCGCGGGGTTCCAGTCGCGAGGCACGGCGCCCCGCGATGTCGGCAAGGGGCGGCCGGTTCAGGTGCTGGTCGAGGTGACCGAGGAGTTCGACTCCGCCGGCGACGACACCACCCTCGAGGTGGACCTCGTCACGGCTGACAACGAGGGGTTGACCACCAACAAGGTCATCATCGCCAAGACGCCAGCCATCGCTCAGGCGGCCCTGGTCAAGGGGTACAAGTTCATGGTGCCGGGCATCATCCCGCCGGGCACCGGCGCCGATCAGTTCATCGGCGTGCAGTACGTCACGGGCACGTCGACCGCGACCGCCGGCAAGGTGAACGCCGGCCTCGTCTTCGACATGCAGACGGCTGGGACGTAAGCCTCGATGGGACGCTACGCCAAAAGGTCGGCCCCGCCAGTCCCGCCCGAGAGGGCGGGCTTCGAGCGCTGGCTCGTGAAGGAGCCCTTCCGCGGGCCGCTCGGCGAGGAAGCGCTGCCCGGCGACGTCATCGAGTTGCCGATCAACTACGGCGGGTACCGCGACGGCGAGAAGGCGAAGAAGACGCCGTCGCAGGCCCTCGCCCCATACGAGGACAAGCGCCATGGCTGAGCCGACCCTGACCATCTCGAAGGCCGAGTTCGACTCGCTCAAGGCCGAGCTGGAGAAGCTGAAGAACCTCCAGTTCAAGACCGAAGAGCAGAAGCGGCACGAAGCCGCGATGGCCGAGCACCGCGCGCAGCAGCAGGCCACGCGCAAGAAGGCACTCGAAGCCCAGGGCGCGAACGCATCGACGCTGAAGTACGTCGTCGGGCCGAGCGGCGCCTACAACAACGGCCAGACGCTGAAGCATGGCCAGATCGCGACAAAGAAGAACGTCGCCGAGCCGGGCCTTGGCGCCCCCGCCAAAGAGGTCGCGGAGTTCCTCGCGAGCCTGCCGTCGATCGAGTGGAGCGCCTACGACCCCCGCGCGCCGAAGCCCGAGCCTGTGCCCGAGAAGAAGGGCCCGCTGACCGCGGCGGAGATGAACAAGGCCGACGCGGAGCGTCCGAAGCACGGCGTGATGGCGCCAAAGAAGAGCGGCCGTCCCTCCGACAACGAGGTCTAAGCGAAGGAGCCCTGAGCCGTGCCCAGCATCGAAGCAGGCATTTGCAACACCGCCCTGCTTCGCGTCGGGCAGCAGCAGGGCATCACCTCGCTGGGCGACAACAGCCCGCAGGGCAAGGCCTGCAACAAGCTCTGGGACATCGCCCGCGACGCGACCCTCGAGGCCTTCGCGTGGCCGTTCGCCATGCGCCGGCGGGCGCTCAAGGCCATCACCGACGGGGAGCGCGGGGCATGGGCCTACGCCTACGCCCTGCCCACCGACTGCATCGCGGCGCGGCACCTCGACGTGGCCGACGAAGACAACCCGCTGGGCGCCTACAACACGAACCCGGGCGAGTCTGAGCAGCTCGTCTTTCGCCTCGAGGGCGACAGCACCTACGGCGTGGTGCTGCTGACGAACGTCGAGAACGCGGTGCTCGTCTACACGGCGAAGGTCACCGAGCCGGCCCGGTGGTCGCCGATGTTCCGCGACGCGATGGCCTTCCGCATCGCGGCCGACCTCGGCTTCGGCCTAGCGAAGAGCGAGCGCAAGGGCTTCGCCATGCTGCAGGCATTCGAGCGCTCGATTCGGCTCGCCGCTGCCTCGGCCTTCAACCAGGAGCGCAAGGAAGAGGCGCCGGAGTCGGAGCTCATCACCTCGCGGGGCGGGTGAGCCGTGGCCACGCTTCGTCAGACCAGCTTCTCGGCCGGCGAGCTCGACCCGAAGCTCCAGGGCCGCACCGACCTCCCCATCTACGCGCACGGGCTGAAGACGTGCCGTAACTTCTTCATCAGCCGCGAGGGCGCGGCCGTGTCGCGACCGGGCACGCGCTTCGTCAACGAGGCGAAGGTCATTGCAGAGGCCGACTACACCGGCGGCGTCACGCCCGATCGCCCGGTACGCCTCGTGCCGTTCGTCGCTGGCGACCGCGCCTCGGCCGTGCTCGAGTTCGGTGAGCAGTACGTGCGCTTCCACACGCTCGGGCAGACGCTCGAGTCAGCGCCGGACACGCCTCTCGAACTGGCGGCGCCGTACCTCGCGCGCGACCTGGCAAAGCTCCGGTTCGCCCAGGTGGGCGACGTGCTCACCATCGTGGCTGCCGGCTACACGCCATTTCAGCTGCGGCGAAACAGCGCCACCGACTGGGAGTTCGAGGGTCTCGAGGTCTCGCCGCCCGTTGCGATGTTCGCCGACCCAGTCGGCGGCACGGTGACCTCGAGCCCGTACGTCGTAACCGGCACCATCGCCGTGGCCGACCCCACGCACCCGGCGCGCGAGTGGAACTACCTGGTCACCACGCTGTACATCGACCCGGTCACGGGCGCGGTGCGGGAGACGCTCGGGCAGCGGGTGCTCTTCAAGTACGACGGCACCGACTTCGCGACGCGTGAACTGATCTCCACCGCGAACCCAAAATTCGAGTTCGTCATCTACCCCGACAAGCCGCTGACTCTGCGGCGCGCCGTCTCTGGGGTGGAAGAGCCGCCGCTCGGCGTGAAGGTGTTGCGGAACATCTATTACCGCGGGCGCGGCGGCATCTACGGCTACGTCGGCGAGACTGACACCCGGGACTTCATCGACCTCGGCGCTGAGCCCGACTACTCGGTGCAGCCGCCGCTCGGCACCGACCCGTTCGCCGTTGCGTACGACGGAGTCGCCGGACGCGAGACGCCGTGGAGCGTCGCCTTCTTCCAAGACAGGTTGATCTTTGGTGGCTCGGGCATCGCCGGCAGCGCCACGCAGCGCAGGCCCAACACCCTCATCACCTCGAAGACCGGCGACTATTCCAACTTCGACACGCGTCTGTCGATTCACGTGTCCGGCGAGGCCCTGCTGTTCGACCTCGCCGCCTACCGCCGCGAAGACATCACCCACCTGGTGCAGCGCGATCGGCTCGTAGTGCTCACCAATAGCACCGCGTGGACCTTCGGTGGCGGCCCCACGGCGCCGCTCGACTTCGACTCGGTCGACGCGCGCATCACCGATGACGTGGGGAGCAGCGACGCCAGGCCCATCGTGGTCGACGGGTGCGTGCTCTTCGTCCGCACGAAGGGCAGTGGCGCCCGAGCGCTCGTGCCGCAGGCGTCTGACACGCCGTATCAGGGCATCGACGTCTCGAAGAACGCGAGGCACCTCGTCGTCGGGAAGCAGCGCTCCATCGTCGATTGGGCCTATGCGGAAGACCCGTGGGGCCTCATCTGGGCGGTGCGCGCCGATGGCGGTCTGCTGTCTCTCACCTTCGACAAGGATGATGGGCTCAGCGCGTGGGCGCGGCACGACACCGACGGCTCGTTCGAAGCGGTGTGCAGCGTGCCGGAGGGCGAGGAAGACGCGGTCTACGTGGTGGTGAAGCGTGACATCAACGGCAACACGAAGCGCTACATCGAGCGGCTTACCTCCCGCGTGCGCCGCGTGACCGAGGACGACGCCGATCCGGAGGTCGTCAGCTCCCCCGGCATCGACGACATCGACTCCCTCTACCCGAGCGACCTCTGCTCCGACTGCTCGTTCACGTACGCTGGCGCGGTGCCTGCGACGAATGCCATCGAAGGCAGGGGCCTGCAGCGCTTGGTCGGGAAATACGCGTACATCACCGGGCGGAATATGCCGGTGCTCGGCCCATACCTGGTGAACCAGTTCACGGCGACCACGGGCACCATCGCGCTTCCCGAAGACTTCACCCCGACGCCGAACGCGGTGGACGTGAACGGCACGCCCATCTGGGTCGCGCACATCGGGCTCGCCTTCACTGCCGACCTCGAGACGCTCTCGGTACGTGGGGACGCGACGCTGCGCCAGAAGACCGTGACCGAGGTGGGTTTCGAACTCGACCAGACGAAGGGCCTCAAGGCGGGCCAAGACTTCGACCACCTTTCCGACTGGGAGCAGCGCGAGGTCTCCGACGGGTACGACCCGCCGAGCGCGGCCGACGTGCTGCTCGTCTCGCCGGTCGAGAACATCTGGGACAGAAACGCGCGCGCGTGCCTGCGCCAGTCGCTGCCGCTCCCTGTCACCGTGCTGGGCATCAGCCGCGAGGTGGAAGCCGGTGATCGCTGAGGCCGCCATTCGCCCCATGAAGCCGGGCGACATCGACGAGCTCTGCGCGAACCTGCGCCCGGCCGATGCCGCCGAGCTTGTCGCGAGCGGCGAGGCGGACGGCCCCGCTGGCGTTCGGTTTGCGGTCGAAGCCTCGGAGAGGGTGTGGGCCATCGAGCACGATGGCCACCTCGGCGCGCTCTTCGGGCTGGCGCCACAGGAGCCAGGGCGGTTCGTGCTGTGGATGCTCACCTCGCGCGTGTTTGGCGAGCAGCCCCGCCCTTTCGTTCGGGCGATTCGCCACGCCCTGCCGGTGCTGCGAAAGCTGGGCGAGCTCTTCAACTTTATCGACTGCCGCTACACGGGCGCGCTCCGGCTCGCAGCTGCGCTCGGCGCCACCTTCGACAGTCCAATCGACCACAACGGGCACGTCTTCGTGCCGTTTCACTTCGGGAGGCTCTGATGGGAGGCATTCTCGGCGGCATCTACAAACCGATCGCCATGGCGGCCGCGGGCACCGGGGCGATGGACGAGGAGCACCGGACCAAGGTCAACGCGGCGGAGCTGGGCGAGCTCGAGGCGAAGGAGCAAGGGAACTTCGAGGCCGGGAAGCTGCGCGAGCTGGGCAGCCAGATGATTGCCCGTCAGCGCACCGCCTACGCGAACAGCGGAGTCGACACGACCACGGGCACGCCGCTGTCGGTGATGGCCGACACCCGCTTGATGAGCGAGACCGATGCGCGCATGGCCGAGAACAACGCGGCCCGGAAGGTCCGCGGCTTCCGAGAGCAGAAGCGCCAGGCGGACGCGGAGCTTGCGGCCAAGAGAGACCAGCGCACTCAGGACATGGTCGGGTCGCTCGTCTCGGGCTTCGGGAGCATCGTCGGCGGCGCCGTCGGCATGGGTGGCTGACCGTGAAAGTCCCCGTCTACGAGCAGCAGCAGGTAGCACCTCAGTCGGTCGGTCTGCCTATTGAGCACCTGCCTAACCCGAACTTTGGCGAGGTCGACGCGGCAGCGGCAAGTCTCGATCGCGCCGGCTCGACCATCGCCGCATCGGTGCGCCGCGAAGAAGACAAGGCGCGCGCGGCCGAGATAACCGACAGCGAGACCGAGCTCACCAAGCGAGTGACGGGCGAGCTCCACGGCGACAGCGCCTCCGGCAAGACCGGGTTCATGTCGTTGCAGGGCCGCGCAGCCGAGGCCGATGGCGCGCCTGTGATGCAGCGCATCGAGAAGCACCGGAAGGACATCGCCGACAGCCTGAAAGACGGCGAGGCGAAGAAGCTCTTCCTCGCGCGCACCGGCAAGCAGGTCGAGGCGTGGCGCTCGTCGGTGGAGACCTACGTCTCAGGTCAGCGCAAAGTCGCTGACGTCGCATCGCTGAAGGCGCGCGCCGACGCGGCCAGCGAGGCAATCTACAACTCCGCTCGCATCGGGGACGGCGCCTCGGTGCAGCAGCAGTCGGTCGCGCTCGAAGGGCCCATCCGAGCACTGGCGGTCTCCCCGGAAGACGCGGAGCACGACGTCGCGATGTGGCGACGGCAGACGGTGAAGGCCCAGCTTGATGCGTTCATGGACGTGAAGCGGCTCGACGTCGCCGAAGCACTGCTGAACGACACCAAGGATCAGCTCGGGCCCGAGCTCGTGAAGAAGTACCAGACCGAAATCGACAAGCGAAAGCTCGCGGTCACCGCCGAGGGCGCGTCGGACGGCATCATCTCGAAGGCGCAGGAGGCGGTGCAGAACCGCGCATATGCCGAGCCCGATCGAGCGACGGCCGAACAGCTGCTGGCGAAGCTCCCGGCCGACGTTCAGGAGAAGGCCGGGCCCATCGTGCGCGGTCGCCTCGCCATGCTCACCGAGTCGGCCATCGTGCAGAAAAAGGAGTTCATCAACTCCGCCATCGGCGCCTACAACCGCAATCGCTCCGGGTTCTTCGCCACGCCGATGGCTGACCGGCTGAACGACGTCGACGCGCCGACGTACATGCAGCTGCGCAACCAGGAAGACCGCGCGCTCGAGCGCGTCGAGCGCAAGCAGCGCGTCCGACAGAACGACGCGGCCGCGCGCCGCGAGCAGGCGAACATCGACAAGATCGCGATCAACGAGTGGCAGAAGCTCATCCTCACCGCGCCGAACGAAGCCGACATCGAGCAGTTCAAGGCGACGCACCAGGACATGAGTGCGGTGGCCGTGAGCCAGCTCGAGCCGATGCGGCTCAAAGCGGCAAAGGTGGTCGACAAGGCGGGCGAGCAGAGCATCAGCGAATTCACCACCTCCGCGATGGCCGACGCCGACGGGTTCCTGCCGGAGCCCGGCAGCTCGAAGGCCTCGAAGGACGCCGCGAGGAACGCGCGCGACGACTTCAAGACGAAGGCGCAGCGCGCGTACATGCAGGCCTTCGAGGAGAACAAGGGCCAGCCGCTCAGCCCAGAGCAGGCGGCGAACCTGCGCGCGGCGCTCGTTCGAGGCCTGCCGGTTAATCCGAAGCGGCCCGAGACCATTCAGCGGTTCACTGAAGCGGTGAAGCGTGGAGCCGGTGCGCCGGCGACCGCGAAACCGTCGAAGCGAGACCGTGCGCTGCAACTGCGCGGTCAGGGCAAGAGCAGCCAGCAGATCGCCGACACCCTGAACGCCGAGGGTTACTGATGCCCGTCACAGCCGATGATGTGGACGCGCTGCTCGCCGAGCCGGCGCCTACCGCGCCCGCGACAACCGCAGCCGACGTCGATGCCCTGCTCGACGAGGGTGCCCCAGCGACCCAGGCCCCGGCGCCCACCTACAAGTACGCCGCCGGCTCGACCGCGGTGCACCTGGTCGCGCCGGGCCAGCAGTACCCTGATCAACCGACCTACGAGCTGAGCGAAGAGGAGGCGACGCGCGCCTCGAAGATTCGCTCAATCTTCAAGGCCGGGTGGGTCTCGAACCCCGACGAAGAGGCGGCGGTTCTGAACCTCGCGAAGCAGACGGGCATGTCGCGAGACACGGTGCGGCCACAGCTGAAGCCGCTCGAGCAAACGTGGTTCGAGGCGAACTTCGACGAGGTGAAGTGGATGCGCGCGCACCCCGAACTCGCGCGCTGGATGCTCGAGAACCCCGAGGTCGGCCCGGTCGTCGTGCGCGACAAGAAGGTCAACGCGCTGATGCGGGCGTGGCGCTGGTGGGACGACGCCACCGCGCAGCCGTGGGACTTCGACGCAGACGAGTTCGAAAAGCTCCGCGCGGAAGGGCTGAGCCCGGGCGCAGCGTTCACCGAGCTGAAGGAACAGCGAGCGGCTGTGCGCGACGCGCCTCAGAAGGAAGTGCTGGTCGACGACGAGAAGGCCAAGGCGCTGCGCGAGCAGGGATGGGTCGACGTCGGCGGAGGCTTCGTCATTCCCAGCGCGTTCGCCATCGCCGGGGCTCGAGCGGGTGAGGCGTGGGACCGCTTCAAGCTCTCGCGCGCAGGGTACGAGCTCATGCTCGCGAACCAGCGCGGCGACACGGAGGCGGCGAGCGACCTCGAGGGGCGCATCCACGACCTGCGGGTCACCTCGGTTCGACGCGACTACAACGAGGGCGAAGTCGGCCAGGTGCTCTCGATGATGACCGAAGCGGCTGCGTCGACGGCGTACGGGCTGAAGGAAGGGGTGTCGCTCGGTGCCACAGCCGGCGCCGCGGCGGGACTGGGTACCCTGGTCGCCACCCGCAACCCGAAAGCAGCGCTCGACGCGGGGCTGAAGGTCGGCTCGCTGTTCGGCAAGGCAGGGGCGGTCAAGGGCACGTTCGAGCTCGAGGCCGGCGGCGACTACCTCGACCTGCTCGGCTCGAAGCGCGACGACGGGAGCGAAGTCGACGAGCCCACCGCGCGGGCGGCGGCCACCATCTCGGGCGCCATCAAGTCGATGATCGAGTTCGCCTCGTGGGGCCCGATGCTCAAGTCGTTCGGTCCTCTCGGCGAGGCGGTGAGGCTCGGCGAGGCGAAGGCCATCGCGCAGGCGCTCGCTCGCAGCCAGTCGTTCCAGCAGACCTTGCGAACCGTCGGGAAGAACTGGCTCGAGGCAGCGGCCACCGAGGGCGGCGAGGAGTTCCTGCAGGACGCGGTCGAGCAGGCGGTGAAGTACATCGCCCAATCGAGCGACCCGACGGTGCGCGGGTTCCGCGAGAAGTACAACCCCACGCAGGGCGCCGAGGCGCTGACGACCGGAGCCATCGGCGGCGTGGGCCTCGCCGGCGCCGGCAGCGTCGCAACGCTGACCTTCGACACCTACGCGATGGCGCGTGCTCGAGCGCGCGGCGAAGACGTGAAGGCGGTGCTCGCGCTCGCTGATGGGCCAGCGGTCGCCGCAGCGCCGGATGCGGTCGCGAAGCTGATCGAGCAGACCTCGGGCCAGGGCGGCCCGGCCATCACCGCGCTGCACGTGGATGCCGGCGCCTTCGTTCGGTACTTCCAGGACGCGAAGGCCGACGTGAACGAGGCGGCGAAGGCGCTCATGGGCGAGGACGGCCCGCGCCGAGTGCAGGAGGCGGTCGCGACCGGCGGGCGCATCGAGGTGCCCATCGGCGAGTACCTCAAGAGCTGGGGCGGAACGAAGGTGGCCGAGGCGCTGGCGAAGGACACGGCGACCGACGCCGGCGCGCTCACGGTCGCCCAGCTCGACGCAATGGAGAAGCGGGCCGATGAGCTCGCCAAGGAGAACACGCCGGCGGAGACCGGGGGCGAGCAGCTGTGGCTCGACGCGGTCGAGGGCCAGCTCGCCGCGGTGCAGGGCGAAGGGAAGGCGGCTGCTCGGAAGCAGGTCGCGCTATTGCGCGCGTTCGTTCGCACGCAGGCGGAGGTCTTCGGGCGAAGCGCCGACAAGCTGTTCGGCGACCTCGCCTTATCGGTCATGTCGGGCGACGAGACCGCGCTCGGCGGCACGCGCCTCTTTCAGGAGCAACAGTCGCCCGAGGCCTCGCAGGTGCTGTCAGAGCGGGCGCGCACGCTCTCGCCAGCGGACCGCGCGCGCGAGCTCTACCGCGACCCGGTGACCGGGCTCGGCAACCGGCGGGCATGGGACGAGACGAAGCACCCGGCCGGCTCTCAGGTCGCGGTCATCACCTCGCCCGATGTGAAGGCAATCAACGACGACGTTCAGGGTGGGCACGACACGGCCAACGCGCTGCTGCGCCACATCGGCCAGGCGGTCGGTCAGTTCGACCCGACCGCGGCGCGCAGCGGGACGAACTTCCTGATTCACGTGAACGGACAGGAGGGGCTGGCGGCCGCGCTCGAGCAGATCCGCTCAGCCTTGCCAGACTCCAGGCTGAGCGTCGACGGCGCGCTCGGGGAGAACCTCGACAAGGCGTTCGAGAAGCTCGACACCGAGACCGAGGCGAAGCGGAAGGCGGGCGCCCTGCCCGCCCGCGGGAAGACGAACGTCGACCTCACCAACCTGCCGGAGCTCGAGAAGCGGTTCGCGCAGCAGCCGCTCGAGCTCGGGCTGCCTGAAGACCTGGTGTCGAAGGCAGGCAACCTCGAGTTGGGCGCGTTCTTCAAGGAGGCGTATCTCGACAAGTCGATGCCCGGGGTGTTGTCGAAGACCGGGTTCGATGCGGTCGGCGATCGAGCGTTCGTCGGCAGCCTCGACCTCAAAGGCCTAAAGCTGGTGAACACCACCTTCGGCAAGGCTATCGGCGACAAGCTCCTCGAGAACTTCGCCAGGGTGGCGATGGAGAGCGGCGGCTCAGCGCTCCACTTCGCTCACCTCTCGGGCGACGAATTCGCGATCAAGGGAGACGACCGCGCGGCCCTCGACGAGTTCATTCAAGATCTTAGCGATGCGCTGAGGGGTCCGGGGACAGCCCTCTTTGCGCCGCTCGCCGGAAGGTCTTACATTGTGCGCAGTGAATTCCGCTCAGGCATCGGAGAGAAGAGCTATGGCGCCGCCGATCAAGCCCTCAACCGTGGGAAGCGCGCCGAACCTGGAGGGGGCGGAGGAAGTCTCGCTGGAGCAATTCCACAAACTGGTGGCCGAGTCGGGGCAGAAACCCGACTCGGTTCAGATGCTGCATCGAGGGCGAGTGCTCTGGAGCAGCGACGAGCCCGCGCTCAAGCCAGGGGAGTACAGCCGCAGGCGTTCGTTGATCGACCGGCAGATCGAGCTGGAGGAGTCGGACAAGCGCCTGCAGGCAGCACTGGAAGCGCTGGACAACTCCTAGAAGACACGTCGTTCGAGACCTCCGAGCTCGACGCGCAACTCGAAGCTGATCAGAAGGTCGCAGCGGAGAGCCGCGCTCGGGCCGAAGCTTTCGTCGGCCGGATGAAGAACCCGGCGAAGAAGGCGCTCGCCGAGAAAGAGCTACTTTACGCGCTCGGCGAGTCGGAAGAGCGCCCGGTCGGGGCGACTCCCGAAGAGCAGAAGGCGCTCGACGTGGTGCGGAAGGAGTTGGCGAACCGCTACGGCATCGCCCGCGACTTCTCGTTCGACGAAGGCGGTCGCTCGCTCGAGAAGAAGATGGGCGGCCGCGGCCGCAAGGCCGGCGGCGACCTCGCTGCACGCATGGCCCAGAAGGCCGGCGTCGGCCTCACCGGCAACGCTGCCGACTTCCACGCCTCGAGGAAGAAGGGCGGGAAGATGGTCTTCGCTGGCGAGCCCAGCGCGCCCCGCGGGTGGACTGAGCTTTTGAACAAGGCGCAGAAGCGGGTGATCCGCATTGCCCTGACGAAGAGCCAGGACATGTCGACGTTCCTACACGAGACGGGGCACGTGTTCCTCGAACTGATGGGCGACCTGGCCGACCTCGAGGGCGCGCCCGCTCGCGTGCGTGACGACTACTCCACCGCGCTGCAGTGGCTGGGCGCAGAGAACCGCTCGGGCATCACCCGCGAGATGCACGAGAAGTGGGCGCGCGGCTTCGAGCGCTACCTCATGGAGGGCAAGGCGCCTTCGACGAAGCTGGCCGGGGCATTCGAGCGCTTCAAGCTGTGGCTCCGCGAGGTGTACCGGAACATCAGTGCCCTGAACGTCGAGCTCAGCGACGACATTCGAGGCGTGTTCGACCGGCTGCTCGCCACCGACCGCGAGCTCGAGCGGGCCCGCGCGAAGATGGGCATCGACCGACCGCTCGCCCGCGACATCCTCGGCATGACGCTCGAGCAGTTCCAGGAGTACCTAGACCTGCGGGAGAAGGCGGCGACGCACGCGGCCCGGCAGGCCGAGCTCACCGCCCTGAAAGACCGGCTCCGCGAGAACGAGCAGTGGTGGAAGGACGAGTACAAGAAGGAGCTCGAGGCGGCCGAGGCGGAGTGGGAGGGGTTGCCGGCGCGGCTTGCGCAGCTGGTGCTCCAGGGCAAGGGCGAACTCTGGGGTGGCACCACGACGGCCGTGGTGCTGCAGCGCGACGAGGTGGTCGCCGCGGTCGGGCCCGAGAACGCGAAGAAGTTCCGCACGTCGCAAGAAGGAGCGAGCCCCGACGAGGTGGCTGGCGAGCTCTTCCAGACCTTCAAGACCGGCGCGCAGATGCTCGACGCCATCGTCCACCTTCCCGACAAAGCGAAGTGGTCGAAGGCCTTCGCGTACGAGCGCATGGCCGAGAAGCACGGCGACATTCTCGCGGAGCGGCTGCGGCTGGCCGACGAAGTGAGCAAAGGCCTGCACGGCGACATGACGCTGCAGGTGCTCGAGCGCGAGCTCGGTGCGCTCTACGCCCGCGTGCCGGGAGAGTTGGGCATCACCCGGGCGCCACCGGTGGCCACGCTCCAGCTCGCCGCGCGGAAGATGGTCGAGCGGCGCGCCGTCGGGCGTCTCGACCCAGGCGCTACGCTCACCGCCGAGCGACAGGCGGCGCAGGCAGCGATGCGCGCTGCGGCCAAGGGGAACTACGCCGAGGCTCTGCTGCAGAAAGAGCGGCAGCTGCTGAATATGTTCGCGTGGCGATTCCTCACCGAGGCCCGCGAGGAGCGCGACGCGTTCGTCGAGCTCGCCTCGAAGCTGGCCAGCGACAAGGGGCTCGCGCGGTTGGGCAAGGGTCGACCGGTGTACCGCGACGGGGTCGCCTCGCTGCTCGCGAAGCTCGGGTTCGCTGATGAGCCCGAGGACGCCCCGTCGCTGGGCGAGGTGGTGCAGGCCATGGCGACCGACGGTGCGACGGTGATGTTCGACGAGCCCGCGCTGACGAAGCTCCTCGCGAAGCCGATGGACTGGAGGGCCCTCACCGTTGCCCAGATGCGCCAGGTGGTCGACGCGCTGAAGAACATCAGGGGTGCGGCGAACGCGAAGGCGCAGGTCATCGTCGACGGGAAGCGCTTCGACAAGGCGACCATCGTGGGCGAAATCGTGATGAACGCCCCGAATCTGCCGCCCCTGCCTCCGATGCCCTCGAGTCGGGAGGCGATGACCGGCGGGGAGAAGGCGAAGAGCTGGGTCGCCAGCGCCGACGGCAGCCTGCTGCGCATCGAGACGATGATCGATTGGCTCGCCGGCGGCGACATGAAGTCCATCTGGTACCGCGCGCTGATGAAGCCCATGCAGGAAGCGAAGGCGCGCGAGGCTGACGTTCTGAAGGCGACCATCAAGCCGATCATCGAGGCCTTCGAGAAGGTGCCGGCAAAGGTGCGCAAGCGCTTCATGGAGAAGGTCGACGGGCGCGCGCTCTTCCCCGACCACGAGGTCGCGCTCGACCAGGCGCTCGAGCCTCCCACCCGGCGCTTCGAACTCCTGATGATGGCGCTCAACGCGGGCAACGAGTCGAACCTCGTGCGCCTGCTCGAGGGGCGGAACATCACCATGCCGCAGTTGCAGGCGGCGATCGACCTGCTGACGAAGGAAGAGCTCGACTGGGTGCAGAGCATCTGGAACGCCTCTGAGAGCCTGTGGCCTCAAGCGGCTGAGCTCGAGGAACGCGACACCGGCCTCCGCCCGGAGAAGCTCGAGCTCCGGGCGCTGCACACGAAACATGGCACCTACGTCGGCGGGTACTTCCCGGCGGTGTACGACCGGCGCGTCGAGGCAGCGGGCGAGCGGCAGGCGGCGAACCAGCTCGCCGACCTGATGGACCCCAGCTTCACCCGGCCCGGCACGGCGCGCAGCCACCTCAAGAGCCGCGTCGACGGCTTCACCGGGGCAATCAGCCTGTCACCCGGCACCATCGCTCGCTCGCTCGGCCAGGTCGCGCACGACATCGCCTACCGCGAGGCGGTGAAGTCGGTGGGAAATCTGATTCTCGACCCCGAAGTGCAGGCAGAGCTCGGCCGGCGGCTGGGCGACGAGCGCCGGCAGCAGTTCCTCCAATGGGTGAAGGACATCGGCTCGATGCGCGGGGCGGAAGGCTCGGCGCACGCCAGCGCCCTGACCTCCCTCGTGAAGGCACTGCGCGGAAACACCATCACTGCGGTGCTCGGCTACTCGGTGCCGACCGCTGCAGGCGACCTCGCGAACCTGGTCGCCATTCTCCCGCGCACCGGGCTGAAGGTGAGCCACTGGGCGGCAGGCCTGCTCGAGTTCTTCACCTCGCCAAAGCAGGCCATCGCCATGGCTGAGGGGCTGTCGGGCGAGCTCCGCACCCGGCGCGACCAGCTACAGCGCGACTTCAAGAACCAGGTGAGAGACCTCACCGCCTCGGGCCCGCTGTCCCGCGGGCCGCTCGCGTGGCTCAAGGACCACGCCTTTGCGTTCATGGAGTTCACCGACCTGATCACCTCCACGCCCATCTGGATGGGCGCGTACCGACAGGCGCTCGCCGAAGGGAAGAGCCAGAAAGACGCGGTGGAGTTCGCTGACGCTCTGGTGCGCCGCAACTTCCCGGGGCACTCGCCCGTCGACCAGGCGGCGGTGCTGCGGGACCGCGGCTTCATCGGCTCCTCGCTGATGTTCTACGGGTACTTCAACGTGCTCTACAACGGCATGCGCGACCTCGGGCATCAGCTCTCCATGAGCGACAGCACGCTCGAGCGCGTGAAGCTCGGCGGCCGCATGCTCGCCTTCATGAGCGCGGCGGTGGTGCTGTCGGAGCTGCTCTCGGGCCGCGGGCGCGAGGACGACGAGGAGTGGTCGCAGTGGTACCTCCGCAAGCTGCTCGTCGGCAGCGCGGCGTCGGTGCCGTTCGGCGGCGACATCGCGACGGCCATCGAGCAGAAGGCGCTCGGGAAGCACGCGAACCCGCGACAGAGCGGGCTCGTGGCGGCGGCGACCGCGGTGGGCACGAGCGGGTGGGACCTCGCCGAGCAGGTGGCTGCGGCGCTCAAGGGCGAGGGCGACCTGGCCGAGGCCGAGAAGAAGCTCGACGCCTTCATGCGGAACCTTGGGCCAATTCACGGCCTGCCCGTGTCGCAGCCGGCGCGCACCGCGGGGTACCTGAAAGACCTGCTCGAGGGCGACGTCCAAGCGGAGAACCCTGGCGACGTGCTCGGCGGACTCCTCTACGGCCAGCGCGAAAGGCAGCCGGCGAACCTGTTTGCACCGGCCCGGTAAGCGCCCGCGTACCCCCGCGGACCCACGCTTCTTGCGTGTCCGTCACCGTCGAGACGAGCCAGGTCACCTACAACGGCAACGGCTTCGACACGGAGTTCTTCACGCTCTTCCCGTTCCTCGAGTCGGACGACCTGACCGTCGAGCAGCGCACCGGCACCGGGAACTGGAGCACGAAAACCGAGGGCGTCGACTACGCCGTCGATGGTGCTGGCGAGGACGAGGGCGGCATCGTGACGTTCACCGTCGCCCCGCCGAACGGCGACTCGGTGCGCATCACCCGCAACACCAACATCACGCAGACCGCCGACTTTCAGCCGCAGGGGCCCTTCCCCGTCGCGCGCCACGAAGACGCTCTCGACAAGCTGACGCTCATTGCTCAGGACATCGAGCGAAGGGTTGATGTGCTCGAGGCTGGCGCAGTCGAGGTGACTCTCGCGGCCGCCCAAATCACCGACACCTTCACCGCGGCGGAGCCCATCGAAGACACCTTCCCACGGGTGGTCAGCTGCACCGGAACGCCTGCGTCGGTCATCCTCACGCGCATCGAGAACCTCTCGACGCCGGGCGAGGTGCTCCCTGCGGAAGGGCTGCTCTGGGACACGCCGGCGGCCGGCTCCTTCACGGTGCAGCACCTCGAGGGGCTCACGCCCGGACAGCAGTACCGCGTTCGCTACCTCGTGCTCACGTAGGAGGCCTCATGCGCCGAGTCGCCACCATCATTGTCTTTCTCATCGCATGCGCTGCCGCCGGCGACGTGCGATGGAGGAACGGCGGGTCGACGCTCGGAACCGTCGTCGACGTGAACTGCGTGCGCGACGGCGGTCTGCTCTGCACACGAGACGCAGGCAGCGTCGGAGACGTCCGGTGCATGGAGGCGTCGTCGACTGAGACCGGGTGCGTGACGCTCGGAGCTCAGACGTGGCTTGGCGACAAGACCGTCGTGGGCACGGTGAAGGCCACGGTGCTCGATGGCGGTGTCGCAGCAGTCGGCTCAATGGACCTGCGGGCCAACACCTTCACTGGCCTGTCGACTTCAAGCTCGCTGACCATTCAGAGCAACACCAGCGCCAGCACCACAACCAACACTGTCGCCGCCATGACCTTTAAGCTCGGCGCGAACATCGGCGGAGACCTGGGGTGGCGCTTCGAAGACAGTTCTGGCACGAAACGATTCGGAGTCACCGGGACGGGCACGGTGTACGCCCGCACGATGGTGACGGACGACGGTGCGGCGACGGCTACCGGCGAGAGCTTCTCAGTGCTGGTCGGCACCGGCGGCGCGTCGTCAGGAGCGACACCGGCCGGCGCTGGCGGCACTGCGCTCTATAGCTCTGGAGCTGGAGGGTCGTCGGCAGGGAGCGCGGCTGCTGGTAACGGTGGGCAGCTCACCATTCTTTCGGGCGCAGGAGGAAGCCCGAGCGGCGCCCAACCTGGTGGGTCCGGCGGAAACATTCTGATTCTCGCCGGCAACAACCGAGCTGGCGCGAGCGCGGCTGGCAACATCACCGTCACGGCCGGACCCGGCGCTCAAGCCACCGCTTCGCTCTCTCCTTCCGCTGGCGGCGCCGTGTCGATCTCGGGAGGAGCTGGCGGAGCCACCAGCTCCGGCACCGGCGAAGCCGGCGGAGCTGTCACGATTCGCGCAGGCACCGGCGGGAACGGGGTCAGCGGCACATCTGGAGTGGGCGGCGATCTCACGCTCACGTCAGGCAACGCCGGAACCGCTGGCGTCTCCGGGGGCGCGAGCGGAAACGTGACGCTCGACACTGGGGCGGCGACAGGCGCGGCAACCAACGGCACCATGTCGCTCGGCACCACGAGCGCCAACTCCATCACCATTGGACGCTCCGGCAAGGCCGTAACGGTCAACGGCTACGGAGTCCTCACGACGCACGGCACCACGGTCCTTGCGGTCGAGAGCGGCGCTTCCGCGATGACCGCGAACGAGCTCGCCGTCACCTTCGGCACCGCCTTCGGAGCTGCACCCGCCTGCACCTGCACACACGTGAACACGACGAACACCAACCCCTGCAACATCAAGTCAGGCAGCACGCCGACCACCACCACCGTGACGTTCGCGGTGGCCTCGGGCGGCACCGACGTCGTCGACTGGATTTGCATCGGGACCCGGTAGCGCCCGCGTACCCCACGGGGACGAGCCTTTCCTCATGCGAAGACTCGCCTTGGCTTTCTTCGTCGTCAGCGCGGTGGTGCTCGCTGACGAGTACAACGCCAACGGCACCCTGGTGTCAGGTCAGGGCATTCAGACCGCCTCGAGCCTGAACAACGACGACACCTATGCGGTGCAGTGTCCGAACCTCGACGGCGGCAGCGGCCAGAAGGTCTGGTACCGGCCGGGCGGCTGCACTGGGTGCGTGACGGACGCGGGCCAGGGCGACACCCTGCTCGACTTCACGACGAATCAAGACCCGTACCCGGTTCGGCTGCGCCCCGGCATGACCAAGATTCACCTGCGCGGCTTCCTCGCCGCCGACGCCATCTGGTGCACGGTCACCCCGAAGTCGCGCCCCTAAGGAGCCGTCGTGCTCGGAGTTCTCCTTGCGCTGACGCTGTCAGGACCCATCGACCTCCGGCCCGAGTGCGAGCGCGTACGCTGCCCAAGGGTCCGTCAGGTCAGGCCGGACACCTCTGGTACTTCCACGCCCTTCTTCGAGTTCGCCCCGACGAGCGGGACCGGCATGGGCACCGCGTGCGCGTGCACAACGCCAACAGGCTCAAAGGGTGAGGCGATGACGTTCAGCCGCGCCAGCTCCGGCACGTGCCTTCGGGGCAACGTCTCGAGCAGCATCGCGAACGGCGACATGACTACGTGCTCGTCGAATCAGCCTCGAGTGATGCCCGGCGGAGACGGTTCCGGGGCCCTTGGCGTTCTCGTCGAGGGTGCGCGGACGAACTACGCGCTGCGCAGCGAGGCGCTCGACAACGCCGCGTGGAACAGTTCGCCCGTCGGGGTCTCGGCAATCACGGTCACCGCGGACGCGGCCGTGGCGCCCGATGGCAACACGACCGCCGAGCGGTTGCAGATTCCGGCAACCGCCGCAGGACAGCAGTCGCTGCTGTACCAGGTGGCCAACTCCGGCAGCGCGACGGCTCACACCGCCTCGTGGTTCGTCAGAGGCAACGGCACGTCCGGCACCACGGAAATCTGCATCTTCACCGGCGCCGGGCAGACTTGCGCGGCTTGCCTCTTCTTTTCCACGGCGTGGACCCGCTGCTCGGTGACGGCGACCATCTCCGCCGGAGGCACGGCGCGCATCGAGCTGGGCAACCAGACCTTGAACAGCGGCGTGGCCCGGAACGCCGCCGACATCTTCGCTTGGGGCGCGGTGATGGAGGAGGGCGCCTTCGCCAGCAGCTACATTGCGACCGCCGGCGCAGCCGTGGCGCGGGCGGCGGAGACGGCAGACTTCACGATGCCGGCCTCGGTGTTCGACGCACGGGGCAGCGCCGCAGCTTCGGCGTACCTCGCCGATTCGCAGAACGGTGGGCTGCTCGCATGGGGTACCAACAACCGAATGCTCTACGTCGGTGCCTCGCAGACGCGCATGTTCGACTCGACCAACGTCGTGTCGACAGCCAACGGCACATATCCCAACAGCACCACCAACCGGTTCTGGTCGTCGTGGTCTGGCTCATCGATGACCGTCACGAATGCGACTCAGGCACTGACGGCTTCCGGCTCCTTTGACGGTTCGATGCAGGCGCTGACGACGCTTCAGGTCGGCTACAACCCGAGCGGCGCGGGGCCACTGTGGGGTGTCATCAAACAGGTCTGCCTCGATCCGAACCCGTCGAGGTGTCGATGAAACAGCGCCTCCTTGCCCTCGCTGCCCTGGTCGCCGCGGCCGGTGCCGGAACGGTGCTGTTCGTCAACTGGGAAGACGGCACCATCGCGGGCCGTATCGAAGACGTGGGCTCGTGGGAGCTGATCGATCGAGCCAACGTGACCATGTCGGCGTGCAATTCGGCGCAGTGCACGACGGCGCAGAACATCCTCACCGACGCAGGCTCGAGCTGCATCCCACGCTTCGCCGATGGCGACTTCCGGGTGTCAGCTCGCATGCGCGCGTGCTTCGCCGACGCCGGCGTCACGATGGGGGCTCAGAAGTACCAGCGCCTTCGGTTGATCGCCCTGCGCTGTGCTGGCACCGACGGCGGCTTCGCGTTCGGCGTGCCGATGGACGACGCCGGGTGCCCCATCTTTGCGGTGGCCGTCACCACCCCGCGGTGTGTGCGCGCCCCGCTCGACGGCGGCGCGAACTGCCGGCGCCTGCTTCCTGATGGGGGCACCGTCTTCTTTGGAACCGGCAACGTCTTCCCCGCAGCCGAGGCGGCCGGCTCTAACTGCGATGCCTGCGGCTGCACCGTGATTTACGGCGACGACCCTTCGGTAGACCTGTGACGCTCCGTCCTCACCCCTCGCTGTCGGAGTTGTCGGCGCAGCTCGACGAAGAGCCACTCGAGCCGACGCTGCTGCGCTCCCCGCCGCCTCCCGAGCAGCCGCCGCTCACCGACTTCGAGGTCGAGATGCGGCAGCGCTTGGCGGAGCTCGCCTCCCACCTGGCGCGCACCGATGCTGTCGTGCTCGGGGTACAGCGCGACGTGCGGCAGCAGATTCGAGAGGCGGAGAAACGCCTCACCGCGAAGGTGAGCGGCCTGGGGGTCATGATCAGCAAGCTCGTCGAGCAGGTCTCGAAGCTCGTGGTGAACGGCCATGGCTGACCCGACTGACTTGGTGCTTGTCGGCGGTGGCGGTGCCACCCTGGGCGGGATCATTGTTGCCGCGGTCAGGTGGCTCGGTGGCCGCAGCATGGCCGCGCTCGATGAGACACTCAAAAGCCTGCGCACGGCCGTCGAGGAACTGCACAAAGAGGTGCGGCACCTACGCGAGACCGACATCGCCCAAGCGAAGGACATCGGCGCGCTTCAGCAAGAAATGAAGGGGCTGAAAGAGCGGGTCGACGGCATGGGCACTCATTGGCGCGAGGAGTTCCGCCGCGTCACGGCTCGAGGGAAGCGATGAGCCACCGCGACCGTTTCGTAATTCATGCGCTCGCGCAGACTGGGCAGGTGGTGCTCTTGGGCGACCTCGACTGCTCCGAGCTCGTCGCCCGCGCGTTAAGGGACGCCGGCGGCCCGGATTGGACGAAGACCCACACCGCGCAGCGCTTTCACGATGAGGCCTCGCGCAAGCTGGTCGATGGCGAAAAGCCCCTGGCCGGCGACCTCACGTTCCACGGCTTCACCGGCGAGGCCGACGCCAAGCTGCACGTAGTGCACGTCGGCATCTGGCTCGACGGCGGTGAGGTGCTGTCGGCCGATGGCGCCACCTCGAAGATCAAGACGATCGAGGAGGCGATCGCCAACCCGAACTGTCGGGTCCGGCGTCACCCGAGCATCCGCTACCGGAAAGACCTCCCCTACCTCGCCGTGCGCCGCTTCACCGCGCTCGACAACCTCGACCGTGTTTCCCGCTGACCAGGAGAAGCCAATGCCCGATACGCCCGTCGTCGCCCCGTCGCCTGAGCCCATCACCCAACCCAACCCGGCGCCGTCGTCGTTCGACAAGACGCTGGCGGTGCTGACCAACCCCACCGTGCGCCGGCTGCTCGTCTTCCTGCTGGGCTTTCTCACCGTCGCGCTCAACAAGAAGCTCGGGCTCGAGCTCAACCCTGAGTCAATGGTGACTGATGCCCTGCTGGTGCTCGGCTACATCGGCCAGAGTGCCTTTACTGACGCCAGCAAAGCCCGCAGCGACGCAATGGCCAAGGGGTATGCGGCGGCCGCTGCTGTCACCACCGAGGACCAGGCCGAGGCGGCCCAGAGGAAACCATGAAGACGGCTATCGCCTTGCTGCTCCTGTCGTCGGTCGCGTTCGCCGATCCGCCGACGGACTCGTCGACCGTCGAGAACGACTCGCCCGTGCTCGCGCCCGACCTGCCGGGCGTCTCGGTGCGGCTGCGCCCCGGGGAGCCGGCGCCCTACGACGGCAGGCTCGTTGCCCTCGACGAGAACGTGCGCCGCGGGAAGGCCCTGGTCGACTGCCGGGCAGAGCTCGAGGCGGGCAAGCAGAACGCCTGGCTCTCGAAGCCGGTGCTGATCACCCTCATCGTCGGCAGCGTGGTGCTCGGCGCTGCCGCCGGCGCGGGCGTCACGGCGTGGGCGCTCAAGCGCTGACGCGGGGTTGCGACGGCACGCCGCTCGCACAGTGCCGCGCCCCCATGGACGACGAACGGGAGCGGCTCGCGGCGGATCTCCTCGCCGCTGAGCGGGTGATTCAGTGGAACGCGGTTCGAAACCCGGCACATGCGGCTGCGGCGAAGCGATGGCTGGTCGAGATCGAGCACGAAGCCCGGCGGGTCAGCGTGGGTCGAGCCACTCAGCCGCCGTCCGCATTGCGGCGCCGATCGCCTTCTCGCGGCTCTCTCGATACGGGCCGGTTGCGAGGGTCCCATCCGGCAACCAGATCGTCGCAGTGAAGCCCTTGCGGCGCTTGAGCACACCGAAGTCGAGCATCCCTCGATCGTCGGGCTTCGGTGGGCGGCTCGCCTTGCGCGCTGTCATGGGTGTACCTTCCTCCGCATGTGGTCGGCGCTCAAGTGCCTCGCCGAGGTGCTGCCGGTGAGGCCGATGTCCTCTGACTGCACGTGCGACTCCCGCCGGCACGACAAGACCCGGCCGATCGTCCACGCCGATGGCTGGCATGTGACGTGTCTCCGGTGTGGCGCCCAGTGGGTGGAGTGGGCCGGCACTAAGCCCGCTCCGTCCGGTCGGTCGTGACGGTGAGCGGAAGGAACAGGCCGCACTGCGGGCACATGCGGCTCGCTCCGTCCGAGGCGACGTAGGGCATGTCGTTGCAGTGCGGGCAGCGGCGCTCTGCGAGCAGTGCGGCGACTGAGTTCAATCGGTTCGCGAACGGCTCGTCGTACGGCGCGCGGGCAGCAGCCGCGCCACGCATGCCGGCTGCCACCACCTGGCGGGCGAGGCCTCGGCGATTCATTTCGGCGATCACCTCGTCGTCGGTTGCGCTCTTGATGGTCATCGGCCACGACTCGCTGGGCGCCTTCAGTCCCAGCGCCTCCATCAACTGCCGGTGCGCCGGGGTGATGACTCCGCCGCTCTCGTGGAGCGCGTCGAACAGCACGGCCCACGTCCCGCGCGTCTTTTCGCGCTCGGCGTGCAGTTCGGAGGCGGGGACGTAGTCGGGTGGGTTGGGACCCAGGGCGGCGCGTAGCTCAAGGCAGTGGTTCGCATGGCCGTTCGCGTCCGGCGACTGCCAGCACCAACACGGCTCGCCTTTGTGTTCGGAATGCGCCGATCGCCGCAGCGCCGCGCGCAGTTTCGCCTCGCGCTGGGCGACGGCGGCGTTCAGGCGTTCGGCGCTCGCGCGCGCGTACGGTTCGCTGTGTTCGGCGGGACTGATGCCGCTCCAGAGCACGCGCTCGTCGGCCAGCTGAATGGCCCAGAGGCTCTCGCCGAGCATATCGCGCGAACCGGTTTCAACGGCCACCGCGAACGGCTTCGGCTTTTCGTCGCTCACCCGCCACCTCGAACCGCGTCGACCACGGCCTCGGCGGTTGGGAGCTGCTCGCCCGCCCATGCGACCTTCACGCATCGCAGCCCAAACTCCCGCAGCGCCCCGTCACCGGCCGGCGCTGCGAGGGCGGCGCGAGCGGCAAGCGCCTCTGCCTGTCCGTACTGATACGTGCGGAGTCGAACCTCAGCGAGCGCCAGCACCGAACGCAACGCCACCTCCCGGGCCTCGGCAGCGGCGAGCCGTGCGCGCAGGGTCTTCAGTTCGTCTCGGTCGGCGTCGGTCGTGCCGCAGACGTCGCATGGTTCGTAGCGGGTCATCTTCGTTTCCTCCGCGAAATGGGTCGGCGCCGCAGGTCGAGCGCGCGAATGGCTGCCACGACGAGAACGGCCGTGTGGAATTGTCCCGACGAGACGCACTTGAGGTAGCCGCGTGCTTGCTTCACTCGCTTGCGCAGGTCGGCGAGCTGGCAGAGGACGCACGGCTTTCGGAGCGGACACGGTAGGCGATGGGTGCTCATTTCGCCCGCCCGGAGCCGCCGCAGGCCCAGCAGTCCGAATCCAGCCGGCCCTGACCGCTACCCCCGCACGTCTCGCAACGGTCGCGCGCGGTGGGCTCGGCGGACCCGATGCGCACTCCGGCGAGCGACGGGTCTGCGCCAGCAATCGAGCGCCCGATCTTGAGCGCCTCTCTGACGAGCGGCTTGCTGCGCTCGAGAGCGTCAGCCACCTTCGCGCTGAGCGCCCTCGCTTCCTGAAGCACCGGGTCGGCGTCCGCGATGGCGCGGCCGATGCGGCGAGCCTCAGCAACCTGCTCGGGCGTGAGCGGTGGCGCGTAGGTCGCCACCTCGGCCGGCATCGGGGGCTCCAGCGCGCGAATCGCACATGCGAGCGCCTCGCCAAGCGGCTCACCCAGGCCGGCGGCCTTGACCACATTCGCCGCCGCGTCTCGGCCCGCGCGCCAGGCTTGGGCGTATTCGGCGGGGGTCAAGGCTTCACCACGACGGCCGTGCCCGCTTCGGTGTCGATCTCGACGGTCAGGTATTCGCCGTAACGAAACCACCTCGCGCATGCCTTCTGCGCCTTCTCGACGCGCATCTCGCGCACGGCTTCGGCTTCATCGTCGGGCAGCAACGTATTGCCCATCTCGTCGGCGACGGCCTCGCGGATGGCGTTGTGCAGGCAGTCTGGGTCTTTCATTGTGACTTGGAATTTCACGTCTTCACCCCCGGCGTCACGGTCCGCACCTCGGGCACGTGTCGGAGCTGACCGGATGGCCGCACCGCGCGAAACGGGGTTCGCCGGCTGACTGTGCGACGAACTGCCGGCACAGACAGACCTGTGCCCCGTCCGTCAGTTCGCATTCGCGGCGCTCCTCGTCGTCCACTGCGTGGTGCTTTGCGTGGTGGCCACACGTCGCGCAGGTCGCCCCATCGTCGTCGGCGGCTGAGAGGGCGGCCTCGGTGTCGCGCCAGAGCGCATCGCCTTTGCGTTTCACGTCGGCGGTCAGGCGGCCGTCGCCAACAATGCATGACGGCGTCAGGTCTTCCGCGAGGTCGTTCGCTCGGTAGACGAGGTCAAGCAGCACCGCGTTGCGCGCGGCGAGGCGGTCGCGCTCGGCGTACGCAGCGTCACGGCCCTTCGTCACCGCCTGCAAGTGCTCGACGGTGGTGGCAAGGGAACGGGCGGCGGCGTCGCGCTCGGCCCGAAGTGTCTCGCGCTCGTTGCGCAGCGCGTAGACCTGCTCTTGAAACTCATCGCGCAACGAGCCGACATCGTCCTCTTTGTACATCTTCAGCCACTGAGCCGTGTTCTCCAGCTCGGCCTTCAACGCATCGCGCTCTTGCCATGCGTGATTGAGCGCGCGCGCCTGGCGCTCGACGCCTGAGGCGGCCTCGGCGAGGTCCGCCTTCAGCTCCTCCACCTGCGCCCGCAGCTTCGTCGCCTCGGCCTCGGCGGTTGCTTGGGCGGAGAGGGCTTGGGCGAGGGCGTCGAGTGATTCATGCGCGTGCGCGCGCAGCGTCTCGCTGTCGTCGCAGAAGTTGATGTCCGATGCGTCGCGAAGCTTCGTCATCACCCGCCGCTCCCGGGCTCTGCGGTCTCGCGCTCCTTGCGGAGGATCTCGGCCTTCTCCTCCTCGGAGATCTGCGTCGCGACGTTGCCCACCGACTGCAGCCGCGCCTTCGCGCCGGCCGCGCCCTTCTTCGACTCCGCCGGTGGCTGCCCCGCGCCGCTCCCGTCGTCGACGATCTCCGCCTCCTCGATGTCGACCGCCTTCGCGAAGCGCTCACGCCACGCCAGCGCTTCGGGCGAGGAGTGGATCGGCGACATGGGCAGGTTCTTCGCGAGCGCCCGAATGGGGCATTTCCGGTACATCTCGTCGGTGTGGGTGAACCAGGGCGTGTTCTTCAGCCCGAGCACGACGGTCGGGCTCTTCACCCGGATCGCCTCGAGCTTCGCGAATGGCATGACGTGGCACTCGGTGGCCCCGTTCGCGAGCACCGCCCGCGCCCACGCGCCGATCACCCTACCCGGATCTGGGTCGTCGTCGAGCCTCGGGAAGTACGGGCGGTGCTTCGGGAGCTTTCCTGCGTAGGGTGCCTCCCATTCGTCCTTCTCGTAGATGACCCATGCGTTGACTGTCTTCACGAAGCCCGAGCGGCAGGCGAGATCGATCAGCCCGCGGTAGCCGGGTATCAGCTGGCAGTTCGACTTGTACGGCACGAGGTATGCGGACCCGAGCGAGCCCGACGGGTCGAGCCCGAGGTCGGCCGCCTGCCTCACCGCGTCGAACACCGAGGCTGGCGTGCACTCGATGAGCTTCGGGTTCTTGAAGAACGCCATCTTCACCTGCACGACGAAGCGCTCGATCGGCAGGTGCGGGGGCAGGTACTTCGCCAGTTCGGCCTGCCCGGCCTCGACGGTGTTCATCAAGGACAGGAACGCGGGGCTCTTCTGAATCGCGGTGCTCAAGGCTTCGGCTCCTTCGGCTTGGGTTGGGTGTACAGCCTGAGGCTGCGGTTGCCCTCCGTCGGGGTGTGCTGAGCGACGAGCGCAGCGGCTTCTTCAGGAGGCAGGCGTGCGAGCAGCGTCTCGGCCACCGCCTTCCACGTGCCGCCGTTCGGTGCCGCCTTCGAGGTCTGAAAGTCGATGCGCTTCCACCGCGGGTGCGCGGGGCCGAATGCGATCCCGCCGCGGTCGGCGATGATGTTCATCACCGAGGCCTTGAACGTGTCTTCGTTCCTCTCGGCCTCGATGCGCTCGCGGTTGAATGCGGCCCATTGCTCGACGGTGCGCTGCTCGGGTCCGGGCAGCGACTCGAAGAGAACGTGTGGCTTCGTGTTCTTCGGGTGCCGCCGCAGCACGTTCTCCTCGTCGCCGTAGCGAGGCGGCGGCGGCATGCCTCTGAGCACGTGCTCATTCCAGAACCGATGCTCGCCCTTGATGATCAGCTCCTCGAGCTCGACGTCGCGCTCGTGCTTGAAAAGCTTCAGGGTGCCGCCGAGGAGCGCGCCGAAGTAGCAGACCTTCCGACCCGTCACCATGAGCCCGTGTGCGCCCTGAATCAGGTACTCGAACGGCACCTCGTCGGTCATCTCGGCGCCCCACCCCTCGTGCGTGCGCGGCGCTTTCAGCTCGAGGTACGAAACGCCATCGGCGCCGAGGCCATCGGGACTCACCGAGGCGAAGTCGTACGCGCCGCTGAACATCGTCGGCGGCTTGTGAAACCGAATGCCGAGCTTCGACTCCGCCCATCCGAGCAGCGCGGGCTCGAGCCGGATGCCGCGCTCCTGGTCGGCGGTGAGGTCTTCGTCACCGCGGGTGAATTCCTTGAGCCCGAGACACTCCTCGTACACGTCGAGAGGCGTGCCCCACTTGCTCTCGCCCAGCGCAGCTGCTGCACGCGAGCCACCGATGCGGCGAACGGGCGGCGTCATCGGCGCACCTTCGCGATCTTGAACCACGCCATCGACACAAGCAGCACGAGTGCTTCGGTGGCGGTGAGCGGCGGGAGCCAGATCAAGCCGCACGCTCCGCCGCAGCCATCTCGATATCGATGCGCTGCAGACAGTGTCCGAGACTGAGCGCGGCAACACTCTGGTAGTCCGCGACGTCGGTCCCGATGCCGCCGCCGTAGTGCATTACCTCGTTGATCAGCTCCGTCGCCGTCGCGTCGCGCCTCACCTCTGCGACTGCATCGAGGAGCGCCCTCAACTTCACCCGCGCCCGCTGCAGTTCTTCCTGTCGCTTCGCGTTCATCACGTCTCCTCGGTTGGGGTGGAATCGTCGGGTGCCCGGAACGGCCAGCGAGAGCGGCCCTCCTCGTCGCGCCTGCGCTGCCGCTCCTCAGCGGCCCGCGCGCGCACATCAGCCGCGTACTCGGCGTCTTCCGCGTCCTGGCAGGCCAGCCGCGCCTCGATGTCCTCATCGATTAGCGCCTTCGTCGCCGGGTGCGTCGGGATGCCGACCTTGATTGACGTGCCGACGGTGCGCCTGAGGCACGCCGAACAGAGCGGGTTCTTCGGATCCGCGTAGCTGGCCGCGCGCTTGTCGAGCGGGAGCTTGCAGGCTCGACAGAACAGGCCAGCGGTCGGAGGGGGCGCAGTCATTGGCGCCGCGCCTTCGTGGTCAGCCACCACAGAGCCATGCGGCACAGCAACGCGAAGGCGCCAAGAGCCGTGATGGGCGGGGCGAGAATCATCGCGCCCTCGCTTCCCGGACCAGCTCGCGGATGCGGCGCAGGTTGAAGGCGGCTTCGGCGGGGGTCATCGGCTGCCCCTCACCTTCGCAAGAGCGCGCTCGGCGGCGGCCAGCGCA
>Ga0070684_100000189_pt1 | contig 42780 bp, 38 predicted proteins | sample KBSC723LmetaG_FD_65653 | JGI IMG/M metagenome (GOLD analysis project Ga0070684, IMG submission 65653) | Corn rhizosphere microbial communities from Kellogg Biological Station, Michigan, USA - KBS C7.2-3L metaG | ecosystem: Host-associated > Plants > Roots > Rhizosphere ...
TGGGACGGCGGGACTCGAACCCGCGACCTCTTGATCCCAAGTGAATGTATGCTTCCCCGGTGAGGACACACGCGGCGCTACCAGGTCTACCAGATCATGCCCCGCACAAGTTTCGGTCGCTCATGTGAGATCCCTTTGTAGGGAACTGGTTAATAGCCAGTTTGGGGGTTTCAAGCCCAGTTTGTACGCAACCGTTGTGAGGATACGGGGCATGCCACGATGGATGAACCATGCGAAATGATAGCTGGTGAAATGAGTCGTCCGCGCAAGTTTGCGAAGCAGTTACTGCCGTGCTCTGCTATTGAGCTACACCCCGAAGCGGTCGGGGCGACGGGATTTGCACCCGCAACTGTAGGTTGTACGCTTCCCTCGTGGGGGCGCAGACGACTCCACCGATCAGGCAGTCTAGCACATAGCGCACGCCTGCGCAAGAGCAGTTTTGTGTGACGAGCAAGGCCGGGCGCGCGAGTTCGCGAAGCAGTGAATTCAGGATTCTGGCGTCTTAGGCCTCTTGACCACACCCCTGACGGGGAGACGGGATTCGAACCCGCGTTTCCAGATTGGAAGTTTGAATGTAGGCTACGCTGGTGAGGACGCGCCCGGCCAGATTGCTATCGTGCTATCGATGCCACAAGCCATGTCCCGCACAAGTTTCGGTCGCGAAGAGAATCCCTTGCGGGAGACTGGTTCTCAAGACCAGTGGGTTTGAAGCCCGTGTGTATGCAACCGTTGTGAGGATACGGGACATGCCAGCAAAGAGTCATCCGCGCAAGTTCGCGAGGCTGAATGTGTTGTTCTACCATTGAACTATTCGCCCGCGTGGTGGGCGAAGCGGGAATCGAACCCGCGCATGTATGCATCCCAGGTGAGGGCGCAGACAACTCTAACAGTCGGGCAGTCTAGCACATGCTGCGCGCATGTGCAAGGGCACGACTTTTCCCACCGGATGAAATTGCCCTTGACATTCGCCTGCTATGGTGTATTAGCTGATGCAGCCGGAGGGCGATGGACGCGCTCTGGCATCGCGGCGAGACGCGCCAGCACCCATTGGATGACAAAGGAAACCGACCGTGGAACAGATGACGATAGCCAAATCCATCATCTGGCGACAACCAGTGCTAGAGCTCGGACAGGATTACCTGTGCCCGCTCAATAACCTGGCTGTCGGTCTGCCACATCCCACGGGAGGATAGGCGCGCGTGCGCGGAGTTCGGACGTGGGGGCAGCCGCTCTCACGTCCATTTTGTTTTTCCGCGTCGTCTCGCGGAAGGAGGAGGAATCGTATGGCTGAGCCAATCCAGCGCATCGAGCCGACCGAGCCGATGCTGCACGTCCGCTTCGAGGGCGTGAGCCGCCAGATGCCGCTGAGCGCGCTCCATCTCGCGCCGGATGCCAGCGAGGCCGAGGTGGTGGCCGCCCTGGCGAGCTACTTCGACGTGGCGGTTGGCCGCTTCGCGCCGTACGTGGTCGAGCACCACGAGAACGGCAACATCACCGTCCGCCCGGAGGCCGTCTTCGGGTGATGAAGTTCTGGCGAGCCCGCGCAGGCGGGCTTTGCCGCCGAAGGCGCTTAGGCGCGGCTTTAGCCGCCAGCGGTTCATGCCGCGAACCGTGCCCATATGTACATTTCCAGGAAGGGAGGGAAGCTTTATGACCGAGCGTGATCTGCGGCTGGACCTGCTCAACACACTGTTGACGACGCCGCACCGCAACCTGACCGCACTCTATCCCCTGCACCAGGAAATTCTGACGCAGGATCCGCGCTTCTACGTGCGGCTGGCCGCGTGGTACGCCGACCACGGCGAGGTGCGCGACCACCAGGAGATGTTCGTGATCTGCCTCTGTCTCTCGCAGGCGGAGGGCCATCGCGATGTCGGCCTGGCGCTGCTGCGTCGCCTGCCGCCGTACCAGCTTGCGCGTGTGGTGGACTTCATCAAGGGCCACCAGGTGAAGCGGCGCGTACCCGTGGCGCATGCGACGGCCACAGCGGCAAGTGAGCCTGAGACGGTTGCCGCAACGTCTGCCACCGGAGCAACGGGTCGGCGCGGTCGTAGGGCATCCCACAAGCCTGCCGTGCCGATGGAGACGAAGATCGAGCAGGTTGGCCTCTTTGTCAACGTCCCGCGTTCGATGCGGACCGAGGTCGAGCGCTACCTGCGCGAGCGCGAGGCGCATGCCGAGCGGTTCGACCAGGCGGTGCTGCATGCCCGCGCGGCCATCAAGCGGCTCTACGCCGGGCTGCATATCCGTCCCACCGGGCGGGCGCAGGCGGTGCTCTTCAGTGAGCAGCCGCCGGAGGGCAGCGTGTTTGCCGCGATGCGCGTCATCCGCCAGGCCGAGACGCCCGCCGAGCAGGCGCGCGCGCTGGTCGAGCATCACATCCCGTATCGGGTGGCGACCTCGCTCGTCAAGCAGATGTCGCCGACGGTGCTAGCCGCGCTGGTCGAGGTGATGACCCCGCAGGAGGTCATCAACAACATCGGCTCGCTCAAGGCGCGTGGCGCATTCGACAACGAGGACGTCAAGGCGCTGATCGAGGCCAAGCTGGAGGCGGCCAAGAGCGACAAGCGCGTCTCCGCCTACAAGGCGAAGGTCGCGGTCGAGGCGGCCAACGTCTCTGGCGAGCTGGCCGAGCAACTTGACGCCATCACCGAGGCGCAGGTGAAGGCCAAGGGGCGCATCACCCGCTCGACGGCGATGTTGCTGGACAAGTCTGGCTCCATGCACGTCGCCATCGAGGTGGGGCGTCAGCTGGGCGCGATGATCTCGTCCATCATCGAGGCCGAGTTCTTCGCCTACGCCTTCGACACCATCGCCTACCCCATCGAGGCCAGCGGCGCGTCGCTGGTGGAGTGGGAGAAGGCGCTGACGGGCATCACTGCGGGCGGTGGCACGTCGTGCGGCGTGGCCATCGAGACGATGCGGCGCAAGGGGCAGCGGGTCGAGCAGATCATCCTTGTCACCGATGAGGGTGAGAACCAGGCGCCGCTCTTCGCCAACGCCTACAAGGACTACAGCGAGGAGACGAACACCCGGCCCGATGTGATTCTGGTGAAGGTGGGGCATGCCTCCAATGTCCTGGAGCGCGCCTGCACGGGCCTGGGCATCGCGCCGAGCGTCTTCACGTTCAGCGGCGACTACTACGCGCTGCCGAACCTGATCCCGCTGCTCCAGCGGCCGTCGATGGTGGATATGCTGATGGAGATTCTGGAGTACCCGCTGCCGACGCGAAAGGCATCCTGAGATGAGTATCGATGACATCCTCAACCGGCTGGAGGCCGCTGAGAACGACTTCCTCCAGCGCGAGGTGCTGGCGCCGGTGCTGCCGGGGCGGGGTGTCATCGTGCGCATCGCGGGCATCGTCTGCACGCTACGGGTGACGGGCAAACGCTTCACCGGCTGGGGCGTCCTGCGGCCGGAGACGCTCAAGACAGCGAAGCTCATCCGCCCGGCGACGCTGGCGGAGACAGCCGCCTACCTCAAGCTTTTCCCGGCGTTGCGGCTGATCGCCGTCGCGCGCGAGGGACATCAGTGGTACGCGCTGCCCGCCAGCCAGGGCGAGAAGGGCATCCAGCTCAACGGCCCCGTCCCGGTCTTGCTGGCCGAGGCGGGCATCCAGCCGTTCGAGACGGTGTTCGCCCGCTTCGACGGCCACTTCTTCTGGTACGAGCGGCGCGACAACCGGCGCAATCCGGCGCTGGCGGCCTATCTGCGCGAGGCGCTCGACGCTGGAACAGCGACCGAAGACCTGCGCAGGTCGGGGCTATCCGCCGAGGAGCGCGCGGCCTACGGTTGGGCGCGGACGCTCGTGGCCGAGGCTGAGCGCGCGGGCATCGTCGGGCGGCTGGCGAGCGCGCTGGCGCATGCAGGTGGTCGCCTGATCGCCTTCACCGAGCGCGATGATAGCTACACGGTCGCCTATCTGGTTGGCGACGAGCGCAGTGTCAGCACGGTGCGCAAGAGCGACCTTTCGGTGCTGACGGCGGGCATCTGCCTCTCCGGCCAGGACGCACGCTTCGACCTCACCAGCATGGTCAGCGTGATGCGCGAGGCATCGGGCCAGCCCATCCCCCGCTACGGCGACGAGCTAGCGGAGGATGGTGGTGATGGGGACGACGACAGATAATCGGCGGATTGTTCCGCACCGACACAGATCCGTCCCCATCTGTCCCCGTGCAACCAGCCGCCATGCGTGCTACGCTACCAGGAGAGACTATCGACGTGATGTTGTCCGTATCTGTGTGGCGATGATGCTGTTTGGGGAGATGACGGATATTTTGTGTTACACCCCATGTGAGTGCACCGCTTTATCATTGACTGTCATGAAAGCAGGTGTTCCAATATTCTGTGAATCGCGTTCGCTGCCTGCCATTGAGGGATATCCGCTTCCATCGAAAGGATGACATCCTATGGCATCGGAATTGCAGCCCGCGCCGGTCGCGTCGCCCACCCGCCAGCGTATCGCCGCATGGATCGCGGTGGCGCTCGCGCTCATCGTGCCGCTGACCGTGGCCGCCAATGCGTTCGCAACGCTGGCGCGCATCCCCGGCGCTGGAAGTGATGTCATCGTTGGGTCGCTCTATACCGTCTTCATCTGTTTCGAGTGGCCGCTGCCAATCTTCGCCACCTTCCTGGCGGGCCTGGTGCTCAGGGACGCGAAAGGCCATAGCACGGTAGCCTGGGCCGCCGTTGCGCTCTCAATGCTCACGGTTGCTGGCGTGATTACCGCGCTTATCATCATCGCCAACAGCCGGTAGCGCGACACGTGTACACTGGGAGGCATGAGTCTTCTCTTCCTCAAGGCGCTGCTGACGCCCTCGCTGATTGGGCTGGTGAGCGTGGCGGGTCGGCGGTGGGGGCCAGCGGTAAGTGGGCTGCTCGTCGGGCTGCCGCTGACCTCCGGCCCGGTGCTGCTGATCATCGCGCTGCAGAACGGCACAGCCTTCGCGGCGGATACGGCGCGCGGCATCATTTTCGGCACCATCTCGGTGGCCATCTTCTGCCTGACCTATGCCTGGGCGGCGCTCCGCTGGCGCTGGCCCGGCGCGCTGCTCGCAAGCTGGCTCGCCTTTCTCGCGGCGACGGCGTTGCTTCAGCTGGCTATCCTGCCACTGGCGCTGGCGTTCGCGCTATGCGTCGTCGTGGCGGCTGTAGCGCTGGCGCTCTACCCGCGCGTCCCGGCCACAGAGGCGGTCGTCGTGACGCCGCCGCTGTGGGATATTCCCGCGCGGATGGCCGTCGCTACGGTCTTTGTGCTGCTGCTGACGGGTCTCGCGCCCCAGCTTGGCCCGCATCTCACCGGGCTGCTGGCGCCGTTCCCGATCTTTGGCACGGTGCTCGCCACCTTCACCCATGCACAGGCAGGCACAGCGGCGGCGCTCCGGCTGTTGCGCGGGCTGCTGGTGGGACTGCTCTCGTTCGCGTCGTTCTTTCTGGTCGCGGGGACGTTGATCGTCCCGGCAGGGATCCTGGCTGCCTTTGTCGCAGCCATTATCGCGACGGTCGCCGTTCAGGGCGCGTCGCAGTGGGTATTCGCCCGGTGGAGGGAGCCTCGCTATGCCTGATAGATTGGATAGACCCGACCCGCAGAGTCCGCTGATCCATGAGGCGCTCTATCGCGGCGACGAGGCGCTGGCGCTACTGGCCGCCGTGCGCATCGTGCTCTGTGGTGCGGGTGCGCTTGGCTCGCACCTGGCCGAGCACCTGCTGCGCCAGGGCGTCCGCCTGTTGACGGTGATCGACTTCGACCGCGTCGAGCAGCACAACCTCGGCACGCAGAGCTATGAGGTGGGCGACATCGGCGCGTTCAAGGTGGATGCGTTGCGTGCCCGCTGCTACCGCGCGACCGGCGTCGAGATCGCGGTGGTGGGCCAGCCGCTGACCGAGCGCAACGCCGCGAAACTGCTGCGCACCGCCGACCTCGTGCTCGATACCTTCGATACCTCGGCCTCGCGCCGCCTCGTCACCGAGAGCTGCGCCACGCTCGGACGTCCCTGTCTGCACCTTGGCATGAATACCGACTACGGCGAGGCCCACTGGAACGAGGGCTATCGCGTCCCCGCCGATGTCCTCGCGCCGGATGTCTGCGCCTATCCGCTGGCGCGCAATCTGGTGCTGCTGGTAGTGGCGCTCGGCGCGGAGGTGGCGCTCCGCTTCCTGCTGGCGGGCCTGCGCGAGAACTACTCGATCACGCTGCGCGACCTGACGATCAACCGCGAAGGATAGCAGATGCCGTTCACTGGTGATACGCTGTGGGTGAATCCAATCGCGAGAGGAGCTTTATGATGATAACAGAGCGATTGCAGCAGGTAATAGACGAGGTGGCGAAGCTGTCACCCGAGGAGCAGGACCGCGTGGCCGCCGCCATGCAGGTGATACTGGGACAGCCAGCGCCACAATTGTCGCCCGAATGGCGTGCCGCCGTTGAGCGAGCCATGCGGGAGCAGGCAGAGACATTAGAGTATTTGCAGGACAAATAGGTAACGAGCGCCACTTCCTCTCATCCGCGACGAATCACATATTCCTCTATACACGTAGCCTCTTGACAGATCCACTTGCCAGCTGTACACTTGCCTATATCTAAAACTCTTAGATATATCAGAAAGCGTAATACAATCATGCGCGAGATGAAAAAGGGCTCGCTCGGCCTGCTCATCCTCCATCTGCTGCACGAGCGGCCCAGCTACGGCTACGAGCTTACCGAACGATTGCGCGAACGCAGCCAGGGCGATCTCACCTTCGAGGATGCCGCCGTCTACCCACTGCTCCATGCCTTCGAGCGCGACCAGTTGATTGAGGGTGCGTGGGAGACGGACAACGCAGGCTCCGAGACACGCAAGGGGGCCAGACGCCGCTACTACCACCTGACGCCGCGCGGGGTCGAGGCGCTACGAGCGGCATTCCAGGACTGGGCCACGTTCTCCAGCGCTGTTGGCCGTGTGCTCGGAACTGAGAAGTTGACGGGAGGGAGCGCCCAATGACATCTCGCGACATGACTGATACCTCACCGATTGACACCTATCTCGCGGTGCTCGAAAATCGGCTCACCGTCGAGCCAGTGGAGCGCGCAACGATCCTCGAAGAAATACGCGGCCACCTGGAAGAAACTACAGCCGCCGAAGTGGCTCGCGGTTCCACAGCCGCCGAGGCGGAGTCGCGCGCGGTGGCGACATTCGGCGACGTATCGTCTACCGCTCGCTCGATCAACTCCGCGCTGCCCATATACTGGGATTGGCGGCGGATGGTATGGGGCACCGTCCTGGGCGCGCTGGCAATCTGGATCATCTGGACACTCGCCACTTTCCCATTCGTCGTTCCAATGGCCACTGAGCATCAGCTTGACGTATCCACATCGCCCGCCTCCCTGCTCTTCACCGCGTCACCGCTGGGGTTTGGCCTGTTCTACACGCTGCGGAATGGCCCATGGGTGGCGCTGCTGATTCTGGTGCTCTTCGGCGCTATCGCCTTCGCGCTGGGGAGCCGCGCCAGTAGCGGGTGGCGCGCTGGACTCGCGTTCGGTCTGGGCGTCGTAGTAGGCATGCCCTTTCTGCCGCTGTCGCTTGTGCTGGCGCCTCCACCCGTCGGATCTCTGTCTCTCCTGCCCATCATCGTCATCATCTGGCTGCTGACGCCATATGCTATCTTCGCCGCCCAGCTTGGGGCTCGTGTCGCCCGCAACCGGGATAGGCAGCGTATGCGGGTTGCCGCCATTGCAACGCCTCGGCGGCGTAGTGTGTCACGTTTTGCGTTTGCGAGCCTCGTTGTACTCGTCGCGCTGCTTGGCGTCAGCGGCTGGTCGTTCCTGCGCGCCGCCACGATGAAACCTTCGCCTACCATACCAGTCTCACAACAGCTTGCCAGTGCGCAACAGCGGCTATCCTTTTCTATCCGCCAGCCTGGCTACCTGCCCGCTGGAACAACGCTCAATGGTGTCACGGTAGACGAGGCGTGGTGTGGCAGCTGCTCCGTCAGCCTGAACTATCACATCTCCAATGGCTCCTATATCATGCTGTATGAAATTCCGCACAATTCCTCTGAGCCAGCGTCCGTCGGACCCGACATGCCTCCTCCGCTTTCAAGCTCGCCCGACGCGCCCGATGCATACTCAAGTGTCACAGCAGTCAGCTACCATCCGGTGTGGTGGCTTGGAGGCGAAGAAAAAACGGAGCAACAGCGCAGCATCTCATGGGACGATGGCATCCTGCAGTACGGCATCATCACGAACGCCCCCTTATCCGCCGATACGCTCAAACAGATAGCCCGCAGCCTCTCTCGTTGAGCGGCGCTACGCAAGAATGCCGATAAATACATCGCATTGTGATACGTATTCGCCAACTCACCCTTGACCGTCGCCCCATGCGCGGATTAGTGTCTAACCAGTTAGTTTCACCAGATGGTTAATCGATGGGGAGGCGCTCATGTCCGCGCAGGGGAGTATCAGGGAGCAGCAGCGGCGCGAACGGCTCTCCGCGCGCGAACGTCGCGTGGCGCGAGCCGACCGGCGCGAACGCGAGGCGCCGGTCGCGCGGGCGGCTATCCTCGGCGCGGCTGAAGAGATCTTTGCCCGCGATGGCTTCGATGGGGCGCGGGTGGACGCCATCGCCGAGGCGTCGGGCTATAACAAGGCGTTGATCTTCCACTACTTCGGCGACAAACTGGGCCTCTATCGCGAAATCGTCTGCATGCAACGCGACGAATCGGAGTCCCAGCGGACAGAGATGCTACTCGCGGCGGCCGGTAATTCAGAAACGCCGATGGATGCCGAGCACGTGCGCGCGCTGATCGGAACGTTTGTGGGCTGGCATTTCGAGCACCTGGTGGCGCATCCGCACCTCCGACGGATTCTGGCATGGGAGGCGGCGGAAGGCTGGGATACACTGATCGAGGCGAAACGCGGTGGGCAGCTCTGTCCGCTCTGGGTCAAGCCTATCGCCGACTTCATCAGGCGGGCGCAGGTCGCAGGCCTCATCCGAAAGGAAGTCGATCCCTACGTGGCCATGGCGCACGTGAAAAGCATGGTACTGATCCACCTGCTCTCGTTGCCAAACTATGAGGCGATCTTTGGCGGCGTCGATTTCTCGTCGCCCCAGGCGCTGGAGCATGCGCGCGCCCAACTCATCTCATTTGCCGTCCATGCGCTGATGGATCCCGCTACCCTGGCGCGACAACAGGAAGGCACGTTGTAGCGCCATCACGTAGTGCCATCACGTAGTGCCATCAGGCGCTGAGTTGCGCTGACCTCTCTCCATGCGCTCCCCATGCGAGCGACAGCGGATGCTTCACGCCCCTTGACAATCAAGATGTATTTCGTTATAAAAAGATATATCTTATTACCTGGCGCGTACTGCGCTACAACGATGTCACTCTACGCGCGCAAGGCTGTATCGGCAGCGCAATCACCATTCGTTCGACGCAACAACGACCGTTGCACCAACCGCATCGCGGCGTGACGATTTCCGGTTCTCAAAGCGAGAACGTACGACGACGGCGCTGGAAGGCTTCGGGTCTCTGGCGGATGTGAGGGGGAAAACAGGACATGAGGCTGGACTACAAGTGGCAGGCGGCGCTGATTACGGCGCTGGGCCTGTTCATGGCGGTACTCGATAACACGATTGTGAGTGTGGCGCTGCCTCAGATGGCGGACGCCTTCCATACCGACTTTGCCACAATCACCTGGGTTGCCACCGCCTACTTCCTGGCGCAGGCGGCCGTCATCCCGGTAACAGGCTACCTCGCCGACCGGATCGGCACCAAGACGGTCTTTTTGAGCGCGCTGGCGATCTTCACGATTGGCTCCGCTCTCTGCGCCATCGCGCCGACCCATACCGCGCTGATTGCCTTCCGTGTCTTGCAAGGTGTGGGCGGCGGCGCGCTCTTCCCGACGGCCTTCGCGATCATCTTCCGCGTCTTTCCGCCGACGGAGCGCGGCCCAGCCTCGGCGGTGATCGGCGTGCCGATTCTGCTGGCCCCTGCCTTTGGTCCGACCATCGGCGGCTATCTGACGACCACATTTGACTGGCATGCGATCTTCACCATCAACCTGCCGATTGGCGTCGTTGCCTTCACTTTGGCGGCGATCTTCCTGCGCGGGCGCGCCGCTGATCGCACGGCGATGGGCGAGGAGCCAATGGCCAGCCGACGATTCGACCTGCTCGGCCTGGTGCTGGCGATGGGCGGCTTCACGACGCTGGTCTATGGCATTACCGAGGCTGGCCCGCATGGGCTGGGCGACCGCACCGTCCAGATTTATCTCGCCGTCGGGGTGATCCTGCTGATCGCTTTCGTGCTGGTCGAGGTGCGCTCGAATGACCCGGTGATGGATATGCGGCTCTTCAAGAACTACACCTTCACCATTTCGAATGTGCTGATGTGGGCATTGGGCGCGTTCCTCTTCGGCAGTCTCTTCCTGCTGCCCTACTTCTTCGAGCAGGTGCAGGGGCTGACGCCGCTCTCGGCGGGCGAGATTCTGATCTCGCAGGGGCTTGCCGCGGCGGCGGCCACCATCGTTGCGGGCGCGCTCTATAACCGTGTCGGGCCGCGCATCATGGCCTTCCTGGGCTTCGTGCTGGTGACGGCGGGCACGTGGGGCTTTGCCCATATGGACGTGAATACGACTGGGCAGTCGCTCCAGATCTATCTGATTATGCGCGGGCTGGGTCTCGGCTTCATCAACATCCCGTTGCAAACGCTGGCGCTCTCGGTCGTGAGCAATCGGGCGATGGCGCGCGCCTCCTCGCTGGTGAACGTGACGCGGCAGGTGGCCTCGGCGCTCGGTGTGGCGATTCTGACGGCCTATCTGACGCAGAGCGCGACCACACACGGCAACGACATCGCCGCCGCCTTCCAGCAGCGCCCGCCAACGGGTGTCGCCGCCACCTGCATCAACGCCGCGGCATCACACGTGCCTCCGCTGTCGCCTCAGGCGTTGGCGCACGCGATCCAGGCCTGTGGCATCCAGCATGCGACCACGCTTGGCTTGAATGACACATTCATGTTCGTCATGATCGCCTGCGGTGCCTGTGCCATCCTGGCGCTCTTCGTCGGACGCGACCCGGCGGTGCAGGCGGCGAAGGAGGCCAAGGCCCGTGGCGAAGACGTGGCCGAGCGCGAGCAGCCGGTCTTCGCGGGCGAGTAGACCTGTAGACCTCACCTCTCCCCGAAGTGGGGAGGGTGGCCGAAGGCCGGGAGAGGTCCGTCGCCAAGGGAGAACCTCACCCCCAGCCCCTCTCCCACGAGGAGAGGGGAGCCACAGGCAGAGAACTTCTGTTGCCAACCGGCGGAATGGTCGCCCGGGCCCTCCCCTTCGAGGGGAGGGTGGCCGAAGGCCGGGAGAGGTTCTGGAGGCTATGCCTGACCGGAGACGCAGACGCAGCGATTGTGCAGCGTGATGCTGCCATCGGGGTTCGCCATGCGCGCTCCGGTCTGGGCGACCGTCTCCCAGAGGGCGGCTCGCTGATCTTCGGGTTGCTGCTCGATCACCGTCTTGACGAGCATATTGGTGGCCCGCTGAAAACGCACGAACACGTCCGCTGAAGGAAAAGTGACACTCACCGTCTGTGACTCGGTCTGTACATTATGGAATCCAGCGTCGGTCAGGCTCTGCGCCAGTTTGTTCGCATCGGCGAGGTTGAAGGGGCCGGGCGCGTCGGGCGGTGGCAGTGGCCTACCAAGCTGACCCATCACCGCAGCGCAGCTCGCGCTGATAATTGGTACCTCTTGCGGAGCCCCCCAGACGGCGGCGGCCAGATAGCCACCAGGGCGCAAGACCCGCCGGAAGCCCTCCAGCGTGGGAACGAGTGGCAGGAAGAACATCAGCCCCCAGCGCGAAAGCACCGCGTCGAAGCTCTGTGGCGGCAGGTCGAGTCTCTGTGCGTCCCCTTCGAGGAACGTGACGTTGCTCAATCCAACGGCTTTGGCGCGCTGGCGGGCCATTTCGAGCATCTGTGGCGCGTGGTCAATGCCCACTACCGAGCCTGACGGCCCAACGAAACGGGCGGCGGTCAACGCCGGATCGCCCGCGCCGGTCGCAACATCCAGCACGCGCTGTCCCGTGGCAATATGCGCCAGTGCAATCAGCCGCTCGCTGATAACCTCTCCTCCAGGGGCGGCTATCGCGGCTACGTCGCTGAAGTCGCGCGCCGTCTCGTTCCAGACCTGTTGCCGCCCTGCCTGCGTTGCGATGTCCGCCGGGTTAGCCTGTGGATTGCTCATAACTCTGCTCCTTTCGCGAGCGATTCAATATTCCGTCTGAAACCCAGTATGCCCGCGCGCCATCCGCCACACCATGAGGACCATCCACAGCTTCCCCACATCTTTCGCCGTGCATGCTGTGCTATCATGCGCTCGCACCCTCTACATCCGTTGCGGAATAGTTGTTGGGGAGCTTGGGTATCATGTCGGGAGCAACCGCATTCGGCGCGTTACTGCGGCGCTATCGCACCCTCGCCGGTCTCACTCAGGAGGGGCTGGCTGCCCGCGCCAACATCAGCACGCGCGCCGTGAGCGATCTCGAACGCGGCATCAATCGCGCCCCACGCGCCGAGACGCTGGAGCTGCTCGCCAGCGCGCTCGATATTACCTCTGAGGAACGCATCGCACTGATCGCCGCCGCGCATCCCGACCTGAAAGCGCCTCCAGCCGGTGTAAAGACACCCGCGAGCCCTTCGCGGCTGCCGCTGCCGCTGCCACCCACACCGCTGATTGGCCGCGAGGCGGATCTGCTACGCGGGTTGGGGCTGTTGCGGCAGGGAGAGATGCGCCTGCTCACAGTAACTGGGCCTGGGGGCGTCGGCAAAACGCACCTGGCGCTGGAGCTTGCCCGCCAGTGCGCGGAGCAGTTCGCGGCGGGCGCGGTCTTCGTCGATCTCTCGCCCCTCCACGATGCGGCGCTGGTTCCGGTGGCGCTGGCACAGGCGCTGGAACTGCGCGAGCCGCCAACTGGCACGCTGCTCGACGCGCTGCAAGCGGCGCTACAGGGGCAGCAACTTCTGCTCGTGATCGACAATGTGGAGCACGTCGTGGAGTGCGCGCCGATGCTGGCGGACCTGCTGGCGGTCTGCCCCAACCTCACGCTGTTGGCCACCAGCCGCGTGCCACTCCATCTGCGCGGCGAGCATGTGCTGGCGCTCGAACCGCTGACATTGGACGCCGCTGCCACGCTTTTCACCACTCGCGCCACAGCTCTCCGTGACGATCTGCCACTCGCGCCCGCGGCTGTCGCCGCTATCTGCGAGCAGGTGGATTGCCTGCCGCTGGCTATCGAGTTGTGCGCCGCCCAGCTTAGCGCGCTCACACTCACCGATCTGCGTCGGCGCCTGAACGCCGGAATGACGCTGCCGCGTACCGGGCCGCGCGATCTGCCTGTGCGCCACCAGACGCTGCGCCACACTATCGGCTGGAGCTACGACCTGTTGCCGCCCTCCGCCCAGGCGCTTTTCCGACGGTTGGCGGTCTTTGCCGGTGGGGCTACGTTGACCGCCATCGAGGCGGTCTGCGCGCCAACGGAAGATACGCCGCGCGATGTCATGCCTGATGTGATCGCGCTGGTGGATGCCAGCCTGCTGCGAGTGCGCGTTCAGGCGGATGGCGCGGCGCGCTATGAGATGCTGGCGACGATACACGACGACGCCCGCGACCGTTTGCGCACTTCTGGGGAAGAAGGAGATTATGCCCTTCGTCACGCCGCGTATTTCGCGCGTTTCGTAGGCGATGAGGCGGCGATGACGCGCGAGATACCGAATGTGCGGGCGGCATTGATCTGGGCGCGGGACATGGGAAAAAGCGCGCTGGGTATGGAGCTGCTGGCGCGCTTTGGTCGTATCTGGTATCTCAGTGGGCTACTCTCCGAGTTGCGCGGCTGGCTAGAGAATTTCCTCGCGCTTGATGACGCCAGTGGAATGTCCGCGCCGCCAGCGTTACGCGCCAATGCGCTCTATGGCGTCGCGCGGGTAGCCTATGACCGCGGCGAGACCGATAACGCGGATGCCCTGGCGAAGCGGTCGTTACAGGCGGCACGCGAGGCAGACGATGCCGAAGATATGAGCAATGCGTTCGTAATACTTGGGCAGATTGCCCAGCATAGCGGCGATCTCACACGGGCAAATGAGCTCTTTGAGGAGGGTCTTGCCTGGGCGCGCAAGAGTGACAACTCCCATGTGCTCACTGCGGCGCTGGGCTTCCTCGCTCAGAGCGCGCAGGCAGAGGGAGATACGGCCCGCGCGGTCGCTCTCCATGAGGAGGCGCTGCTGAATGCGCGCCAGATTGGCTCGCTCTGGGGCGAGGCCCTGACGGAGACGCATCTGGGGCGGCTCGCGTTCGCGCAACAGCGCTACCAGCAGGCGCGCCAGCACTACGGCAATGCGCTGGCGCTCTATCGCACCTTCGGCAGCGATGTCTACCTGGCGTGGTGTCTGGAGGCCGTCGCGGCGCTCGATGTCGCCGAAGGCAACCATATGCGCGCGGTGATAATCAGCGCCGGGACCGAGACGCTGCGCGCCAGAGGTCGCGCGCCACGTCCGCCCACCGAGCAGGAGGCGTTCGAGCATGCGCTTGCCGGATGTCGGACGGCGCTGGGCGATGAAGCCTATCAGCGCGTCTGGGCAGCGAGGTTGGCTGCCCCACGCGATGCGCTGATTCGGTTGGCGCTTGGCGAGGATGATGCGCTCATGCGATAGCATGCTTTGGCGCACAGACACACGTTCAGCCCAATGGAGGTCATAGAATCGCTATGTGTCGCAATATCAAGCCGCTGTACAATTTCGAGCCGCCAGCCACCGAGGACGAGATTCATGCCGCCTCGCTGCAATTTGTGCGCAAGATCAGCGGATTTAGCAAGCCCTCGAAGGCCAACGAGGCGGCCTTCCTCGCCGCCGTTGACGAGATCGCGGCCGTAGCCCACAAATTGCTCGATGCCCTGGAGACGAACGCGCCGCCGAAGGATCGCGCCGAAGAGGCCGACAAAGCACGCGCCCGCTCTGCCCAGCGCTTCCCTGACCGGGCTGCGCCATCTACTAGTCACGTGCACGGATAGGCGGCGCCCATGGATTCAGCAGTCTGGGCAGTGGTCATCTTCCCCGCGTTTCCACCTGCCCAGCGACAGGCCATTGACCGCATCCGCGCGGCTTATGATCCGCTTGCGCCGAAAATCGATCCGCATATCACATTGGTCTTTCCGTTCGAGGCAACCATCACGCAGGCAGACCTGCTGACGCATATGCGGCAGGCCGTTGAGTTGGTCGTTTCGTTCGAGATCGAGTTGCGCAGCGTCACTGGGCAGGAGAATGCGTGGCTCTTCCTCAACGTCAAGCGTGGCAACGACCAGATCACCGCGCTGCATGATCGCCTCTATAGCGGACCGCTCGCACCCTACTACGATCCGCGCTATACCTACGTGCCACACCTGACGGTTGGACATGTCACGCCGGGTGAGCCATTCGAGACGGCGCTACGCGACGCGGTCAGGCTTACCGACACATTCCTGGCGACCGTTCGCGAAATCACCGCCTATTGCATTTCTCCCAGTGGCGCGCGTGGTGAGCAATACCACGTGCCACTGCTTGGTGCTGGCCAAAAGGACAGTTGACCACGCCCAGCATGATTAGCTATAACAAGATATAACTTCACAACGACGTGAGATAGAGGGCTGATGGCACGGCGATGAGGCACAGAAGAATGTACGGCTCGTGCGCTCATTAGTGCAACCGCGACGACTGAACTTGTGTTACACACGGCATGGATGATGCGGCAAAACCGGGTTTTGCTTCGTCGCCCGCGAAGGAGGTGTTGGTTTGAACTGGTATCAGTGGCTCGTTTTTCTGCATGTGCTCGGCGTCTTCGGATTCCTGCTGGCGCATGGGGTCTCGGTCTTCGTCGCCTTCCGCGTGCAGCGCGAGAAAGATATCCACGCGATTCGGGCGCTGCTTGGCCTCTCGGCGAGCGCTGTAATGATGTCCACGTTCTCGCTGCTCCTGATTCTGGCTGCCGGTATCGCCGCTGGTTTCGTGGGGAACTGGTGGTCGTTTGGCTGGATCTGGGCGGCGCTCGGCGTCTTCGTGGTGGTCTGGATTCTGATGTCCGCCTTCACCGGGCCAGCCTTCCGCAAGGCGCGCATAGCGGTGGGCTTCACCGGGCCGACCACCATCGACGAGTCCGTTGTCTCCGATAAATTGCCAGAGACGCTGGCGGCGCTACGCCCGTGGCTGCCGACGCTGACTGGCGGCATTGGTTTGCTGATTCTGCTCTGGCTGATGGTGCTCAAGCCATTTTAAGAAACTGGCTGCCAGATGGGGGAGGCATACAAAGAAAGAACTGGGAGCAAGGTATACTGAGGGAGCGCGTCGCGTCATAGCGGGGCGTTCCCTGATATACTCATCAACCGTTCTAATAGGCAAACATTCCATCTGAGGAGGCCCGCACGTGAAGCTCACCTGCAAGCAGCAAGACCTTGCCCGAGGACTCTCCACCGTCAGCCATGCCGTCTCGACGCGGAGCACGCTGCCCATTCTCTCCAATATCCTGCTGGCGGCCGAGAATGGCCGCCTGCGCCTCTCTGCCACCAATCTGGAGATCGGCATTACCTGCTGGGTGCCCGCCAACATCCAGGAGGAGGGCAGCACCACCAGCCCGTCGCGGCTGTTGACCGATTTTGTCAACACGCTGCCGCCGACCGAGGTCACGCTGGCCTTGCAGGCGTCGGGGCAGAGCCTGAAGGTGAGCGACCAGCGCAGCCAGGCGACGATTCGCGGGATGGAGCCAGGCGAGTTTCCGGCAATCCCGACGGCCGACGGTGGACAGCCGCCACTGACGGTGAGCGCGGGCGAGTTGCGGGCAATGATTGCTGAGGTAGCCTTCGCCGCCGCCACCGATGACGCCCGTCCAGTCTTCACCGGCGTTCTGGCGCGGGTGCGCGACGGTCGGCTGACGTTCGCCGCCGCGGATAGCTTCCGGCTGGCGGTACGCTCGACCGCACTGGAGGAGACGGGCGGTCAGGGCGACGCGCCCATCAACGATATGCTCATCCCCGCGCGCACGCTGACGGAGCTGGCAAAGGTGATGCCGGGCGAGGGCACGGTCTATATCGTCGTGACGCCGAACCGCAATCAGGTACTCTTCCGTATCGGCGACGACCTCGAGCTGGTCTCGACGCTGATCGCCGGGCAGTTCCCCAACTACGAGGCGATTCTGCCGAAGGGGCATACCACCCGTGTCACCATGCCTACTGAGGATTTGCAGCAGGCGGCCAAACAGGCGTCTATCTTCGCGCGCGACAGCGCCAATATCGTGCGGCTGAAGGTTGCCGAGGGCGAGAATGGCGGCCTGATGCCGGGCGGGGTGACACTGGCGGCGACGGCTGAGGAGAATGGCGACACAACCACTACAAGGGAAGCCGCCGTGGATGGGCCAGGGATGGAGATCATCTTCAACGTGAAGTATCTGACGGATGTGCTGGGCGTCATCGGTACGCCAACTGTGGCGCTCGAGCTGAACACGCCACAGCAGCCCGGCGTCATCAAGCCAGGAAGCAACGAAAGCGACTACGTCTACGTCATCATGCCGATGCACAGCACCCGGTAGCGCGCGGCTCGCCTTAAGAGTTGAAGCGGGGTTTTGTCTATTCGACGAGACTCCGCTTCAATGGTATATGTGGCCCGCCATCGCAACATCGGCTCACAGGCGAAGCGACGCCTGGGGTGCGGATGAGGCAATCAGGCGAGCAACGTCGAAGGTGGCGCGCGGTCGGCTGATGGCACGCGCGCGGGCGCGCATCTGATCGAGCTGCCAACCAGGTGTGTCGAGCAGAGCAGTGAGATGATGGGTCACGCTCTCAGGCGTTGGCGCCAGCACGCCCAGGCCATTCTGGAGCACAAAGTCAATGTTGCCCTTTTCCTGCCCCGGAAGCGCTCCGGTGAGCACGATTGGCAACTCGCACGCCACAGCCTCACTGATGGCGCCCGGGCCGGCCTTCGTCACGATGACATCAGCCGCCCGCATGAGATCCGGCATATTCTGCACGAAGCCAAAGAGCGCAACACCTGTCGGCGTGTTCGTGCATCGCCGCAACTGCTCCATCTGCGCATAGAGCTGGCGATTCCGGCCAGCCACCACGACCAGTTGCGCGCGAATACGCCGACGAGTAAGCTCCTGGACTGCCTCGGCGAGGCCACAGGCGCCTTCGCCACCGCCGACGAGCAATACGACAGCGCAATCCGCATCGAGGCCGAGCGCTCTGCGACGTTCGGCAGTAGTTGCCGCGGTGCGCGCGGCGAAGGATGGGTCAACCGGCATGCCGAGCACATGGATGTGTCCGGTGGGCAGGCCGTGCGCCAGCGCGAGGTGTTTTGTGGCCAGCGTCGGCACGACACAGGCAGCCACACCGCGCGCAAACCATGCCGCGTGGGCGCTCACCAGATCGGTGACGACCGTGATGAGAGGAACACTGAGGTTCACATCGGCCATCGCTTGCAGCGTGATGTGATTGAGCAAGGGGTGGACCGAGACGATGACATCAGGTCGTATTCGCTCGATGAGGGCGCGCAGTCCCTGAAGGAGGAAGGGCTGACACAGGCGCTTCGTCGCGTCGAATCGTTTGGCTGAGTTCGTGATGTGGAAGAGTTGTCCGTAGAGGCGTGGGTTATGCCTGACCACTGGGCCGTATAGCGCGACCGATGTGCGCAGCGGAAATTGCGCGCACTCCGTGAAGGCATCGATGATATGGATTTCGACGTCAGGCACTGGCTGGCCGCTGGCGCGCGCTTGCTCATACACGATGCGCAGAGCCTTCGCGATGGCGGTGGCGGCGCTGCGATGCCCGGCCCCGGTGTCTGCGATCAAGAATAAGATCGAGGTTGGAAGCCTGCGCGCTCGCGTTGACATCACGTCATACATAGTCCGGTGCTGCTGTAGTTCATTCTGCTGTACTGTCATTTGTACCGACATTATGCGCCTTCCAGGATGCGTGCAAACGCCTGTAGGTAGCTTGGGTCGCCGTGCTGCTTGCGCAGAACCCAATACTCTGCCCCCCAAAACAGGTAGGCATAGAGTGCGCAGCCCTGTGGGGACCAGCGCATGCACGTGTTGTAGTTGGTGATGATATGGTCCGGCAGGCAGCTGAACATATGCCGCCCGGCTGGATTCGGCGGGGTTGTCACGGTCTCCCATGGCTCGGCCTGACCCTCTGTGACCATGAGCTGTTGCCCATGCGTCCTGGCCCATGCGCACAGGCGTTCGCGCCGCGCCTTATGCCAGCGACTCGTACTCCCATCCAGATAGAGCGTCTTACCTCCCAGGGTGATCAACGCCTGGCGCGGATAATAGTCAATCCCGACAATATTGGCCATCTGTTGCGCGACCGCGAGGGAATCGCCCTGATCGCGCGTCCGCCAGTGTTGCATGAGCCGCACTGGCAGCGAGGTGGGTAAAAAGCCGTTCATCACGATTGGTCGGCTCGCGTCGGCGGCCTTCAGCGCGGCCAGCTCCTCGCTCACGAAGTCTACGTCCAATCGCCAGGAGTGTTCGATGCCAAGAGGATCGACCGCCTCGTGTTCAAGTTGCCAGGCGACAATACCCGGCCTGTGCTTGTAGCGCTCCACGATGCGAGCAATGAAGTCGGTCGCGGCGGTCACCAGCGCCCGATACGCGGACGGCTTGATGCGCGTATGCTCTGGGAAGGGCTGCCTCAGCTGGTGCGCTGGCACAAAGAACTCTGGATAACTGAACACTTTCAGCGGTCCAACGCAGAGTATGATGCGCACGCCCGCTCGTTCAGCGGCGTCGATCTGCCAGTCCATCTCGTCCGTACTGAACGTTCCCGGTTCGGGCTCTATTTGATTCCAGTAGGCTCCCAGCCGAATGAGCTGCATGGGATACGCGAGCAGTGTCTGCAAAGTGGCGCGCGCATCCAGACCCAGCGCGGCGACTTGCGGCGGCCGAAAGCTGATGCCCAGCAAGGTGGCGCCGCGCGGCTCGACAGCTACATGTTGCCACACATCCGTCAGGGGCTGCTCCGATTGAGCCAGTGCGAGTTCCCCCGCCCGCAGGATGCCAGTAGCGCCAGATGAGGGCGCTCGCGTTCGCTGGGTTTTCGGTGAAGCCGCTCGTGCTGCTTGCATAGACGCCTACCTTCTCTATCGCCCAACGGAGCTAGCTTGTGTCCAGTGTCTATCGTCTGGCTCATCAGGGACTACCGCGCCTCGGCAAAGTATTCGAAAAGCGTCATCGAGACGAAGAACCAGACGGGCAGGTACCTTCTAATACCTTCTCGCAATGACGCCTGTTGGCTCTTGTAGGCATACCACGATTTGATCTTTGGAATGACGCTGGCTCCAATGAATACCCGGTGCACGGGATAAGTCCGTTGTGCAGTCGTCGCCGTGACCGGGGTGATATGGTCAGGAACTGTGGTTCCTTTCAGTACTCTCTTCGAGAGCGTCACGTACCACAGTGGGATCATGTGAAACGTGTTCATATGCAGGTCGGTGACGACTTCGGAGCAGGCCACATGGTCGGCGTGACCATAGAGACCGGTGAGGTCATAGGTGACGAGAAGCTCAGGGCGTTCCTGCTCGATCAGCTTTCCGACGAACGCCCTGAGCTCCGGCTTGCGCCTGTGCAATTCGCCGTCGCCGAAATCCTGCTGAATGTACCTGGCGACCTTCAGAATGCGCGCCACGCTCTGCGCTTCCTGCGTTCGTATCTCCTTGAGGCTGAGGCTGACAGTTGCATCGGGCGTGCCGCGTTCGCCTTGGGTCAGAATGACCAGCGTGACCGCGCATCCCCTCGCTGAGAGGCGATGCAAGAATCCAGCGCATGTCACTGCTTCATCATCGGCATGCGGGAAAATCACGAGCACACGGCGGAATGCTCTGGCATTGCGTAGTGGGGCCGAGAAATCATTGACGAGCAGAAAACCAGCCAGCCAAACGCAGGAAATGGCGATAGGCGCTAATAGAAGGATCGCCATCGTTTCTCCCTGCTTTCTTGGTGTGCTTGCCATCGAGCGCTGCGCCAAAGACACGGACCTTCGCTTTTCGCGCCGCCGCTAGAACACCCACGGAATGAAGCGCTTCGTGTGCCGCATGTATTCGAGATACGGCTGGCCGATGGCCCGGATAAGCGCCTCCTCCTCGATGCGCACCCGATACAGGTGGCCCAGGAGCACGCACACTCCCAGGGCGAGCAGGCTGGCCCAGTTTGTCATCGCCAGGCCCACCCCCAGCATGGTCAGGAATGTGCCACTGTAGGCGGGATGGCGGACAAAGTGGTATGGGCCGCGCCGCACCACCTGCTGGTTCGCGGATACGGCCACATCGCGCGTAAAATAGTGGCCCAGCGTTCTGATCGCATGCCAGCGCAGCGCAACACCCAGCAGCATCACGATAATGCCGAGCCGAAAGATTGCCACTGGCTGCCAGAGAATCGCTGCCCGCTGAAGTATCCATCCGAACGTGAGGCACAGGGCGAGCCCGGTCCATTGCAGGCCAATCAGGATGCCCATCGAGCCGCGATCCTGTACGATTGCGTCCGCTCTGGCGACCGGCGCGCGTTGCCTGAACATGCCCACCGCCTCTGGAATGAGCCAGATCAGGCAGGCGGCCAGAAACGTTGCGGCTGCCCCGGCGCTGGTGTAGATCAACGATGGCACGATAGTCCTCCTGTCTATGTCGGAATCAGCGTCGGCGTCAAAGTGGCTGGAAAACGCGATGAAACAGGTCAGATTGCAGCAGCAGGTCCGGGTCGTAGCGGCGCTTGAGCTGGAGAAAGGCATCAACCGTCGCATCTCCCATGCTCGCGCGATAGAGGGCAGGGGTGAGAAGACCATCCTTTGCGAGATAGAAGCGCCCCCCTGCCGCAATCACGAGTTCCATCAACTCCCGCACCATCTTCTGAAGCATCGGCAATGTCTGAGGAACGATCTGATAATAGGTTTCCAAAGAAAAGCCGTCGAGTTGATAGCTGAGCAGGAAGGGATCGGGGCGGTGCTCCTTGACGACGGACCACAAGGGCGGAAATCCAAGCGCCTGTGAGCGGCGCAGGATCTCTGTAAAGAGCGCTTCCGCATGCGGGCGTGGGACGAACGCCTGTAATGACACCGTGCCGCGGGGAAGTATCGCCCGGTAGCCCGCAAGCGCCGCCAGCGGAAAGAAGGCGCTCTCAAACAAGGGTCTTCGTCGCGGCTTCCCTCGAGTCCACCGCCTGCTCCATTCGTACGCCGCTCTGTTGGCCACGCGCATGCCGCTCTTCACGGCTGGCCGACAAAGCGTGCCGACAGACCGCGCCAGACTCACCATCAGCTGATCTGGTATCCGAGAGACCGGAAACCGGAGGCTAGCGCGGTCGGCGATGTCGCTGTATGAGGTGCGGGTGACGATCCCTTGGCCGAGCTGGACGCCGCCAGCGAAGCCATTCAGGAGCGCTTCAAGGAGGTCGGCCGACTGCTCTTCCTGGAAGATCGTAAAGACCTCGCTCAGTGTCGTCACTGGCCGCATCACGCTCTCGACGTAGCCAGAGGAAATGCGCTGAAGCTGCAAGGTAACGGCGGTGATGATCCCTAAGAGTCCCGCGCTGCCCACAACCGCATAAAAGAGATCGGCGGCGCTCGCGGCTGTGATGTCAAGCTCCAGCCCGCTCACCAGGAGCACTCTCAGCGAGAGAACGTGTTCGCCAAAGGAACCGCATTTCCGGGCATTTCTTCCGGTAATATTCATCGCCACACATCCGCCGACGGTGGCCTCCGCCGTTGAGGGCGTAACGGGCGGCCACCATCCGTCGGGCAGCGCGACGCGAATCACGTCGCGCAAGCTCACGCCTGGCTCAACCTGCATGATGCCTTGCTCTGCGTTCCAGGCCAGGATTCGGCGCATTCCCGTCATGTCTAGGACCGCGCCGTGCGTGTTGAGCGCGGCATCGGTGTAGCTGTGTCCCGCGCCGTGCGGAATCACCGATAGTCCTTGTGTCTGCGCCTCGGAAAGCGCCTCCATGAGCTCTATGCTATCACTGGGTGTATAGATGGCGCACAATGATCGTTCCGTCATGCTCCAGTTCGTCAGCTCAGCATGAATAGCCGAAATCGTCATGAAATGTTGCCCCTCGCAGGATACACGGTGCGCGTGTTGCTCCTTAGATAATACGCATCATTGTTGAACACGCAACGCGCTGATTTTGAACCGCCTATGAACCATTGTTGAATAGTTCTTCACCTACGCCATCGCTGGGTCGCCTCCCTGCTGTGATGCTACAATGGTGGATGGCGGCGATGGGGGCCATGCTGAGCGCTGGCTGTTGGGCTGATGCACGCGCAGGATGCGAGCAGCAGTAGGAAGAGGTGCTGGGTGTGATCCTCCCGAAAGTCCGCGACCTGCGTTTCGTGACGATCCGCCGCGGTGGAAGCCTCACCGATGCGGATCACCAACTCCTCGCCCTATGGGCGGCGGCGTGCGCGGAGCACGTCCTTGCCCTCTTCGAGTCGGCTCGACCTGAGGATCCGCGACCGCGTCAGGCAATTGAGCAGGCTCGCGCTTGGGCCCGCGGCGAGATCACCATGACCCAGGCGCGCGCGGCGGGCGGCCACGCCATGGGCGCAGCCAGAGACCTGCGCGGGGCTGCACGGCACGCCGCGTACGCCGCGGGCCAGGCCGCGGTCGTCGCCCACGTCGCCGCGCACGAGCTCGGGGCCGCCGCCTATGCGATCAAGGCCGCACGCGCTGCCGCGCTAGAAGGAGCGGGCAAGAGCGCAGAGAGCGCAGAGAGCGCAGGGCGATGCGAGTGCCAGTGGCAACGCGACCAGCTCCCGGAGGCTATTCGCGCGCTTGTCCTCGACGATCAGCGGTTGCGGAACGACATCTGCTGGTCGGTGTTCGACTGCTGATAATGAGCGCGCGTCAGGGCGCCAGCATGGCCCGGTACATCCCAACAAGCGCATTCGGCGGACGCCTGGAGTCGGCTACGTGATGAGCTCGCGCACATTCTCCACCAGGATGAAGATACCCACGAGCACCACCAGCGCCAGCAGCAGCGGCAAGGCAAACTGGATGACGAGCACCACTGTGGCGACCAGCGCCAGCGCTACCGCAACGCCGCGAATCAGGCCGTCCAGGGTGCGGTGGAAAAGTGCCTCGATGAACGCATACACCCCGAGCAACACTGCCGCGCCGGGAATCAGGATACTGGGGAAGAACTGCACCAGCACCACCAGGATCAGGAGCAACACCCCGATGCTCACCGCACTCCAGATAGCTGCGAGGCGACCGAGCCGCAGGTCAGCCGCGCTCACCGGGAGGTCGGGGGCATGGAGATGCGCGCGTGGATCGCCGGGATCGCCCGCAGCCAGACGCTCGGCATAGGCGGCGCATTGCTCCTCCGCGACATCAATGTCCGCGCGCTCAGCCTTGAGCTGCGTAAGCTCTTTCTCCATGTTCTCAAGTTGCCGTTGTGCTTTGACGGCCTCGTCACGCGAGAACGTCGCGCGCTGGGCGGCGACCCCCATCTCCATTCCCATCAGCTGCGCGGTGAGATCGTCAATTGTGTGAGTCAGCTCCTCGCGCCGCTCGCGCAGTCGCTGCTGTTGTTGCTCGAGTGTTTCTATCGCAGCCGCTGGCGGCGGTGTCTTATCCAGGCCGCTCCAGCCGACCGGGTCGTACCAGCGTTTACGCTCGCCGCCACTCCGGTCGAAGCGCGGCCCGGTGGGCGCATCCTCGCCGCCGAGCAGATCGCCGCTACGCAGCCCCCAGAGGCCGCGATAATTGTCCACCCACGTTGGCGCGGGTGACTCGGCGATTGGCTGGAGGAGACATACCTGCCACGTCTGCGGCTGACCGGGCCCAACGCGTAGCCCATCGCCACGCGCGTAGTCGACAAACGGGATGTGAATGCCTTCCTGCGTTTTCGGCGGGCCGAGGGAATCGCCCTGGCCAAGGCGCGCCCACAGGCGGCGTATCTCCCTCCAGGCACGGGCGAGCGGCTGGGTGAAGGGAACCTCGACGGCGGGCATATACTCGCCCCGGAAGAAGTAGTTCGCGTGCGAGCCAGCGCCGACATAGACAATGGGGTGTTCGCCGAGACGCTCCAGCCCTGGATCATCCCAGCGGCGGCGCAGGTCGTCACCCTCGCCCAGATGCGCGGTGCACGCCATCCAGCAGGGCTGTATCTGGCCGAACTTATCCCTGGCGGCGTAGACCGTCACCATCTCCCAGTCGCCCTCATGGTCGTTGACGCCGTGGAATGACGAGCGCCAGTCGTTGAAGGCATAGAAGAAGTAGTATTGCAGCGCGATGTAGCCATGCTGGCGCACGACCCGTCCGTGATACCAGGTTCCACGATGGCTCCCCGACCCTTGCTCGAAGATCTGGTAACGCTGTGCGGCGCCGACGGCCAGGCCGCCGGGCGTGTTGCCACGCAATAGCAGCGAGAGCGAGAAGAACAGATCGAGAAAGCGGGGCAGCAAGCCGACACGCACAAGGCGCCCCGGCCCCGTGTGGAAGTCTCGCAGAGCGGAGCTATGGCGAAACGCACGGACCTCGGCGAGCGATGCGGCATGCGCGACGCGCAGGTAGTAGACGGCGCCCGCAATCTCTTCGCAACGCTCCATCAGGGTCGCATCATCCAGCTTGCCAGGCGGCACAAGCAGCGCTGGATCGGCGTCGGGGCGATGGCGCCAGAGGCCGGCCTGCCTCAGATAGAGATCGGCGCTCATCGGATAGAACTGCTCGCCCCGGTTAAAACACAGGATGGGCTCAAAGCGCCGCAACAGCGCCAGATCATTGTTGGTAAGGTGTTGCATGGTCATCGTTCGTCTGCCGCGTTCTATGAGCGTTGCGCGCTCTCGTGGCGCACTGGCTGCTGGTCGGGCTGAGTTCGTGTTGGCGTTAGTGTTGGCACGAGGGTGTTATCGCCTGGCACAAGCGGTCCAGCGCTGGCGTTCTGCGTATTCAGGGCAGTTGGGGCGGTGTGAGGCCGGACGCTCGTACGATGCCGCAAGCTCTCGAAGTAGCGCGATACCGAACGGGTGTTGAGGTAGAAGATGATGACGATGGGGATAACCATCTCCAGGTAGGGTGTCCGCCCCTGATAGACGCCCCACAGATCGACGGCCAGCGAATACCCCTGCACTAACAGCGCCAATGTCCAGGCCCATGGGCGCGCCAACAGCAGCGCGACCCCGCCGACGAGCGAGAGAACGGCGACGACCGCATTCGCGCCGACACTCGCCCAGTTCAGTGGCGAGATGCCTTCGAGGCTGATGACAAGGTCTGGGGGCAACTGGCGGGTAAAGGCCAGGATTATGGCCGCGACCACCGCGCTCAAGACCAGACCCTGCAAGAGCAGCAGACATCCGATGATGATCACGCCGCGCGGTCGTTTCATCTGCTTGCCCCTCTCTCATCCTCACTATCACGTTGCCGCACGAGACTGGCGTTGGCTCAGCAGGTCCAGCCCCACGCTTCAGCGGTCGTCCCAGCCTGGCCTCGCTGCCAGCTTCATAGGGCATCCGGCGGGTGGCCCGGTATCGACTTGCCGCGCATACGCCAATGGAGACGGCATGACTCAGAGATGCGCATCAAAATCTGTGCCAGAATGGGCTCATCAGCGCCCGAAGTGGGCTCGGACCTCCCTTCCGGAAGAATACGGGGGAAATTGCGCCTTCATGCTGTTTCGACCGTCGTGGCGTGGTGTGCATCGTAACAAGTCTCTCCGTGGCTGCCATGAGCCAAAAGTGCAAAACACGGAGAGTATAGGCGCTAGACAGTAGGCATGCGCTGATGGAGAGTTACGACCTTCGGACCATTCGAACAGGGCATGCTACAATGAATTGGAGGCTTGTTACCTATGCCAGATACGCAAACCGATTTCACCCCTACTCCGGCCGATAAGTTCACCTTCGGCCTCTGGACCGTCGGCAACATTGGCCGCGACCCCTTTGGCGAGCCGGTGCGCGCGCCACGCTCGCCGGTCGAGCTGGTGCATCTGCTGGCCGAGGTTGGGGCGTGGGGCGTCAATTTCCACGACAACGATCTCGTTCCCATTGATGCCACCCTCGCCGAGCGCGATCACATCGTGCGCGACTTCAAGCAGGCGCTGAGTGATACCGGCGTGGTTGTGCCGATGGCGACGACCAACCTGTTCACTGACCCCGCTTTCCGGGACGGCGCCTTCACGTCCAATGATGCGCAGGTGCGGGCCTATGCCTTGCAGAAGACGATGCGCGCCATCGACCTGGGCGTCGAGCTTGGGGCGAAGACCTACGTCTTCTGGGGCGGGCGCGAGGGGGTGGAGACCGATGCCGCCAAATCGCCGCTCGATGGCCTGAAGCGAATGCGCGATGCCCTCAACTTTCTCTCCGGCTACGTTCGCGATCAGGGATACGACCTCAGATTCGCGCTGGAGCCGAAGCCCAATGAGCCGCGCGGCGATATCTATCTCGCGACGGTGGGCAGCGCCCTGGCCTTCATCCAGACGCTCGATCACCCTGAGATGGTGGGCGTCAACCCGGAGGTCGCGCACGAGACGATGGCCGGGCTGAACTTCCTGCACGCGGTCGCGCAGGCGTGGGACGCGGGCAAGCTCTTCCACATCGACCTCAACGATCAGGTGATTGGTCGCTACGACCAGGATTTCCGCTTTGGCGCGCAGAATCCGAAGGCGGCCTTCTTCCTGGTGCAGTTTCTCGAATCAGTTGGCTATGATGGCTCGCGCCACTTCGACGCGCATGCCTACCGCACCGCCAATGCCGACGATGTCAAAGCGTTCGCGCGCGGCTGCATGCGGACCTATCTCATCCTCAAAGAGAAGGCCAGGCGTTTCGCGGAGGATGGCGAGATTCAGGGACTGCTGGGCCAGATTCGCGCGCAGGATGCCGCCGCGGAGCCGTACTCGCGCGAGGCGGCCCAGGCGCTCGGCGCGCGCGTCTTCGACCGCCAGGCGCTCGGCGCGCGCGGCCAGCCCTACGAGGCGCTCGACCAGCTGGTGATCGAGCTCCTGCTAGGCGTGCGGTAGCCTTCCCCATCCGCGAACCCCATCCGCGAACCCCATCCGCGAAACAACACGCCACCGACACGACTGCCCGGCGGATGTAGAATTAGGTTGGGGATGGCTCCCAATGTTAGCGGAGCAGCCGTGTCGGAAGGTAGCAACATGGTGGAGGCGGAACGCGGCGGGCAGGCGCTCTTCGACGTGCGCGGGCGCGTCGCCGTCCTCACGGGCGGCAGCGGCCAGCTTGGGCGCGCCATGGCGCTGGGCCTCGCGCGGGCAGGCGCACACGTTGCCATTCTGGGGCGTCACGCCGAAACGGAGGCTGCGGCGGCTGAAGCGATTCAGGCGGATGGCGGTTCGGCCATTGGCATCGCGTGCGATGTGCTGGACCGCGCCGCCATCGAGCGCGCGTGCGAGCAGGTCACGAGCGCGTTCGGGCCAGTGGATATTCTGGTCAATGCGGCGGGTGGCAACTCGCCCGCGGCGACTACATCGGCTGAGCGGACTTTCTTCGATCTGGATGCCAGCGCGGTCAATACCGTCTTCGCGCTGAACTTCACCGGGACGTTCCAGTGTTGCCAGGTGTTTGGGCACGCCATGGCGGAGCGCGGCGAGGGCTGTATCGTCAACATCACCTCGATGAACGCGCTGCGTCCGCTGACTCGCATCCCGGCCTACAGCGCGGCCAAAGCCGCCGTCGCCAACTTCACCCAGTGGCTCGCCGTGCATATGGCGCAGGAATATAGCCCACGCATCCGCGTTAACGCCATCGCTCCCGGCTTCTTCCTGACCGAGCAGAACCGCTATCTGCTCGTGGATGTAGACGGCGCGCCGACGCCTCGCGGGCAGGCGATCATCGGCCACACACCGGCAGGCCACCTGGGGCTGCCGGAGGATCTGGTCGGCACGCTGCTCTGGCTGGTCAGCCCGGCGTCGGCGTTCGTTACCGGCGTTGTCGTCCCGGTTGATGGCGGCTTCTCTTCATTCAGCGGCGTCTAGCGTGGAGAAACTGAGCAAGAGAAAGAGACAGGAGCGGCAGCATCATGGTGCTTGGGAAAAGCTCACCCACAACCGCGCTCACGCCGGACGATGTGCGGAATGTGCTTGCCACCGCGGATGCCGATCTGTTCGTCGGTGACGCGCTTGACCCGACCGGCAAGCGCATGCTGGTCATTGTTCCCGATGGGACGCGCACCGCGCCAATCCCACTCCTCTTTCGTCTGCTCTATGAGCAATTCGGGCGACGGGTCGCGCAGCTAGATTACCTGATCGCGCTGGGGACGCATCCGCCAATGTCACCGGACGCCATCGATCGCCTGGTGGGCGCGACGGCAGCCGAGCGCGCCGAGCGCTACCCCAACGTGCGCATCTTCAACCATGAATGGAACAATCCGCATGAGCTGGAGACCATCGGCGTCATCTCGCGCGAGGAGGCGGCCACGCTAACTGATGGCCTGCTCGCCGAGGACGTGCCGGTGACGCTCAACCGTCTGATCAGCGCGTATGACCTCGTGCTGATCTGCGGGCCGGTCTTTCCGCATGAGGTTGCCGGGTTCTCTGGCGGCGCGAAGTATCTCTTCCCCGGCATCGCGGGGCCGGACATCATCAACTTCACCCACTGGCTCGGCGCGCTGGTGACCAGCATGCACACCATCGGCGTCAAGGACACCCCGGTGCGGCGCATCATCACGCGGGCGGCGCAGTTTGTGGCGCGGCCAGTCGTCTGTCTGGCGCTGGTGATGCAGGGCAAGGAGCTTCACGGTCTCTTTATCGGCTCGCTCACCGAGGCGTGGAGCGCGGCGGCGGACCTCTCGGCGCAGCTCGATATCACCTACGTGGGCCGCCCGTTTCAGCGGGTGCTCTCGGCTCCGGCGACGATCTACGATGACCTGTGGACGGCGGCCAAGGCGATGTATAAGACCGAGCCGGTGATCGCCGACGGGGGTGAGGTCATCATCTACGCGCCGCACATCACCGAGGTCTCCTACACGCATGGCGCGCTGATCGATGAGGTCGGCTACCACGTCAGGGACTACTTCCTCAAGCAGTGGGAGCGTTTCAAGGATGTACCGGGGATGATTCTGGCGCACAGCACGCACGTCAAAGGGCTTGGCGCGTACGATGCCGCCACTGGCATTGAGACGCCGCGCATCGCGGTCACGCTGGCGACGGGCATCCCGGAGGAGCGCTGCCGCCGCATCAATCTAGGCTACGCCGATTATCGCGCCATTGACCCGGCGGCGCGGATGGGGCGCGAAGCCGACGGCATCCTCTATGTGCCGCACGCGGGCGAGCGGCTGTACCGTCTGCGCGGTGAGTGACCAGACGCTCCGGCATGCATAGAAAGGCGGCGCAGCCCCGTGGCGAGCGAAGACGCGATGCAACACGCGCTACAGCAACTCATCGTCGAGGATGCGGTCGGCCAGTTGCGGCGGCGCGAGGGTCTGATGGCGGCGCTGGGGAGCGAGAACGGCGTGCTCAAGCTCGACTGGGTCGAGGCGGTCGCGCGTCTGCTTGCCGACCCCGATGCGCTGGAGGACGTCGAGGCCGAGGCGCGCGCGCTGCGGGCGCGTGGCATCTGTCACATCATCTGGGCGGGCATGGGCGGCTCGGTGCTGACGGTGCGGGTGCTCTGCGATCTTGGCTTCGGTGGCGGGCGTGATGCTGACGGAGATGCCATCACAATTCATCCGCTGGATAGCACCGATCCTGCCGCGCTCAACGCGATCATCCGCGCGATTGCTGCGGCGAAGGGGCTTGAGGTGCCGCCTGCGACTGGGCAACCAGACGCCACATTCCTCCAGACACTCCTACGCGATGTGATGATGATCGGCGTCGCGATGGGGATGACCTCGGAGGAGTCGATTACCCATCTGACCTGGTTCGCTGACCTGCTCGAACAGGCAGGCCTGCGCCCGGCGGACCATCTGCTCGTGATGACGCTCCCCGGCTCCTATCTCGATGCCTTCGCGCGTGAGCATCAGGCGCCGACGCGTCCGCTCCAACTCGACGGCAGGACCGGCACGCCTGGGCGGATGAGCGCGCCTGGAACGCGGGTATTTCTTCTCCCGGCAGCGCTCTATCTCACCGGTAACTCCGCTGAGCCGGGGCAATTGCGGGCGGTGCTACGGAACGCCTGGGACGCTTACGACCTCGATCTGGCCACAGCGCGCCCTTCTGAGCATCCCTTCGTGCGGCTTGCCGCCGCGCTGAGCGCCGCCAGCAGCGATGGCGCCTGCCGGGCGCTCGTGAGCATGCCCGAAGGCTGGGGCATCTTCGTCTCCTGGCTGGAGCAGCTGATGGAGGAGAGTCTCGGCAAGGGCGGCAAGGGCATCGTTGTCTTCGAGGAGCAGACGTTGAACACCGCGGCGCCGGGCTACCACAAAGATGGCATGCCACGGGTGCGCGCTGCGACCGAAGCGCCCGCACGACAGGGCGATCCCTTTACGCTCTTCCAACCTGGGCTTGCAAGCACGGAGCCACGCGCCCGGCTGGCAGCTCTGGCTGCTGGCTTCCTTGGCTGGCAACTGACCACGGCGCTCTATGGCTACCTGCACCGGATTCCGTTCGCTGGTCAGCCCGCCGTCGAGAACTACAAGGCGCGGGCGCGTGCATTACGCGAGCAGCCGGATCCGCTGAGCATCGCCACGGGCTGGCAGCCAGTCGCGCATGAGGGGATGCTGGCCCTGCTGGCTCCCGCCGGGGTTGTCGCATCGGAGCCAGATGCCGCCACGTCTCAACCGGCGCACGTCTTCGCGCGGGCGCTAGCGGAGGCGTCCAGGCAGTTACCGCTGGGATATCTGGATGTGACGGTCAATGGAGCAGTGGAAGCCGACTTGCTCGGCTTGATGAGGCAGCAGGCGCACTCCATTGGAAACACGCTGCTCGGGGTTCCGGTGAAGCTGCGGCAGGCGCCCGCCGCCTATCACTCGACAGAGCAGAGCGAGATGGATGGGCCGCCCTCTCTGGTGAGTTTGCGGTTCGTCGCGCGGGAGTCCGAAGTCTGCATTCTAGGCAACTACACCAATGCGTTCCTCCACGCGCAGGCGGTGAGTACCTGGCAGGCGATGATAGAGGCCGGGCGTCCCTGCTTCCTGCTCGTCCTCGATGGCTCATTTGAGGATGTCCGCGAGCAACTCGTCGCTTTCTGGTCGCAGGTTGAGGCGCATCTTCGCAGCGTTTGAGAGCCACCGCGACCCGATGGACTAACATATCCCCATGAGGTATGACACACAGCAACGTGCCCGCAAGGAGGATCGCATGGTTACGCATTGCACGCACCTGGATGAGATTCGCGACGTGACGCCGAGCGGCAACGGCTGCAAGGAATGCCTGGAGATGGGCGATACCTGGGTTCATCTGCGCGAATGTCTGATCTGCGGTCATATTGGTTGCTGCGACAACTCGAAGAACCGGCACGCGACCAAACACTTCCACGCGACCGGCCATCCCATTATCCAGTCGTTCGAGCCGGGCGAGGACTGGCGCTGGTGTTACGTGGACGAAGTGTACCTGGAGTGAGCGGCACGTGAAAGGCGCAAGATGGAAGAAGCCGTGCACGATGCGCATGGTGCTCAATAAGTGGACTCCACCCCTATGGGCGCTGGTGTAGCGCGAAATGTTGCAGGAGCACTCAGTAGAAAGGCGCTTTACGTGAGCAAAGTCGTTGTTGTAAATAACGTGACATTGGACGGCGTCATGCAGGCGCCCGCCCGGCCCGATGAAGACGCGCGCGGCGGATTCAAGCATGGCGGCTGGGCGTTGCCGTATAACGACGCGGTCATGGCTCGCGCGATGGGCGAGGGAATGTCCACCAGCGGCGCGCTGCTCCTCGGGCGACGGACCTACGAGGACTTCTACGCCGTCTGGCCCAACCGCACCGACAACCCGTATACCGAGGTGCTCAACAACGCGCAGAAGTACGTGGCGTCGACGACACTGACAGAGCCGCTGCCGTGGCAGAACTCGACACTGCTCAAAGGTGACGTCGCGCGGGCGGTGGCGAGCCTCAAGCAGCAGCCAGGGAAGGATATTGTGATTCTGGGCAGCGGCGAGCTGATCCAGTCGTTGATGCGGCACAACCTGATTGACCAGTTTGTGCTGCTCATCCACCCGCTGGTACTGGGGTCGGGCCGCCGTCTCTTTGCCGATGGCAGCGCATTCGCCAGGCTCCGGCTGGCCAACACCGTGACGACAACTACTGGTGTGGTGATTGCAACGTATCAGATGGCCGAACCGACATCGAAGGAGGGGTAGCGATGCAGGAACACGGTATGGACCAGAAAAACCTCGACATCTATGGCGACCCGCCGATTCCGTGGTCGCGCGCGCTCGAAGAGTTGGAGAACATCGCCACAACCGACGCGAAGAAAACGTTCTGGCTGGCAACTGTCTCCGCCGACGGGCGGCCACACGTTGCGGGAGTAGGCGCGCTCTGGACTGACGGCACGTTCTACTTCACGAGTGGCGAAGGAACCCGCAAGAGCCGCAACCTGGCCGAGAACCCGAACTGCACCATCTCGGTCAACCTTCCGACGCTCGACCTTGTCATCGAAGGGACAGCGTCGCGGGTGACCGACCGGGCCACGCTGCAACGCATCGCGGAGCGCTACGCGGCGCAGGGGTGGCCAGCCAGCGCGGGCGACGACGCTATCACCGCCGCCTACAGCGCGCCGAGCGCCGGGCCGTCCCCCTGGAACCTTTATGTCATGACACCTGTTGTAGCGTATGGTGTGGCCACTGAGGAGCCATACGGCGCTACTCGCTGGCGCTTCTAGCGCTCTATCCAAATAGCGGCGGTGGGAAATACTCGCCGCTGCGGTGATAGACTATATCTTAGGCGCGGCAACTCTTGGCCGCGCCGCGTTGCGCTGGGGCGCGTTTTCAGGCCTCGCACTATTTGTCTTAGAACGCCTCATAGAACCGTCATGCCCCAGTGGCACTGATGGGAGTAGGCCAGCTTCGCGGCATAAATGCCGCGGCTAAGCACGGGGTTTGCTAGGAACTCTAAGGTTTGGTCATGGATCACCTCTTCGCCACCGTTGTCTTTGGCCTGAGCGCTTCCCTGTGCTGGGGTAGCGGTGATTTTAGCGGCGGACTCGCCTCACGCCGCGCCAATGCCTCCAGCGTCATCGTCGGGGCGTACACGATAGGGCTGGTGCTGCTGGTCTCGCTGGCGCTGATCTGGCGCGAGCCATTCGCCCGGCCTATCGATCTGCTCTGGGGCGGGCTGGCTGGTGTGGCGGGCGTGCTGGGGCTGCTGGCGTTCTATTCCGCCCTCGCGACGGGCAAGATGGGACTGGCCGCTCCCGTCTCGGCCATCCTGACGGCGACGCTCCCGGTCCTCTTCAGCATCTTCACTACCGGACTTCCCCATCCGCTACAGCTGGGCGGCTTCGTGCTGGCGCTCCTCGCCATTGGGCTGATATCGCGTCCAGACCGCGTCGGAGGGTCGCCCAAAGGAATCGGTCTGGCCCTGCTGGCGGGCTGCGGGTTTGGCTGCTTCTTCATCCTCATCAGCCGTGTCAGCCCGGGCGCCGTCTTCTGGCCGCTGGCGATGGCGCGCTTCGTCGCGGTCATCTTCCTGCTGGGCGTGCTGCTGGCGCGGCGGCAGCCAGTCCTGCCAGGGAGGAACGTCGCGGGTCTAGTGGTGGCCACGGGCATCCTCGACGCCGTTGGCAATGCCTTCTTCGTGCTGGCTGCTCATAGCGGTCGCCTCGATATCGCGGCCATCCTCTCCTCGCTCTATCCCGCGGCCACTGTCCTGCTGGCGGCGCTGGTGCTGCGCGAGCGAGTGCAGCGCATCCAGGCGACGGGCGTCCTGCTAGCGTTGCTGGCGATCCCGCTGATCTCGACCTAGCATGAGTGAAGAGAGTGAAGAGAGGGAGAGGATATGGTGAGTATTTCACCGGTTGCGGCCCTTGTCGTGGCGCTTGTCGTTCTGGTGGTTGTTGCGGCTATTGTGGCGGTGCTGACAATTGGTTCAAAGCACGATCATTGAATCACCTCCACATCGCCATAAACTGACATGGCCCCCGGGACAAGGCGCATCATGCATACCTTGCCCGGAGGCAGCGGTATTTGCGGGATGGATGGCCTACGTTGCGCGTTCGCGCTCCACTAGCACACGCCGCAGAATCTTGCCCGATGGCGATTTCGGCACTTGGTCGATAAACTCCAGCCGCCGGATGCGTTTGTGGGGAGCAACCTGCTCGGCGACATAGGCCATCAGCTCGTCGGCGGTGGCTGTTGTTCCCGGCTTGAGCGCCACAAGTGCCTTGGGCACCTCGCCCGCCTCCTCGTCGCGGCAAGGAATCACCGCCGCGTCGGCGACGGCCAAATGCGTCAGCAGTATGCCTTCCAACTCCGCCGGGGCCACCTGGTAGCCCTTGTATTTGATCAGCTCCTTTAGCCGGTCGACGATGAAGAAGTATCCGTCGTCGTCAAAGTAGCCGATATCGCCGGTGTGCAGCCAGCCCTCGCCATCCAGCATAGCGGCGGCGGCGGCGGGATTGTTCAAATAACCCTTCATAATCTGCGGCCCGCGCGCCCAGATCTCACCCGCCTGGTTCGGTCCCAGCTCAGCCCCTGTCGCAATATCGATTACCTTGCACTCGGAGTTTGGGATGCATCGGCCTACCGATCCGAGCCGGGCAAGCGCTGCGTTGACCGGGCTGAGTGTCACGTCCGGGCTGGTCTCGGTCAGGCCCCATCCCTGCACGACCACACATCCCAGGCGCCGACCGACGGTCTCCTCCACCTCCCGCGCCAGCGGCGCCGCGGCGGACATGGCGATACGCAGGCGCGAGAGATCGTAGTTGTCGACGAGTGGCTGTTTGGCCAGTGCCAGCATGATCGGCGGCGCCATGAAGCCGACTGTCACGTGCCGATCCTGCAGCGTCTGCAGAAACTGAGCGAAGTCGAAGCGTGGCAAGCTGACGATGGTTGCCCCGTTGGCGAGGCCCTGCGCCAGGATTACCGTCAGGCCGTAGATGTGGTAGAAGGGCAATACGCCGATGACGACATCCTCACTGGTCACCAGCCCGGATGTTTCCATCTGGCAGAGGTTCGCCACCAGGTTGCGATGGGTCAACATCACGCCCTTCGCCAGCCCAGTCGTGCCGCTGGAATAGGGTAGCGCCACCACATCCTCGGCGACATCTATTGCTGCCGTTGGCACCTCTCCGTCGCTCGCCAGCAGTGCAATGAGTGGCGTTGCGCCAGATGCGGGTCTGGCCTCCTGGACGGATTGGCCCTTTGCCCCTCGCCCAAGCCCTAGCCAGCGGCTCACCAGACTGCCGCGGCCTGCTGGGCCTGCTGCTGTAGCCTCTATTGCTGGAGTCGCCGTCAGCGGCTCGCCCAGAACGAACACCTCCTCGACGCGCGACTGTGCCATTCCTTCCAGTGCCTTCTCGACGACCGCTGGCGCAGCGACCAGATACCTCGCCCTAGCGTCGTTGAGCTGGGAGGCCAGCTCGCCAATGGTGTAGGTCGGGTTAATGGTGGTTGTCGTGCCGCCTAGCAGCGCGGCGGCGAGGAAAACCAGCGGATATTCGATGCAGTTGGTGCTGAAGAGCGCCAACACATCGCCCTTGCCGAAACCACGGCGGGAGAGGCCAGCCGCCAGACGGCGCACAATGGCGGCTACCTCCTTGTACGTGTACGCGTGGCCATCGACCCCATCGATCAGCGCCAGCTTATCAGCCAGCCGCTCTGACTGACGCAGCACGTAGGGCGCGAACGATATGTCCGGGATGATGATGTCCGGGTCGGGACTGCGCGCAATCATGCCACCTCCTCGGTGACTCTTATCGCACAATCGCCGCCAGGACGCACCGACGCCCTGGCGACCACTTGCGTATCCTTACAACTATGGAGCAATCTGTTCGAGCGTCTCTTTGCGCGTCGAGACGCCAAACTGGGCCAGGATGGCCGCAACTACCAGGAAGGCGGCGATGACCAGGAACGCCGGTAGCGCCCCCAGCCCTCCCAGCAGCGGCACGATGAGCACCAGGCCGATACCACCGCCGACGTGCCCAATGCCGTCGGATAGCGCATAGCCCGTCGTACGTGCGCGCGTGGGGAAGTTCTCGGTCGACCAGGTATAGGTCATCGGCACCCAGACGTTGAAGCCGAAGAACAGGATCACCGCGCCAATGAACGCCACCCAGGGAATCTCGGTTGGTGAGGCCGCGTGTCCAGCAAGCGCGATCATCACGCCGCCAATTATCGTGATCACTGCTCCAATCGGCAGCCATGTCTTGCGCTCCAGCCGCTCGCTGAAGAAGTACGCGACTACGGCGCAGGCTATGAAGCCAATAGTGCCAATGGCCGCGATGAGACCCGCCTCGGGAGGTGGGTAGCCCAGCGACGAGAGGACTGAGGTGAAGCCAGCGGCGATCGTGTAGACGGTCACGTAGGCGAACGACCAGACGGCCAGCACCAGCAAGGCACGTTTCAAGTACAGCGGATTGGTCAGGATCTCGGCATAGCCCGCGCGCGGTTCGCGTGTCGGCATCGGCACGTCGGCGCCGACCGGCGCCAGCGTCTGCTTTCGCGACGCGCGCTTTTCCATATCAACGACCACAGCATCCGCTTCAGCGATGCGTCCGCGTACCGCTAGCCAGCGCGGCGACTCGGGTAGTTGTACGCGCAACAAAATGCCGATGAGCGCCAGCGCCGCGCCGACGATGTACATGATCCTCCAACCGTCGCCCAGGAAGACGCCCGTATTGGGGTTCACGGTCACCTGCGCGAAGGAGAGACCCAGCGGGAAGGCCGCCGCGGGCGTAGTCAGGATGAGGCCAAGCCAGATGCCCACGAACGCGCCCAGCGCCGAGCAGAAGAAGATGAGCGATGTATACTTGGCGCGCCCGCCCTGCGGAGCGACCTCGTTGACGTAGGTGTTGACGATTGCCAGGTCAGCGCCAATGCCGATGCCAGTGATGGTGCGGGCGATGATAAACGTCGTGTACGCCCCGCCCGGCCAGAGGGTATCCAGCGAGCCGTAGTTGCCGACGAAGGCGGTGGCCAGCGAGCCGAGGCCGGTGATCAACAGCGTGACCAGCAGCATATTGCGCCGCCCGAAGCGGTCTGCCAACGGGCCGAGGCTCAATGCGCCGATCACATAGCCGATCAGGTTCCACAGCACGGGTAGGCCGATCTTGTCGGACGCCTCGACGAATCCGGGCGGTAGACTGGTGGCTCCCGGCGGCGGGCCGGCCAGACACTTCGGCACGATTTGCGTGCAGGTCTGGATGAACGAGACATTGATATCGAAGATGTCGTAAAAGGTAAAGAGGAAGCCCAGACCGATGGTGAACAGGAACGCGAATGGCAAAGCCCAGACGGTGATGCGGTCCAGGCGTGCAGCGATCTGGCCCGCGGAGCGGGAAGGAGCTGACATGATACCACCTGCTTTCAACTCAGTGTGCGGCGCCGGATCCCCGGCGTAAAGAGCACATGGCCAGCACAGACTGTGTGAGGCCTGACGACGAGAGGAAGCTCCTGGCAGGTTGCGCTGTCACCAAAGAATCGATGCCGGTTGTTGAGACCTCCTTTCGCATCGCTACGGTGGCATGGCGTGAGCACGCTATGCAGCAAACCGCGTGATGTTCGCAATGGCGAACGGCTCGTTCGTTAATGAGAGCAAGTATGTTCGACAGGCTGTGAAATGTCAAGACGCGAGATATCCGTCATCGCGAACACCCAGGCTACTTGATAAAGCAATTAGATGCCGAATGTCTATTGCGCAAAGTCCCGGCGCGCATTCGCACTTATTGTGAAACGTGCCCAGGCGTCGAGCAATTTGGTGTCATAAGTTTTGTCGTTCCGCGACATTTTGTCAATCCCCCTGGCTCGAATCAACGGGGTTGACATCTAGCTATCATCAAACCATAATTGTTGACATGACGGAACCATCAGTTCGCCATATTGAACAACGCAAAACGCGGCAGGCGGGCGACGCCACAACGGGCGCGTCCACGCCGATGGTCGAGCGCACCTTCCGGCTGCTGGATCTGCTCAGCGCCTCCGAAGATGGGCTGACCTTCTCCGAGCTGGTGCGCGCGCTCGGCATCAGCAAGGGCAGCCTGCACGGGCTGATCAAGTCGCTGGAACGAGCGCGCGCCATCGAGCAGGTGGATGGTCGCCGCTATGTGGTCGGGCCGCGCATCTACGATCTCGCGCTCGCCTATAGCCAGCGTGCGGGGCTGCGCCGCTTCGCGCTGCCGGGCATGCGCCGCCTGGCAGGTGAGATTGGCGAGACGATTTTCCTGGGCCGGGTCGAGGGGGATCGCGTGCGCATCGTCGAGTGCTGTAATGCCGAGAATGGCCCGTCGGCGCTGCATATCTCCGCCGCCCCCGGCACCCACGTGCCGCTGCTTGCCGCCGCGGTGGGCCGCGTGGTGCTGGCGTCCTGGCCGTCCGCTCGCCGCGAGGAGTATCTGCGCGCGCATCCGTTGCCGCGTTTTACCGAGCAGTCCATCACCGACCCTGATCAGTTGCTGGCGGCTGTGGCAGTGACCGCGCAGAGCGGTGTTGGTATGGACCATCAGGAATATCTGGCCGGGGTCAACGCGGTAGCCGTGCCGATTCGCGGGCTGGGTGGGACGCTGGCTGGCCTGCTGTGGGTGGTGGGGTTCGCCACGCGCCTCGATGGCGAGGCCATGATCCGCGCAGGCGAGCTGCTCCGCGATGAGGCGGAGGCCATCGCGCAGGCCATGGACGCATCGCGCTGACGATCTCATAGCATGACCCGGCCGCACGAACTGAGAGTTGCTGATATGCTGAGAGGGCAGGAGGTTGGCACGATGTACTCGCATCCCGCGTCGTCGGTCAGTCAGCGTGGAAGCGCGCGGCCCATGCTCCAGGCAGCCAGCCGCGACGAGATCGCGACCTTCCAGCTCAACCGCCTGCGCAATGGCCTGGGACGCGTGCTGCCCGGCAATGCGTTCTATCAGCGCCGACTGGGTGACCGCGCCAATCAGCCGCTTGCCGACCTCGCCGATTTCACGAGCCTGCCCTTCATGAATAAGGCCGACCTGGTGCGCGATCAGAGCGAATTTCCTCCCTATGGCAGCAATCTGAGCTTCCCGCTACGAGACTATGTGCGCCTGCACCAGACCTCCGGCACGACGGGGCGCCCGCTCAAAATCCTCGATACGACCGAGAGCTGGGACTGGTGGGCGGACTGCTGGACGGTGATCCTGCATGCGGCGGGCGTTACCAGTGACGATATCGTCTATCTGGCATTTTCGTTTGGGCCGTTCATCGGCTTCTGGTCGGCCTATGAGGGCGCGAAGCGGGTTGGCGCGCTGGTGATCCCCGGCGGCGGCCAGACCTCCGTGCAGCGGCTGCGCTCGATTATGGAGACGCAGGCGACGGTGCTCATCTGCACGCCAACCTACGCGTTGCATCTGGCCGAGGTGGGCCGCGCCGAGGGCATCGACACGGCGACGTCAAACATCCGTGTCACCGTGCACGCGGGCGAGCCGGGCGCGTCGATCCCCAACACGCGGCGGCGCATCGAGGAGCTTTGGGGCGCGCGCGCCTATGACCATATCGGCATGACGGAGATGGGCGCGTACGGCTTCACCTGCATCAATCAGGACGCCGTGCACGTCAATGAGGAAGAGTTCATCGCCGAGATTCTCGATCCCGTCACCAACGAGCCGGTGGTCGAGGGCGAGCGCGGCGAGCTGGTGCTGACCAACCTGGGCCGCTGGGGCTGCCCCGCCATCCGCTACCGGACGGGCGACCTGGTGCAGCGCGGCACGACACAGTGCCCCTGCGGGCGCACCTACCTGACGCTGCCGGGCGGCGTGCTGGGGCGGGTGGACGACATGCTGATCGTGCGCGGCGTCAACATCTATCCCTCCAGCATCGAGGATGTGCTGCGCGGCTTCCCGGAGATCGAGGAGTATCGCATCACGCGGCTGAAGGCTGGCGCGATGGACGAGATCGAGCTAGAAGTTGAGTGCCCTGAGACGACCGTGTCCGCCGTCGAGGCGGCGCTGCGCCAGGCGCTCAGTCTGCGCGTGCCGGTGCGGGCGGTCGCGGCTGGAACACTGCCGCGCTATGAACTGAAGGCGCGGCGGATTGTGCTGGCGGAGTGAGAAGCAGGTGATAGCGTATGTTCGCTGGGGCGCATCGTGGCCTGAAGGCCGCGGCTAATCCAGGAACGTACATACTGGCGTTAGCGAGGGCGCTAAATCGCTGAGATTAGCCGCGGCATTTATGCCGCGAAGGTCGCCTACCTTTCGCCTCGCCCATAGCGTTGCGCGTCTCGGCTAAACGGTAGCCAAGCTCGAAGCCTATCCCAAACGGGAGCGAACCCATGGATAAACAACTGATGACGTTCACCGTCAACGGCGAGACGGTGCAGGTGGCGGCCTCGCCGACGAAGACGCTGCTCGAGGTGCTGCGCGAGGAGCTGGATTTGACGGGCACCAAGCACGGCTGCGAGCTGGGCCACTGCGGCGCCTGCACGGTGCTGGTCGGTGGCGTGCCCATCCTCTCTTGCCTGGCGCTGGCGATCGAGATGCAGGGCGAGGCGATCACCACCATCGAGGGCATGGCCGAGGGCAACACGCTCCATCCGCTGCAACAGGCGTTCGCCGAGTGTGGCGCGGCGCAGTGTGGCTACTGCACGCCGGGCTTCCTGATGAGTGGCAAGTGGCTGCTCGATCACAATCTGACGCCCAGCGAGGACGAGATCAAGGCCGCGCTGGCGGGCAACCTCTGCCGCTGCACCGGCTATACCAAAATCATCGAAGCCGTCGAGCTGGCAGCGACCCGCATGCGCGCCTCCGCCGATGCCACGGCGGCTGGCTAGCGGCGAGAAGGGGGAAGATCACGATGCTCATCGGCAAATCTCTGCCCAAGATAGATAGTTACGCCAAAGTGACCGGCGCGGCGCGCTACGCCGACGACATCAAGCTGCCGCGCATGGCCTTCGGGCGCATTCTGCGCAGCCCGCATCCCCACGCCCGCATCATCCGCATCGATACCAGCCGCGCCCGCGCCTATCCCGGCGTGCTCGATGTCATCACAGGCGCCGACCTGCCCGTGAAGTACGGCATCATGCCGACGACGCAGGATGAGTATCCCTTCGCCGTCGACCGCGTGCGCTACGTGGGCGATCCGGTCGCCGCCGTCTGCGCGGTGGACGAAGAGACCGCCGAAGCCGCGCTGGAACTGATCGACGTCGAGTACGAGCGGCTGCCCGCGCTGCTCTCCATCGAAGAGTCGCTGGCGCACGAGGACATCAAGATTCACGACGAGACCAGGCGCGGCAACGTGATGAAAGAGGTTCACCTGTCGTTCGGCGACATGGAGGAGGGCTTCGACGAGGCCGACCTGGTGCGCGAGGATACCTATTTCTTCGAGGGGACGACCCACGCCGCGATGGAGCAGCATGCCTGCGTCGCCGACTCTGGCGCCGACGGCAAGATCACCCTCTGGACCTCGACGCAGACGCCGCATTACATCCACCGCGAGGTCGCCAAGGTGCTGCGGATGCCGCAGAGCCACCTGCGCGTCATCGTGCCAGCAGTGGGCGGCGGTTTCGGCGGCAAGTGCGAGCCGTTCGCCTATGACTTCGCCGCGTGCCTCTTCGCCCGGCGGCATGGTCGCCCGATCAAGTTCACGCTCAGTCGCGAGGAGGCGTTTCTCTGCCATCGCGGCCGCCACCCGGTCAAGATCATCCTGAAGACCGGCGTCAAGCAGGACGGCACGATTACCGCCGTCCACCTGCAAACCTTCCTCGACGGCGGCGCGTACGCCAGCTATGGCCTCGCCACGGTCTACTATACCGGCGCG
>Ga0070684_100000191_pt1 | contig 42600 bp, 29 predicted proteins | sample KBSC723LmetaG_FD_65653 | JGI IMG/M metagenome (GOLD analysis project Ga0070684, IMG submission 65653) | Corn rhizosphere microbial communities from Kellogg Biological Station, Michigan, USA - KBS C7.2-3L metaG | ecosystem: Host-associated > Plants > Roots > Rhizosphere ...
AACACTGGGGTGCCTTTTCAACTCGTGGACGACACGTTGGCAACAGCCGAGCGCGCTGGAATGCGCAAAGGCCTGCCTCGCCGAAGCTCCTCTCAACAGCACAATGGGGCAAAGGCGGGCAACGCGGACGCGGCATGGCTACGTCTAAGGTAGTAGAGCACCCTACCGCGAGGGACGCCGCTCCTAACCCTATGAGGGCAGAGGAGATGGCGCTCGTGGGACGGTGCCGCGCGGGGGACCTGGCGGCCTTCGAGGAGCTGTATCGGGCTCACGCAGGTAAGCTGTTCAGCGTTGCGTGCCGATTGGTCGGGAATCCTGCCGACGCCGAGGACCTGCTGCAGGAAATCTTCCTGTCGGCACACCGGAAGCTCGATGGGTTCCGCGGCGAATCGGCGCTCGGAACGTGGCTCTATCGGCTGGCGACGAATCATTGCCTCGACTATCTTCGCAGTCGCGCCGCGCGAACGAATCAGCTGACCGACGGATTTGACGACGAGCCGGGGCACTACGAGCCAGGCCGCACCGGTCTTGCCGATCAGGCGGTGACGAAAATGGATCTCGAGCGCGCGCTGGCGCAACTCCCCGACGGTTGCCGCGCAGCGTTTGTGCTTCACGACGTGCAAGGGCTCGAGCACCGGGAGGTCGCGCAGGCGCTCGGCATCGCGGAAGGTACGTCGAAGTCGCAGGTGCACAAGGCGCGACTGCGGCTGCGTTCGCTGTTGTCGAGAGAAAAGAACGGGTAGGACGACGGTCCTCGAGGCGGACATCTGGACACGACGATGCACACGGCATATCGCGAATCGATTCAGGAGCTGATCGACGGCACGATCGGAGCGATCCGCCGCGCGGAACTCGAGCGGCACCTCGCCGAGTGCGCGGATTGCCGGGCGTTCCTCGCCGACATGCAAGCGATTCACGAAACCGCCGGGACGCTCGACGAACTCGAGCCGCCTGACGGCGTGTGGCTGCAGATCGCTGGACGGCTGCGGCAGGAAGGACGCGTGCAGCTGCCGCCAGTGCCTGCCGCGCGTCCGTCGCGCTCATCACGGTATGCGATGCTGGCAATTGCCGCCACGCTCGTGCTCGCCGTCGGCGGATCGATCGTGGCGTTACTGGTGCAATACCGGTCGAACCGATCCGTGCCGCCTCCTACCGTCGCCACGAGCGCCGCGGCGCCTGCCGGCAACGCCAACGCCGATATCGACGTCGAAAGCGTGGAAGCGGAGTTCAGGCTGGCCGAACAGCACTATCAGAACGCGATCGCCAAGCTCGAACAGGCCGCGCGCCTCGATCAGGCCGGCCGCGACGAAAACACGCTCGACCCGCAGACCGCGGCGATGCTTCAGAAGAACCTGCAGGTCATCGATCAGGCGATTTCGGAAAGCCGGGAGGCCGTCCGATCGGAACCGCGCAGTGCGGCCGCGCGCGACAGCCTGTTCGACGCGCTCCGGCGGAAAGTGGCGCTGCTCCAGGACACGATTGCATTGATGAATGAAATGCGCAAAGGCAATTCCGCCGGCGCAGCCCAGATAGTGGACGGACTCAACAAGTCATAAGGTGCTTCCGCCTCAAGGCGGAAGCGACACAGATACTATGAGACAGACCCTCCTCACGTGCCTCACGCTTGCGGCGCTCACCGCTCCGGTGTCACCCGCGAGCGCGCAGATGCTGCCCGAGCGAATCAAAGCCGTCATCGGCGAGCGCATGGAGATGGCGCCGACGGTCCGCTATCAGCAGGGGCGCGAAGAGCAGACCGACCGCCAGACCAAGACCGTCAAGATTGGCACCGAAGGCGAGTTATCGCTCGCCAACATCTCGGGCGACATCACCGTGACGCGTGGAGCCGGAAGCGACGCCACGATTGAGATCGTCAAGACTGCCCGCGCGCGCACCGCCGACGAAGCGAAGGAGCTGCTCGGGCTCGTCACGGTAAGTGTGGTCGAACGCACGGGCCGCGCCGAGGTCAAAACGGTCTACCCGCGCGACGATGAGATGCGCCGCAACAACCGCCGCAACGTGAATGTGTCGGTCGCCTATAACGTGACCGCACCAGCCGGAACACGGCTCACCGTCAATTCGATCTCGGGCTCCATCAAAGTGTCCGAGATCAAGGGAGATCTCTCGGCGAATTCCATCAGCGGGACCGTACGGATCACCAATGCCGGCAGAGTTTCTGCGGCGAAATCGATCTCCGGTGACGTCGAGATCATCGAGACGCAGACCGATGGTGCGATCGAGGCCAACAGCATCAGCGGCGGTGTCACCCTCAGGAAAGTCTCCGCACGACGCATCGATGTCGGCAGTGTCAGCGGCGCGATCGCGGTGCAGGACGTCACCAGCGATCGGGTTGCCGGCCACTCGATCAGCGGCGGTGTGGATTTCAGCGGTCCGCTTGCCAAGGGCGGCCGCTACGAGTTCAACTCCCACTCCGGGGATGTGCATGTCGCGCTCTCCGGCAGCACCGGCTTCGAGGTCGATGCCAACTCATTCAGCGGCAACATCCGCTCGGACGTGCCGCTCAAGATCGGCGGCAACGATGATCGCGGGCGGCGACGGTCGCTTCAAGGGGTCTTCGGCGACGGGAGCGCGGTGCTGAGCCTGACGTCGTTCTCCGGGAGCGTCACGATCACCCGCAAATAGCGGATCTGCCCCTACATACGTGTCACGATTCCCTACGGCTTAGGCAGCGGCTACGCCGCCAGTTGCGAGGAATTCTGGCGATTCCCTGCTCATTCCACACGGTCACACCGATAAGTTCTATGGCACCTTCCTTGCTCGACTGTAAGGAAGCCACGGGCCTGCTTGCCCGGTATAATGCCGGGGTGTAGAGTCGGTCCTGGGTTCTAGTGGTTCTGCAGGTTCTACAGGGCTCGTTCCCGGAGAACCTCGAAGAACCTGGCGAAACGATGGAGATGTCGTATGAGAAAGCAATGGGTTCTGGTGGGTATCCTGGCGGGTTCGCTGACCGCGGTCCCGGTATTCGCGCAGCACAAGGCGCCAAACCAGCAGCCGGCGACCGACGCGGCTCCTGCGGTTCCGACCGGTGAACTCGTGCTCGGCGCAATGACGATCCCGAAGGCGACGACGGCGGACGGCAAGCCGCTCCCCGCTGGCACCTATCAAGTCAGGCTGACAGCTCAAGAAGCCAAGCCGGATGCGAAGGGCGCAAGCGAGAACACCGAACGCTGGGTCGAGTTCCTCCAGAAGGGCGCCGTCAAAGGACGCGAGATCGTCACCATCATCCCGCAGAACGAAGTCAAGAACGTCGTGAAGGATCGGCCGCCCGCGCCTGGCGGTCCGGCGAAAGTGCAGACGCTGAAGGGCAATGAATTCATGCGCGCATGGTTCAACAAGGGAGGGAATCAGTTCCTGATTCACTTCCCCATCGGCGCCTGAGAAAGTTACAAGTCAAAAGTGAAAAGGCAGAAGTGAAGACGGGCGGGGTCAGGCCCGTCGCCTCACTTCTGGCTATCACTTTTAACTTCTAACTTTTTACTTTGAACTTTCAGATAGCCATCACATCGAACTGCTCGTGATGCAAGTGAGTGTCGGGTTTGACCGTCACCGGCTTGCCGAGCGTGTGCTGCAGGTCACGCAGTAGCGCGCTCTCTTCCTCCTTCAGCGCGCGCGCGATGTCGGGGTTCACCCGGAGAATCACGCCCTGCCCTTCGATCTCGCCGCCGATCTTCTTCATCTCGGTGAGAATCTCGTAGCAAATGGTCGATGCGGACTTGATGGATCCGGATCCCGAACAGTACGGGCACGGATCGGTCAGCTGCCGTTCGATGCTCTGCTTGACACGTTTCCGCGTGACAATCACCAAGCCGAAATCCGATACCTGAAGCGCCTTCGAGGGAGATCGATCCTTCCGGAGCTCCTTCTCGACTTCCTGGAAGACCTTCTGCCGGTTCTTCTTCTCTTCCATGTCGATCAGGTCCAGAACGATGATGCCGCCGAGATCGCGCAGGCGGATCTGACGGACGATCTCTTTCACCGCCTCCAGGTTCGTCTTGACGATGGTGTCTTCGAGCCGGCCGGTCCGCTTGCCGACGTACCGGCCGGTGTTGACGTCGATCGCCACCAGCGCTTCGGTCTGGTTGATGACCAGGTAGCCGCCTGACTTCAGCCACACCTTGCTGCGAAGCGCCTTGTCGATCTCGGCCTGGACCCCGTACTCCTCGAATATTGGAAAGTCCTTCGTGTAGAGCTTCACCCGCGGCAGCAGGTTGGGCATGATCCGTTCGACGAGCGTGACGACGCGGCGGTATTCCTGCTCGTTGTCGATGCGGATGGCTGTGTAGTCTTCGGTCAGCAGATCGCGGAGCAGCTTGGTGACGAGGCTCTGCTCCTGGAACAGCACCGCCGGTGGCCGCCGCGCTTCCATCTTCTGGCGGATCTCCGTCCACACCTGATGGAAATACTGCAGATCGCTGACAATGTCTTCTTTCGATCGCCCGCCGGCCGCGGTCCTGATGATGACACCGCCGGTGAAGCCGTGCTCCTCGCGGAACTCGCGGACGATGCCGCGCAGCCGCCCACGCTCTTCGCGCGAATCAATCTTACGGGACACGCCGACGTGATCGACCGTCGGCATGAAGACGAGAAACCGTCCCGGCATGGTGGCGTGCGAGGTCAGCCGCGCTCCCTTGGTGCCGAGCGGTTCCTTGACGACCTGGACCAGGACCTCCTGGCCTTCCTTGAGGAGATCTTCAATCTTGGGTTGAGGCCGATCGTCACGCGCTGTCGCGCGGGAATCGCCGCGCGGGGTGGCCCGTCGTTCGATCCCGTTCGGAGGTGGCGCCGGTGCCGCGTCCCCGCCGGCGACCGCCATTGACGGCTCCGGCGTTGGTTCGGACACCGCCGCGATCGGCGGCTCTTCGTCGTCGCCCGACTCGAGGCGGTCGAACTCCTCGACGGTGTTTACGACTTCCGAGACGTAGAGGAAGGCGTCGCGCTCGAGACCGATGTCAACAAAGGAGGATTGCATGCCGGGCAGCACTTTCGATACCCGGCCCTTGTAGATGTTGCCAACAACCCCGCGCTGACGTTCGCGCTCGATGAAGATCTCGACGACCTGGTCCTCCTCGAGGATCGCGACCCGCGTGTCGTGATCGTTCGCGGAGATGATCATCTCCTTGTTCATTTACAAAGCTCCACAAAATGTCTGGATGCGCTGTCGCATACGCGTGCGTCTTCGCCGCGGTCAAGAACCACGCGGCGACCCAGCACACGAGAAGCTCGAGCAACAGTAACGGCATCCTAAAAGTCCTAATCGCGAGCCGCGAACCGCGAATCGCGTCTAATTCGTGAACCGCCTCATCTTGACGTTCAGGATGAGGCCGAAGGCCGCGAGCGTCGCGATCATCGACGAGCCGCCATAGCTCATGAGAGGCAACGTCAGACCTTTCACCGGCGCCAGGCCCGCGGACATCGTGACGTTATAGATCACCTGAAACGTAAAACCGGAAATGATGCCTCCCACCAGATACGCGCCGATGCGATCCTTGGCGACCCTGGCCGCTTCGAGCGATCTGAGAATAACGAACAAGTAGAGGCCCAGCGTGACGAGGACACCGATGAAGCCCTGTTCCTCCGCCAGGACCGAAAAGATGAAGTCGTTTTCGGCGACAGGCAGGAACTTGTACTGTCCCTGCGTCCCCTTCATGAACCCCTTGCCTTTGAGGCCACCGGATCCCACGGTAATCCTGGCCTGAATCTGCTGGTAGCCGGCACCGCGCGCGTCCTTTTCCGGATCCAGGAACGTCTCGACGCGTAATTTCTGATAGTCCTTCAGCGCGACCTTCCAGGCGACCGGCGCCAGCAGAACGGCGACGACCGCGACGATGGCGATCAGCCGAAGGCGAAGCCCGGCGAGATAGGCAATTCCGAAGCAGACCGGAACCAACGTGACGGCGGTGCCGAGATCGGGCTGCTTCGCAATCAGCAGGAACGGGACGACGAAGAACAGCCCGGCGATCACGAGATCTCCGTAGTTCCGAGCGCCGCGGCGATTCTCGCCGAAATACATCGCCAGGATCAGCGCGAGCGCGAGGCGACCGAACTCGGACGGCTGCAGGTTGAAGTGGCCGAGCGAAATCCACCGCTGCGATCCGCCCGCCCTGACCCCGGCGGCCAGGACGTAGACGAGGAGCAGCACCAGCGCACCATACAGGAACAACGAGTGCTCCGCGAGGAATCGGTAGTCGACCGCCAGGAAGAGCGCCAGCGCGAACGCGCCGAGCCCGACGGCATAGAGCTGGACCCAGAAGCGGGGACCGGCGTGTCCGGTGCCGTCGGGCAGCGTCACGTAGGTCGTGCTGTAGATCATCGACAGGCCAATGGCCGCGAGCAGGAGCACCGCTCCGAGCAGGAGCCAGTCGATGTGGAAGTAGAGCCGGCGTTCGAACATCGTGCCTCAGTTATTGCCTTCGACGCCGGCGGTGCTGCGCGCAAAGGGATCGCGAAGATCCAGGTGCATATCGTCGCGGGTCGGAGCCGGCGGCAGCGGCCGCCCTTCCTTCTTCGCAAAGTAGGTTTCGAGAATGTGCTTCGCCACCGAGGCCGCGTTCGCGCTGTGGATGCCGTGCTCGAGAAACACGACGCCGGCGATCTCGGGGTTGTCGCGCGGAGCAAAGAACGTGAACCAGCCGTGATCGCGGAGGTTCTTCGTCGTCCGGGCCGAGGTCCGCCCCTGGTTGGAGATGACCTGCGCGGTTCCGGTCTTGCCGCAAACGTCCTTACCGTCAATCTTGGCGCGCCGCGCCGTCCCATGTTCGCCGTTGACGACGAGCCACATGCCGTCGCGGATGGCCTGCAGCTTTTCGTGCGAGACGTCAACCTGCGATTGAGGCGGAGGCGGCGGCACGGGCCTCAATTCCTGACCATCATCGACCGCCTTGACGAGGTGCGGCGTCACCCGTGTCCCGCCGTTGGCGAGCGTCGCCGTATAGACCGCGAGCGAGATCGGCGTGACCGACACCTGGCCCTGCCCGATGGCCACCGAAATCGTCTCGCCGGCGTACCATTTCTTCTCTTTCGTATTTTGCGCCTTCCATTCGGTCGAAGGTACGAGGCCCTGCAGCTCGTTGGGCAGATCGATCCCCGACTTCACCCCGAGCCCGAATAGCGTCGCCCACTTGTTGATGCGATCGACACCGAGCATGTTGCCGACGGTGTAGAAGAACACATCGCACGACTGCTCGATGGCGTGCCGCAGATCGACGCTGCCGTGTCCGCCCTTCTGCCAGCATTTGAAGAAGCGGCCGTAAAACGTCTGGCCGCCGCCGCAGAACACGTGGAAGTCCGGCGTGATCACCCCTTCTTCCAGACCGGCGAGGCCGACCGCCATCTTGAACGTCGAGCCCGGTGAATACTTTCCCTGGAGTGCCCGATTCGACAGCGGACGAAGCTCGTCGGTGTTCAATCCGTTCCACGTCGCGCGATCGATGCCGCCAGCGAAGGCATTCGGGTCGTACGCGGGGAGGCTCGTGAACGCCAGGACTTCGCCGTTGCGGGGATCGAGAACCACCGCTGCGCCGTTGAAACCGGTTGCGGCGAAACCGTCCTCTGCCGCCTGCTGCACATCGGCATCAATCGTCAGCTGCAGCCGGCGCCCTTCTTTCGGCAGCTCCTCGCCAATAGGCTGGCCGATTTCACGGCCAACGCTGTTGACGACAACCATCCTGGTACCATCCGTACCCATCAGCACTTTGTTGTACGCGAGCTCGATACCGGCCTGTCCGACGATGGAGCCTGGTTCGATTCCGGAATACTCCGTGCGTTGCAGCTGATCCTCGCGGATTTCTCCCACGTACCCGAAGACGTGGGCGGCCAGATCGCTGCCAGGATACTTGCGCGATGGAACCTGCTGGGGAACGATGCCGGGCAATTCCCAGCGTCTCGCCCACACCGCAATGTACTGTTCGGAACTGGCGTTTTCGATGAGCACGATCGGCCGATACGGCGGGTCGCGCCGGTGCCGGTCGACCGTCTCACGAAGCTGTGCCTCGTCGGTGTTGGTGGCGAGCGCCAGGATGTGGAGCGTCTGCTCGACATTGTGGCTCTGCTCGCGGATCAGCGCGATGTTGAAGCTGTCCCGGTTATCGACCAGGACCTTACCGTTGCGGTCGATCAGCACGCCGCGAGGCGCGGGAAGCGGCAGTCTCCGCAGATGGTTCTCTTCCGCCATCTCGCGGAACTTCTCGTGTTGCGCAACCTGGAAGATCCAGAATCCGATGGCGAGCGCCGCAAACAAAGACGCGACGATGTACTGCATGCCGGTCAGCCGCGCCGTCAGGCTGCGGCGATCGTCCGGCATCAGCGGAGTGGAGCTCATAGATCAGTATCTCCTGCGCACCGACGACGAGGAGCGCCGCCAGCTGTCGCGGCGCTGGAACATCTCCGGTCCGCGCTCCGCCAGCAAGAACGCGGAAATCCCGACGGCGCCGTTGACGAGCGCCTGGATGACCGCATGCGACACGTCGAACCTCATCGTCCGCGACTCGACCAGCGCATACAGCGCCTGAAAACACACTTCGTGAAACATCGACGCGCCGAAAAACATCAGGAATCGCGGGACCGGCGTGGTCACGATGAACTGCGCACCGAGCACACCGACGAAGAATCCGACAAGGGTCTTCGACAACCCTCCGATACCGATCATCCCTCCCGCGATCGAATCCTGGACCAGCCCGGCAGCGCAACCAGCCAGCAGTCCGAAGACCGGACCGTACGCCAGCGCGACGTAAATCACCGCCACGAGCACGAGGTTCACCCGCGAACTGCCGGCGAGCGACACGCCCGCGAGCGTCGTCTGCAGTACCAGGGCAACCGCAAGCGCGGCAATCACCGCCGCGGTCTTCATTTCGCGGTTCCGGGCGTAGCGGCAGGGGCAGGCGCGGGGTCCTCCGGCGTCGCCGATCGGGGCGGCACCAGCACAACGAGAACCTCCTCGAGGCTCGAGAAATCAACCACCGGCCGTACCGTTATCGCCCGATAGAGTCCCGATCCGCGCTCGGACGACTCGACATGTCCAATCGCAAAACCCTTTGGATATATGCCCTCGACCCCCGACGCGATAACCTTGTCTCCCGGCTTGACGTCGGCCAGATTCGACACCAGATCCATGGACAGTGGCGGATTCCGGTCAGCGCCGACGACCATGCCCCCGGCTCGAGTTCGCTCGATCAATGCCCCCGCCGCGGCGTTCCGGTCAATCAACAGTTGCACGCGCGCGGCGTGCGCGGCTGGCGGCCCAACGATCCGGCCCACGACACCGGCAGGGGCCACGACGGCCATGTCGGCCTGGACGCCATCGGCCGACCCCCGGCCAATCGTTATCGTCAGCATACCGGGATTGGGGTTGCCCGCAATGACTTCCGCCGCGATCGTCGGGAAGGTCGTGCTCGTTTGCAGGCTCAGCAGTTCCTGGAGCTGCCTCGATCGCGCGGCCAGTGCTTCCCTTTCCTGCAACTGGACTTGCAGCTCGGCCACTTGCCTTTTCAGCGTTTCGTTCTCCGCCCGGGCTCCCCTGAGCCAGACGTAATTCGTCCAGACATCGCGAACACTCCGGAAGGCGCCCCACGTCCCCCGCTGAATCCGAGCGAAGACCCCGAAAGTCACCTCCTGGAACACCGGAATGCCAGACTTCGACTGGACTTGTGCCGAAATCAAAATCAGCTGCGCCACGGTCAGGATAATTAGTAGGACGCCTGTTCTTCGACGGATGTCTAACACGCTTCCAGTTTCCAGCTTCCAGCTTCCAACTTGAACCTTAGTGCTGCCGGCGGGGGCATCTACCTGCCTGCTCTCACCGATCCAGACCTTCCGGTCCTACCCGCCCGTCGAATCCGCAGCGGGAAGCTGGGAGCGGGTAGCTGGAAGCTAATCAATTGATATTTTTCTCAATAAGTTGAAGTCCGACAGCATTTTGCCGGCGCCGAGCACGACCGACGAGAGCGGATCCTCGGCCATCGCCAGCGGCAGGCCCGTCTCCTCCCGGAGACGCTTGTCGAGGTTCTTGAGCAACGACCCGCCGCCGGTCAATACGATGCCCCTGTCTACAATATCGGCCGATAGCTCCGGAGGTGTACGCTCGAGCGCGACCCGGACAGCGTCGACGATGACGTTGACCGTTTCGGCCAGGGCTTCGCGGATTTCCTCGTCGGTGATGGTGATCGTTTTCGGCACACCCTCGATGAGGTGCCGTCCCTTGATTTCCATCGTCATCCGCTCCTCGAGCTGGAAGGCGGACCCGATTTCCATCTTGATGGCTTCCGCCGTGCGCTCGCCGATGAGCAGGTTGTAGGTCTTCTTGATGTACTGGATGATCGCCTCGTCCATCTCGTTGCCGGCGACGCGAACCGCCTTGCTGTAAACGATGCCGGCGAGCGAAATGACGGCGATGTCGGTGGTGCCGCCGCCGATGTCGACAATCATGTTGCCTGACGGCTCGGTGATCGGCATGCCGGCACCAATGGCGGCCGCCATCGCTTCCTCGACAAGGTGAACTTCGCTCGCCTTCGCGCGATAGGCGCTGTCCTTGACCGCGCGCTTCTCGACCTGGGTAATCTCGGAGGGCACGCCAATCACGATGCGCGGCCGCACCCAGACATTGCGGTTGTGCGCCTTCTTGATGAAGTAGGTGAGCATCTTCTCGGTGACTTCGAAGTCAGCGATGACGCCATCCTTCATCGGCTTGATCGCGACAATGTTGCCGGGGGTTCTCCCGAGCATGTCCTTCGCGTCCTTGCCGACGGCCTCAATCCGGCCGTTCACCTTGTTGATCGCCACGATCGACGGCTCGTTGACGACGATGCCCTTCCCGCGCGCGTAGACACAGGTGTTGGCAGTACCGAGATCGATCGCAAGATCGCTCGAGAAGAGAGAAAACAGAGAGCGGAGGCTCAACGACTACTCCTTATTGCGGATTGCGGAATGGCGATTGCGGATTTTCTGATTGTCGATTGTGGATTGAGATTGTCAATTGTGGATCGAGATTGTTGATTGGTGATTTTGGATTCCACTCCTCAATCGACAATCTCAATCGTCCATCGCCAATCTCAATCTGCAATCCGCAATCAACACAATCCGCAGTCATCACTCATCAATCCGCAATCACGTACCGGCAATGTGAATCCCATTTTTCCCATGGTCCTTGACCCAGTACATGGCCTCGTCGGCCGCCTGGATCAGGCCATCGGCGGACGCCGCCACGTCGGGCAGCGTCGCGACACCGACCGAAACCGTCAGGCGAATGTTCAACCCGTCACCGCGCAGGAAGCTGAACGCGGCGATGCGATCGCGCACGCGATCGCCGACGGCCGCGGCGCCTTCGCTACCGGTGTCGGGCAGAATCAACGCAAACTCGTCGCCGCCGAAGCGTGCAACCATGTCGGTCTCGCGCGCGCTGGCGCGAATCACGCTGGCGGCTTCAACCAGCGCGCGGCTGCCGAACAGGTGTCCATGCGTGTCGTTGATCGACTTGAACCCGTCGAGATCGACGAAGAGCAGCGACAGCGGACGTCCGTTTCGCGAGGCGCGCTTGGTTTCGCGGCGCAGCACCTGCGACAGATAGCGCGAGTTGTACAACTGCGTCAGATCGTCGGTGACGGAGAGCGCCTCGGCGCGCTGCACCCGCAACGCATTCTCGAGCGCGATCGCCCCGGGCTCGATGCCCGTCAGCAGGGCCGTCAGCGTCGAGGCCGCGAATCGGGGCGCCGATTTCGATGGCGCGCGATCTATCGCCACTATTGCGCCGATCGTCTGTCCCCGGCATGAGAGCGGAAACCCCAACGCGGCACCGGCAGCGGCGCCGCCGATGCGCCGGTCGGCGGCAACGTTGGCAGTGAAGAACACGTCGCCGCTGCGCATGACCCAGGCCCCCACGGCTTGCGCCGCCGATTCAAACGGCGGCTCGAGACCGTCGGAAGCCATCTGCCGCGTCTGCCCACCGCCGTCGTCGGCGACCACGAGCCAGCCGGGCACGGGAATCCACGCTGACAGACGCGACACGAGGGCCTCGGCGACCCGCTCCGGTTCGAGGCTCGCATTCACCGCGCGGACCATGTCGGCTAATACATCGGCGCGCGCCAGCCGGCGCTTGAGCGTCGACTGAAGAGGCCGGAGCCTGCGCGTCAGGTCCCGGCGCGCCATCGTCACGGACTTTCTGCTCGACCGGCGACGGGCGCGCGGCTGCCGACCTGTCCGAGTCAATCGGATTTTGGTCCTGTTGGAATGATGAATTCCTCTAAGTCCTTCTATCCACCGAAAATATAGCACAGTCAGAGGCAGCTTCCAGCTGTCCGCTCCCAGCTTCCCGCTGCTTTTTTCGCGACTTTTGTTGTTCCCGGACACCTCGCACGCGCGTCATACCCAGCGGGGAGCTGGAAGCTGGTCGCTGGAAGCTCTGTGTCATAATTAAAGTTTCACCACCCCGCGAAAGAGGCTGTCGAAACCATGACGATGCTCGACCGGATGCGCCGACACAAGAGCTGGCTCAAGTGGAGCCTGGCCGTCGTGATCCTTGCATTCATAGTTCTTTACATTCCGAGTTTTCTGAAGCCGGACGCCGCCGGCAACAGCGACGTCGTCGCGTCGGTTGAGGGACGCGACATCACCGTCGCCCGTTTTCGGCAGGCCTATCAGCGTCAGATGCAGGCGTACCGGGCGCAGTTCGGCGGCAACGTCGACGAGCGGATGTTGAAACAGCTTGGCATCGATCAGCGAATCGTTCAGCAGATGATCGAGGAGGAGACCGCGCTTGCGGAGGCCTCGCGTCTCGGAATCGGCGCCACCGACGAGGAAGTTCGGACCCGCATTGCGACGATGCCCGGACTGCAGGAGAACGGCCAGTTCATCGGCGAACAGCGATACCGGCAGCTGCTTCAGCTGCAGAATCCGCCGCTGACGCCGCACGACTTCGAAGAGCAGATCCGCCGAGGCATCACGATGGAGAAGCTTCAGGCGGCACTGACGAACTGGATCACCGTCAGCGACAAAGAGCTCGAGGACGAATACAAGCGCCGTAACGAAAAAGTGAAGCTCGCGGCCGTCTCGTTCCCGGCTGACAAATTCCGAGAGGGTCTCGAAGCGACTGATGCCGAACTCTCGGCGTACTACGAGGCGCACAAGAACGACCTCAAGATCCCGGAGAAGCGCAAGGTGAAGTACGCGCTCGTGGATCTGCAGGCGATTCGAAATCGTATCCAGGTGTCGCCCGCCGACATTCAGCGGAACTACGAGGACAACCAGCAGCAATACTCCACGCCCGAACAGGTGCGTGCCAGCCACATCCTGCTCAAGACCGAAGGCAAGGATGACGCGGCGGTGAAGAAGCAGGCGGAAGACCTGCTGGCGAAGGTGAAATCCGGCGCCGACTTCGCGCAGCTGGCGACGAAATATTCTGAAGACGACAGCAGCAAGGTCAAAGGGGGCGATCTCGATTTCTTCCCGAAAGGGCAGATGGTGCCGGAGTTCGACAAGGCCGCGTTCTCGATGAACGTCGGCGACATCAGCCCGCTCGTGCGGAGCCAGTACGGGTATCACATCATCAAGCTGACCGATAAAAAACCGGCGACGACGAAGTCGCTCGACGAGGTCCGCGCGCAGATCGAGGATCAAATCAAGTGGGAACGGGCGCAGACCGAAGCGCAGAAGACGGCGGATGATATCGCCAAGAGCCTGAAAGCGCCGGCGGATCTCGACACCGTCGCGAAGCCACGCGGCCTCACCGTCGGCGAATCCGCCCTGTTCAGCAAGGATGAGCCGATCGCCGGGCTTGGCATGGCGCCAAACGTCGCGGAACGCGCGTTCGAGCTGAAGGACGGCGCGGTGAGCGAACCGATTCGCACACCGCAGGGGTTCGCCTTCATTACCGTCACCGGCAAGCAGGATTCGTACGTGCCGAAGCTCGAGGAAGTGAAGGCCAAGGTGCGCGATGAAGTGCTCAAGAAGAAGGCCGGCGACGTCGCAAAACAGAAAGCCGTGACGATCGGTGCGCAGATGAAATCTGGCGACTTCAACGCCGCGGCGAAGGCGGCCGGGCTCGACGTCAAGACGACCGAGTTCATCGCCCGCGGCGCACCGATCGGCGATATCGGCGTGAGTCCAGCGGTGGACGCCGTGGCGTTCGCGATGCAGCCGAACGCCGTCAGCGACCCGATCGCCACCGACAATGGCACCGTCATTGTGAAGGTCCTCGAGCGGCAGGATCCGCCGGCCGGCGACGTCGCAACCGGCAAGGCGTCGCTGAAGACCGAACTCGTCAACGAGCGCCGCAATCGCTTCTACGCGTCGTACATGAATAAGGCGCGGGAGCGGATGAAGGTCAACGTCAATCGCGAACTCATCGCCCAGCTTGTCGCATAAGAAATGCTGAATGTTGATTTGCTGATTGCTGAATGAAATTTGGTTGAAGCGCGGCCGGTAGGCCGCGCCCTTCAGCATTCAGCATTCAGCATTTCACTGCACGAACACATTGGGCATGATCGCCAACGGTTCCCCACGTCGAAACACCTGGAGCGGAGCCGTGAGCGTCTGCAGGGGCCGCGGGTCGCGGAGACCGAGCAGGACGGCGAGCGCGGTACTCCGTTCGGAAGCGCCAAACGGGTTCCTCACGAAGTCGTAGAACGACTTTCTGCTGGGATAGACGACGATCTCCACTTCGGAATCAGGCGCAATCTTCGCCCGCTGCCGGGCAACGACGAGCGCTCGCTCGAGGCCGCCGAGCTCGTCGACCAGCCCGATTTCCTTTCCCTGGGCGCCGGTCCACACGCGTCCCTGCGCGATCGCGTCAATCCGTTCCGGCGTCGTGTTGCGGCCAGCCGCGGCTTTCTCCACGAACGTGTCGTAGGTCGCCTGCATCTGTTCCTGCACCTTGGCGCGCTCCTCGGGGGTGAAAGCGCGGACCGGGGAGTACAGATCGGCAAAGCGTCCCTTGGACACCCCTTCCACGTTCATCCCGAGTTTCTTGAGCGTTCCGTCGATCACGAACTTCAGCATGACGACGCCGATGGATCCGGTCAGGGTCGCGGGCTGGGCGACGATGGCGTGTGCCGGCATGGCGATGTAGTACCCGCCCGAGGCGGCAACGTCGGACATCGACGCGATGAGCGGCTTCACATTCCGCGTCAACATGACTTCACGCCAGATCACATCCGAGGCGATCGCCGAGCCGCCAGGGCTGTCGATGCGAAGGACGATGGCCTTGATCGAACTGTCGGCGCGGGCCTTCCTCAGCGACTCCGCCATGGTGTCGGCGCCGACCACTTGTCCTGAAGGCGAGTCATAGTTGCTTTCGCCTGACGCGATAACGCCGGTGGCGTAGATCACAGCGATGCGCGGACCGCGGTTGAGGCCGAGCGAGGTTGGCGACACGCGACGGTAGTCAGCATCATTGAGGAAGTTCACCTTCCCTTTTCCGAGCTGCACCTTGTCGTCGATCTCGTCCTCATACGCCACGTCGTCGACAAGACCGGCACGCACCGCGTCCTCAGGCAGAAACGGTCCGTGGTCGACGAGTGTCCGAATCTCCGCTTCCGACTTGTGGCGCCCATTCGCAATGCCGCGAATCAGCTGCGTATACATGTCGGAGTTGAGCGACTCCGCCATCTCGCGATGTGCAGGCGTGAAGGTGTGTTCAGTGAAGGTGTTGGATGCGGTCTTGAATTCCCCGATATGCATCGTGTCGGGGTAGGCGCCAATCTTGTCGAGCGTGCCGCGAAGAAACAGCTCGTAGTTCGCCATGCCGGTGAGATCGAGCGACGAAGTTGGGACGAGGAAAACCTTGTCGCAAGCGGTCGCGAGGTAGAACTCCTGCTGTCCGCCGTATTCGAGAAATCCGATGATTGGCTTCCCCGAGCGGCGGAAGTCCGTGATCGCGTCACGGACCTCCTGAATCTTGCCCCAGAGCGCCGCCGCGCCCATCGGACGAATGATCACGCTGGAGATGCGTGTGTCGACCTTGGCCTTGCGCAGCGACTCGACGAGAGAACGAACCGTCGGCGGCGCTTCGAAGAACTGACCGATGACGCCGCCGGGTTCCATTTCCTGGAGGTCGCCGCCAACCCTCAGCACGAGCGTCGAATTGCCGGAAACCTGCGGCTCGCGGCCGACGAAAAGAGCCATCGCGACGAGCCCCATTGCCGAAACCGCGACCGCAAGGATGATGAGCACGAGCACGATCCACACGCCTCGTCTGAGTGCCACGTCACGCCTCCTGGCATCGAGTATATCCGTGTGTCGACTACCTGCGCGGCGCCGTTCGGCGGAACTCGACACGGATCCGTTGCGCGATCGTCACGATCCGATCACACGACAACACTGACGCTGTGCGGAGCGTGCACACCGCCATCTGAGCGATGTGCTCGTCGCGAATGCGCGTACACATGGACGGTGCGCGCCCGCCTTGTCACCGCAGTCGATATGGCTGAGTAGTTGTGGGGATACAGCTGAGAATATCTTTCCACACCGCCTCGGCTCGTCAGCGAACCTCAGCAGTAGAACTCGACGGACTCGTGCAGCTTGCACGGATGAGTCGGAGAGGCACGCCCGATGCACTATCGCCTGGCGGAGGTGTAGCGTGCGTAAGCTACTGACCGGCAGGATCTTACTGGCTATAGGTCTGTCTTTCGCCTTGACCGGATGCGGAAGTAGTCCGACCGCTCCAACGAGTACGGGCGGCAATCAGACGAGCAACGGATCCCCGACGCCGACGCCAACTCCAGCTCCAGCGCCCACGCCGGCACCAGCGCCAGCGCCTGAGCCGTCGCCCGCGCCGACGCCACCACCAGCTCCGGATCCCGGCCCGAGTCCGACACCGGTTCCGCCGGCGCCGGGTGCAGCTCGAGCCTGGACATTTGACGCCTCGACCAGCTACGCGACGTGGTTCGGAGCGCCAACCCTGCCCGATCAGTTTGCGCTCGAGATCAAAACCGGATCGGTCGAGGCGGGCGGCCACAGCTTCCCGATCCTGTCGCAGGCGCCCGGCAACGTTTACGTCATTGCTGGTACGCGAAACGAAGAGACGCTGACGCTCGAGTACTACGGACCGGAAGATGGATCGGGATCGTGGAGATGGACCTATAACGGACGCCCAGGTCAGGCCACCGGGAGTCTTGTCAGACGCGTGTCAGAGCCAGCGCCGTAGCCGAGGAACGCGGGGCGTGACAGTGGGTATGAGAACTGTGCCGGGCAAGGGACGAGACACTCTCCTCCCTTGCCCGGGCGACGGCTATTGCTGGGGAGCGGGCTTCGCGAAGACCGTATCTGCGACCGGTGCGTTGATCTTGACGTCGGTGAGCTTCTCGGTCGTCACCGCGTTCCACGTCGAGTGCTTCACGCTGAACGGTTCTTTCACACCACTGACGTCACGATAATCGCTGTAATCGATCTGTTCTCCGAGTGCGAGTATTCCGAATCCGCCTGCGGATCCCGAGGTGACGGTGCGGCGAACGAGCAGACCCGAGTCGCGGTCGAACGCGAGATCCTCGATGACGTTCGGGTACGGGCTGCCGGTCAGCACCACTGCCTGTTTCCCATCGATCGTTTCGTACGCCGGCTTGACCGAGAGGTTCTGATATCGCTGCTTCAGATTCAACGGCAGAGCAAAGTCGGCCAGCCGGAATCCCTGCTGCACCTGAAAGCCGGTGATGTCGCGCGGGTTGTTGCCGCCACCGAAACCGCCGCCACCGCCGCCGCCGATCTGCCACGCCGCGGTGCCGTTGGTCGCCCGAATCGTCGGATTCGGCTGGGTGGCGATCTCGATTCGCGCTTCGCCGGTGTTCTTCTCCGTCATCGTGACGTTCGCGGTCGTCAAATCGCGATTCGTGATCGTGCCGGTCATTACGCGGGTCTTCGCGTTCTGCAGCGCCTGCTGTCCACCGAGCGCCTGCACATACTTTGAGAGGACTTGATCCACTGTCTCGGTCACAGCTGGTGCCGGTGCTGGCGGTGGACCCGTTGGACCACGTCCGGCGCCGGGACCGCCGGGTGCACCGGGTGCTCCGCCGGGACCGGCGGCCTGCGGAGCGCCGCCGGGTGCCCCACCTGGACCACCGCCTCGTCGGCCGCGCGCAGCGGCAGCCGCTGCCGCTTCATCCTGCGTCATGTTCACGGCGAGCGGCGCTGTCCGGGAGGGTTTCGCGTGGCCGTTGTGGCACGACGCGCAACTGACGGTGGGCTTCCCCGCAAAGAACTGCTTGTTCAGGTCCGCGACCATCTGCATCATTTTGCGGGCCGTCTGCTTCGTCTCTTTGTCGTCGCTCGCGTTGTCGCCCATCACGTGGCAGTAGTTGCACTGCACACCCAGCGACGCGGCGATGTATTGCATGACGAGCTGCCACTGATCCTGCGGCACGTCCTTGAGCACCTGAACGTTGCGCAGCTGGAATCCGCCGCGGCCACCCGGCCCCCCAGGGGGACCTTGCGGCGGCTGCCCGCCCTGCGGAGCCTGGCCTGCCGGCGTGATAGCCGGCTGCTGCGCCGAGACGTCCGAACGTCCGGCGAACGAACCAACAAGCGTTGCAGCCAGAACGCCGATCGAAAGGCGAACGAAGTGACGTGCGATCACGCGAAATCCTCCTGAAAAAGCGTCGTCAAACTGAAGGAGACCGTATTCACAAAGGCGACGGAGCGGTCCGCCTTCGCCTCGTGCGGCGACACTCTCACGAGGCTTCGGCGAGACGGACGTCCGGCTGGCAACCAGGCCGGACGTCCGAATTAGATACGAATACGCCTGTCTTCTGCAACGCGTTACATGCCCGGTTTATTGAAAAACTGCCGGGCGCATCGTCCGGGCGTCGATGTCGAGCCCGCAGACGCCCATCGGGTGACTCGTCTCGATCCATGCCCGGACCCGCCCGTCGTAGGCCGGTTCCGGAGGGTTCATGAGATCCCAGCCGTCGGGCTCCCAGGCGCTGAACCCGTTCAGGGTTGGAATTCCGTGGTTCAGCGCGATAAACATCGCATCGATGTTATAGAGCGCCCAGATGTGGTTCGACCGGGACATGTACGCGGCCGACGCGCCCTTGATAAAGAACGACCTGCAGCCGGGGTCGATATCAATGGGTGATTCGACCCACCGTTGGAAAATCTTCACCGGGCGCTCGTATCCAAGAACGTCAGCGCGGTGATCTGTCGCCATGAACAACACGAAGAGCAGGCAGATACCGATCCGGTCGCGTCGGCGATTCCGGAACCGTGTCAGGAACATGCCCGCTGCGAGAATGAAGGCAAGCTCGTAAAGAAAGATGATCCGAGTGGGATCGCGAATCACCCCGAACCCTGGAATGTGGCGAAAGAAAGTGAGCCAGATTGAGAACCCGTCGATCCCGAGCGGAATCACAAAAACGATGGCCGTGACCACCATCGCCCACAACGCGTAGCGTCGCGTCTTCACGTCAACCTTGAACCACGGCACCCACGTGAGCGTGCCCAGAATGAACACGAGCTTGAACGACCGGAACGTATCGTAGGCGCCCAGGTCGCGTAGCGCAGCAATCGGGCCGGTCCAGCGGGACGACACGCGCATGCGAATCTGGTTCAGCAGGTCCTGTTCAGGGAAGTGACGGTGCTCCAGGTACGCCGGCAGATAAATCCACAGAAACACGATCACGCCCACGATGGCGCCTGACGTGAAGCCCCAGAACCAGGGGGATGGCATCTTTAAATCGACCTTGACGGCCTGTTTCAGATCCACCTTGATCCGGCGAAACCCACGAAGACTCACGAACGTCGCTGCGCACGCGAGCAGCAACAGCGCTGGACGCCGCCAATCCTGCGAAGCGATCTTGACGCCCAGGATCAGGATCCTCACGCCGCCCGACATCCACACGTAACCAGCCCACAGCGCGGCGAGTACGGTCAGCAGAAGCGCCGCTTTTTCGGACGCTCGCAGACTCGTCCACTTCGGAAGTCGCGTCATGACATCGAGCACGCGCCACTCCATCACCGCGACGGCCGCAAGAAACAGGGCAGCAAAAAAGAACGCGAAGTGCGCAGTGTAGAAATCGTGCGGGTACAACAGTGTCGCCAGGCAGCCGGCGATTCCGGCAAGGACGATGCCCCGACGTCTCGACCGTTCGCGCCAGGAGATGAGGAGCAGGAGAAGGATCGGCGGAATCAGAAACACCGACGCGCGCTGCGACCAGACGCCAACGGTTCCGTTGATCACGTTCTGTGACGTGAAGAAAAAGACGGTGAGCAGCAGCGACTCAGCGAATGCGAGATTGAAGAACTTCCGAAAGAGCACGTACAGGCAAATGATTCCGGTCTGGATGACCAGGAACAGGCTCAGCGAATCGGCCTGGAATGGATGGAAGAACGGCCGAACGAGCACATAGAACGGGGCGTACAGGATCAGGCCGTGCGAGTAACCGAGCGTCTTTTGCGCCGGAAAGAACATTGGAGGCGACGATGGATCGCTGAACGTCGTGACGCTGCGATACCAATGTTCGAGCAGGGCGTTGATGAAGTAGGGATCGATCCAATCCCCGAGTCCTGACGTCCAGAATCTGCTGTGAAAGATGTCGAAGACGTACGACAGGTAGGACACCGATACCGCGAGGACGATCGACGCGCGGCCCACCCGCGCCGCGCGCGTCAAGGGAGAAGGGAATCCTTTTCCCTTGTCCCTTGCCGGCGACCACGCTTCGAGTCACGTCTCACGGCCGGTCGCCAGAATAAATCAGCGGCAGCCCATTCTTGGAATTGCCGACCACGATCACTTTCGAATTCTGGCTCTTCACCAGCTCCATTGTCGCCTCGATGCCTTTCCAGTCCAGCAGCTTATCGCTGATGCCCTGCGAGACGATGTCCTGGAAGTCCTTGATGCCCGCGGCCTCGACGCGTTTCCGTTCGGCTTCCTGCTTTTCACGCTGCAGGACGAACTCCATGCGCTGCGCTTCCTGTTGCGCCTGCTGCTTCGCCTCGATGGCGTGCTTCAGCGTGTCGGGCAGTTGCAGGTCGCGCAGCAGCACGTTCTCGACAATCACTCCACGAGGCGCAACCTGCCTGGACACATCTTCCACTATCTGACGGGCGATCGTCTCTCGCGCGTCCGAATAGAGCGATGCGGCGGTGTTGCCCGCGGTGATCGCGCGGATGGCGGATCGGAAGGTGGGCTGCAACAGGATTTCTGCGTAGTTCGGACCGATCTGCTGATAGACCTCGGCGGCGCGTTTCGGATCCAGGTGATACAGGATCGACGCCTCGAGTCCCATGATCAACCCTTCTTTCGAGGGGACCGACGCGCGCTCCTTGTCTTCCTGCGTCATCACACTGAGTTCGGTCACCGTCGCGGCGGGATTGACGATGTGCAAGCCTTCGGAGAGCGTTTGTCCCGTAACGCGGCCGAAGATGCTGACCACGCCGACATGACCGGTACGGACACACGACGTCGCCGAGAACGCAACGACGACGAGAGCGAGGAGCAGGACGAGCACGCCTGCCCCACGCATGAAGGTCTTGCCGCCGCTCGCACCATGTTCGATCGTGAAGGGTTCGCGCATGACTGACTCCTTGTCCCAGCGGGAACCTCAGACTTCCAGTTTCACGAGACCGACGTTCAGCGGGAAGCTGGAAACTGGGCGCTGGAAACTGGTGACGGCAGGATACAACAGGGTTGTTTCAGCGCTGTTTCCTGTGACTTACCGGCAAGGGTCGTTACCTATGACGCCGACAGTTGCGGCATGGCCCTGCGTCGAACGAACGATCGCTCGGCGACAACGAGATTCGGTACCCAACAGAGCCACGCGATTACGGGATATGCGATCTCGAATGGCACTCCGGCGATAAGCGAGAGCGGGAGATAGAGTCGCAGCGTCACCGCGGCGAACGTCAGTGAGTAGCTGCGGATCATCCAGGCTCGATGATCGACGTCGTCACCTGCGCGAATGCGCAGGAAGCCGCGGGTCGTTGTGAACAACCAGGCGACTGCCAGCAAGGCGAAGCCCAGGTGCGCGACGATGCCCCCTTGCGACGCGATCGCCATCCGAAATCCTGACACCCCGCCGACGATCACGCTGACAACATACACGCGGCCCATGACGCGATGCAGCTGAAGTCGTCGAGAGCGGAGCGCTGGGTTCAGTTGAAAAGCACCAAGCGCGAGCGCCACCCCGCCACCAGCCAGATGCAGCAAGACCGCTAACTCCATCAATCCCGTGCGACCGTGAAGGAATGGCGGGCGAGCCTGAGGCACAATGAACAGTGCAATGGCATAGCTCGCAACGAGTAGCGCGAGCACCGTCATCACGTACCATCCGCCGCGGGATTGGACGCTCACGGGCGCAGCATACCTCGGGACTCGCTCGTTCACGGCGATCACGTCGCCGGGAACCCGCGTCGCCGTGACCGCGTCGTAGTGAACAGTCGACGAAGGAAACTTGGGCGAGAGGCCAATCAGTAATTGGCCACTAACCGAACAAATCATGACCCGCTTCAAGCTTCACTACGCTTGGATCATCGCGATCGTCACGTTCTTCATCCTGCTGGTCACCGCCGGCATCCGCGCGGTCCCCGGTGTCCTCATGGTCCCGCTCGAATCCGAGTTCGGGTGGAATCGCGCAGCTATCTCGGGCGCGGTTGCGATCAACATCGCCCTCTTCGGCCTGATCGGACCATTTGCCGCCTCAGTGATGGATCGGTTTGGCATGCGCCGGGTGATTCTCGCGGCGGTTGCCCTGCTTGCGATCTCGGTCGCGTTGACGACGATGATGAGGAGCCAGTGGCAGCTGACGCTGTTATGGGGTATCTGCGTCGGGACGGGCACCGGCGTGACCTCGATGGTGCTTGCGGCGATCGTTGCCACCCGCTGGTTCGATGCGCGCCGTGGACTGGTCACCGGCATGTTGTCGGCCGCAAACGCCACCGGTCAGTTGATCTTCCTGCCGATGCTTGCACGCCTGATCGACGCGCGGGGCTGGCGCACGGCCGCCCTTGCCGTCACGGCCGCCGCCGTGGTGGTGTTTGTAGTGGTCCTCGTCTTCATGCGCGATCGGCCCGAGGATCTCGGGCTCAAGCGCTATGGCGAAACGACACGTGCGCTATCGCCGCCATCCGCGCCGCCGATGGCGCCGCTCGCGGCGCTTCGATTTGCGGTGCGCTCGCGTGCCTTCTGGGTTCTTGCCGGGACGTTCTTCGTATGCGGCGCGAGCACAAACGGTTTGATCGGCACGCACCTGATCGCCGCCTGCCACGATTACGGCATCCCGCAGGTCCGCTCGGCGGAACTGCTCGCGGTGATGGGAATCTTCGATATCCTCGGCACGACAGCATCAGGCTGGCTGACCGATCGGTATTCGAGCCGCTATCTTCTCTTCGGGTATTACACGCTCCGCGGCGCTTCCTTGCTCTACCTGCCGTTCACGCTCGCAAGTGGCGCACATGGGCTGGGCTGGTTTGCGATCTTCTACGGGCTGGATTGGGTCGCCACGGTTCCACCGACGGTTCGGCTGACCGGCGACACATTTGGCCGCGAGAACACCGGGGTCATCTACGGATGGATCGGCGCGAGCCACCAGCTCGGCGCGTCGCTCGCCGCGTTCGGCGCCGGCGCCATCCGGACGTCTCTCGGCGACTATCAACTGGCGTTCTGGATCGCCGGGGGACTCTGCGTGCTCGCCGGGGCGTCGTTCCTGACGATTGGACGCGTGGTGCTCAAGCCTCGCGCAGTTCCCGTCGGACTCCAGACGGCCGAGCTCGCTCGATGAAGCGATGAATTGACCGCCGCTGCTAAGCATCCGGCAGTCGTTCGACTGTTGCACCGACTGCTCAACAGGGTTAAAAGCATTCCCACGCGGCTTCACATCCGCATGTCTGCCGGTGACGATTGCGCGGTTTTTCGCAGCACGTCATCAGGCACAACGCTTGCTACTCAGCGCGGCGCATCGCCGCGCAGGCGCGCTCGCCTGCCGCCCGACTCGATCGCCTGGATCAGTGGCAACGGTCAATTCCCCCGGCTCCTCTCTGGCGGCGGTGCTCGTCGCCGCAACGCTTTCTGGATCCGCGTGCGGATCGTCATCGAGAACCGAAACTCTGACCGGCCCGTCGCCGACCAAGTGCACCGTGCAGGCGACGGCCGACGGTCCGTCCTTTCCAGCGGCCGGCGGATCGGGATCGATTCGCATCGGCACGACCCGCGATTGCCAGTGGGCGGTGAAGACAGACGCATCGTGGGTGACCGTCGCGCAACCCTCCGAAGGACAGGGAGAGGGATCGGTGCGTTTCTCCGTCACCGCCAACGACGATCCGGCATCGCGGACTGCGGGCATCACCATCAACGATCAGCGCGTCGACATCTCACAGGCAGGAAAACCGTGCGAGCTGACCGTCTCGTCGAACCACGAGTCTGTGGGCAGCGCAGGCGGCGACTTGAGCGTGAACGTTCGCGCCAGCGCGAGCACCTGTTCCTGGACTGCCAGCTCGGGTGTGTCGTGGATCTCGATCACGTCGGGACGCGACGGACGCGGCAACGGCACGGTCACGTTCCATGCTGACGCAGTCACCGGCCCACCACGGACCGGGAACGTGACGATCGCCGGCCAGAACGTGCAGGTCGATCAGGGTACCGGATGCAACTTCGCGATCGATGCCGATACGTTCAATCTCGATCCCTCGGGTGGCGACCGACAGGTGTCGGTCACCGCTCCCGCGGGCTGCGGATGGACCGCGCAAAGTCAGGTTTCCTGGATCACGATCACGGCTGGTGGCAGCGGCAGCGGTCCGGGCGCCGTCGGATTCCGCGTGGCCGCGAGCAGCGGACCCGGCAGATCCGGCACGCTCATCGTCGCCGGACGAACGGTAACGGTCGCGCAGTCGCTGGGATGCTCGTTCACTGTTTCCTCCACGAGCGTGAACGTTGCCGCACAGGCTGCGAGCGCCACGATTCAGGTAGACGCAGGACCCGGCTGTGCATGGAACGCGCAGAGCCAGACTCCGTGGATCACGATCACGAGCGGCGCGACCGGTAGTGGTCCCGGGGCGGTTGCCTTCAGCGTCACCGCCAGCGACGGACCCGCCCGATCCGGCACCCTGATCGTCGCTGGACGCACGATTACGGTGACGCAGTCGGTGGGGTGCGCGTACTCGATCTCAGCCACGGCGGTGAACGTCACCGCGCAAGCGGCGACGACAACCATTCAAGTAGACGCGGGAGCGGGCTGCGCATGGACCGCAGCGAGCGCGGTGCCCTGGATCAGCATTGCGAGCGGCGCAACTGGCAGCGGTCACGGAGCCGTCCAGATCGCCACCGTCGGCAACGATGGGCCCGCGCGCGCGGGAGCGATCACGATCGCTGGACAATCCGTGAGCGTCACGCAGGCAAGCGGGTGCACTTACAGCGTCGCACCCGCCTCGCAGTCGATTGGAGGCAACGGCGGCGCGATCACGGCGGCAGTGACAACCGGAGCGGGCTGTCCGTGGACCGCAAGTTCGGGAGTCGATTGGATGACAGCCGCGCCGAGCAGCGGCGTCGGCTCAGGACCAGCGACATTCACCGTGACGCCGAACGCATCGGCACCGCGGACCGGAGGCGCGACCATTGCCGGACGTCCATTCACGGTCAGCCAGGAATCGTTGTGCAAGTGGGCATTCGCCCCCCCATCTCACGAGCTCCCCTCGGCCGGTGGTTCGGGCAATGTGCTGGTGTTCGTGACGGGCGCGTGCAGCTGGACCGCCGTGCCCAATGTTCCGTGGATTCAGATCACCGCGGGCGGCTCCGCCACCGGGGGCGCGTTACTCCAGTTCCTGGTGCCCGCCAACCCCGGCGCAGCACGCACGGGCCTCATCGCCATCGGCGGCGAGAACTATGTCGTCCATCAGAGCGGCATCGGAGACAGCGCTGATTCAGTCGCGTTCTTCTTCGGGCGGTAGTACTGCACCCACGCCGCGTGGTCGAGCTGTGTGTTCGCGGTCATACGTTCGGTCGCGGCCACGAACCAGCTGGGGTTGCGATCCAGCTCCTTCAACCGTTTCTCCAGATCCGCGCGGCTGAAGCTTCCCAGGTGAATGTTTGCAGTCTCCCGGCCCATCAGCTGCAGCAGCGCTGACGTGAGCGCGAGTCGCTTGTCGCGCGGGTCCGCGCGCATCTCGATCTTCGCGATGTCCGGCGCAACCTGGCGGATTAGCCAGCGGTCGTGAACCTGAAAATACGGATCGGGGGTGCGGATTGCGTGTTGCAGCAGCGTCGCCGTCTGAGACGGCATGCGGTCCTGTCGCCTTAACCAATACAGCGCCGATGGCACGAGCGCCTTCGCTTCGCGCGCGTCGTACTGGCCCGTCCTGGTTGTTTCGACCGCGGTAAATCGGCGGCGGCCAAGGCTGCCAAGACCGCCCGGCGACTTCTGTCTACGAAATCTCAAACGCGCGTGAGAACGGAAGGAGGCGCGGAACATGTCCCCGAGGCCTTTCGGAAGATCCAGCCGGCTCACTTCCGGATTGTCGTCGGGATCGAGTTTCTTCTCCCAGAACTGCTTCGGTTTTTCCTGCGTGTGGCGCGCCAGCTTCGTCAGCGGCGCGTTTGCGTTGGCCGGCATCACAATCGGTTCGGCCTTCACGAGACCGGCCTTGTATCCTTCGATCATCAACCCACAGATCGTGTCCGCGCTCATGCTTATCTTCGCGGCCGATGCCGCCAGCATGGCGCTGGTCGACAGCCGCACGAGGTCGCTCGTGAACGGCAACTCGCACGCATCGTCGAAGTCATTCATTCCCCACACCAGCCGCTGCCGCGAGTCGCGCCAGACGCCGAAGTTTTCGACGTGGAGATCGCCGACCGCCAGGAGGATGTCCTGGTCGCGCACGGCAAGCTTCGGGCATACCGACGGCCACTGCTCGACCCAGCGATAGAACGTTGCGCGAAGAAACGAAAACGGGCTGTCGCTCATCCTGCGATGCTTCTTCTCGAGCAGCCTTTCAGAGATGTCCGTCCGCTCGCGCATCCACGCCTCGAAGGCATCCGTAGACTTGACGATGCTGCGCATTTGAGGTGGCCCTCGATTAAAGCGTCGAACCGCCGCTACTGCCAGTTCACCAGCATGGACGTCGATGAGTCGACCGACCTCTCGTCGCTGCCGCCCCACATCACGCACGTCCGTTATCCAGGCGGCCGAATCGTCCGCGTTGGCATCTCCTAGGACCGTCAACGCAAGACGTCTGCAGTCCGCGCCCGTCGATGAACTGCTCCGCCCACAACTCGAGCGCCACCGGGATCCAGAACCCCTCGGTTGTGGCCGGCGCAGACAGGGCGCGGCGCCACCAGCGGCGAACGACGCTGACGTCGACCAGTCCGCGCGACGCCATACCCGGCAACAGGCGGTCCTCCATCAACGCCACGAACCGGCCGCTACGGAAGTACTGCGCCAACGGGAGGTTGAACCCCGACTTGCGGCGGTAGACGAAGGCCATGTCGAAACTACGCCTGGCGAGCTCTTTGACCACAATCTTGGTGTTTGGTACGCCGATCGATGACGACGGCCCCATCAGGTGTTCGGCTGGCAGGGCGCGGGCGAATTCGATCACCTGCGGATCGAGAAACGGCACGCGGTTCTCGACGCCATGTCCCATCATCATCTTGTCCTGCCGCAGCAGCACGTCGACCAGATGCGTCCGCATGTCGTACTTCAGGCAATTCGACAGATGGTCGCTGTCGCCCTCGTGAAACAGGGCCCGACGCTTTTCGATCGCCGGCCGCAGATTCGCCGCGGTTCGCAGCTTCGAGAGACGGGCCTCGGAATGAAACTGAGACGCGCGAATGAAGGTATCGACCGGTTCGTCTCGACGCGGCCGGCACGAGCCGGTGGCTGCCGCATGGGCGTCGTGGACGCGCGCGTAACCGCCGAACAGTTCGTCCGCGCCTTCGCCGCTCAGAAGGACCGTGACGTGCTCGCGCGAACGTCGAGCCAGCAGCCACAGCGCCAGCGAGTTGGGATGGCTGATCGGCTGATCCATGTGCCAGCTGGCGGTATCCAGCGCGTCGATGAAGGCGGCCTCATCGAACACGAAACGATGGCTTTCGGCGCGCGCGGTGGTTGCCGCCGTCAGGATCCATCGCTCTTCCGAAAACTGCGGATCGTCGAAGACGATCGAGAAGGCGCTCAGATCGGCGCGTTGATGTGAACGCGCCAGCACCGTGACCAGCGACGAGTCGACGCCACCGGACAACTGGCACCCCACGTTCACGTCGCTCCGCAATTGCGATTGCACGCTGCGGCCCAGCAAATGGGCGAGGCGATCGACCGCGTCTTCCCGTGACAGACGCAGTTTGTCGGAGTGGTCCGGGATGTTCCAATAGCGCGTCTCCCCCACACCGTCCGGTGTGATCGTGAGACGATGGCCTGGCCGGACGTGGCGCACGCCTTTGAGCAGCGAGGCTTCGCCGGCAACATAGCGGAATGCCAGGAGCTCGTCGACTTCGGCCGGATCGATCTCGGCGCGGAACCCTGGATACGCCAGAAACGCCTTCGCTTCTGATGCAAACAGCACCGTCGTTCCGCGCTGCGCCCAGTACAACGGCTTGATGCCAACACGATCGCGGAGCAGATGGACGACGCCCCGCCGCGTGTCCGCAATCACCATCGCAAACATGCCGGTGAGCCGTTGGAGCATCCCCTCGAGCCCCCAGCGCGCGTGGAGCGCGAGAATGACTTCGGTATCCGTGCGCGTGCGGAAACGGTAGCCGTCGCGCTCGAGTTCGGCCTTGTGGTCGAACGCGTCATAGATCTCGCCGTTGAAGAGCAGCGCGGTCGAGCCGTCGGGGCTGGTCATCGGCTGGCGCCCACCAGCCGACACGTCGAGGATGTTCAGTCGGCGGAAACCCAGCGCGGTGTCAGGGATGCCACCGCGCAGCGACAAACACAGTGTTCCGCCATCGTCTGGACCGCGATGACGAATCAGGTCGGTCATCGCCTCGAGCACATTGGCGTCGACCGGCGCACCGTCCAGGTTGACGAACCCTGCGATTCCGCACATTTCTGAGAATGATCGGTCTCGGCCGCCTCGTCGGATGGGCGGCCTTCATCGTCGTGGGAGGGTACCAGAGCAAGGCCGGGCAGCAAAGCCTTCCCCGCCTTCGCTCGCGCATTCCCTGGTTCACTTGCGGTGTTTTGAATAGACGCTCATCCGGAACCCGATCCAAGATCGACGCTACCGCGGCCAGCGCCTCGATTTCGTGCGGGTCTATCAGCGGAAGTGAAGGGGGCAGCTTTAGGATTCGTCTTCGGGAGTCGTCTTCGCTCGCCAGAGTGTCCTGGAAATCGCATAGAGCGTCAGAGTCGTCGCGCCAACGGCCACCGCCCGCTTGACCATGTAGGGAAGTTTCGTGTCACTCGCCCGCCGTCGTGGGTGCGCGAACCGACCTGCATTGTTCGTCCGGCGATTCGGGTTTTCTCCCGCCCACTTCGCGCCCGCGTTCCACGCAGCTCGCTGCATCTCGGAGTCGTACGGATTCGTCGACTCGTTCGGATGCTGCCAGATCGCAGTCGCCCCGCGTAGCCAGGCGGCTTTCCAACGGGCCACCTGTGCTTCATCTTGGGACGAGTGCCTTCTGAGACCCCATCGCACCCACCACCTCGACGAATCGTGCGGCTGAGCAGTATCCATTCTTTGGCCCCCGATATTCTGAATGCAATCATGCGTCCGAGTGACAACCGGCAGCATCAAAAGATGCGCTCGAAGATTCGGCAGAGGCCCTGCGGCGCGTTGGCGCTGGCGATCGCTCTCCTCGGCACTCCGGTATCGCCGGAGAAACGCCCCGCGTGCTGCGGACAAGCCCCGTCGATTTGGCATTCGCGAGTTGCAGAGTTGGCGTCTGCAACAAAACTTCTCAGCACGACGACACTCCGTGCGGAGCCCGCCGCGTCGTACCGCTACTCAAACAAGGCACTCATCGAATTGTACGCCCCGACCTGCTGATGAGAACCGAATAGTCTCCTTTCTCCCTTCTCCTTTCCGTCTCTAGGTCATGATCGCAGCGTGACAGTGGATGATGTGTGGTGGGCTTTCAACATCGTGCGCGCGCTGCGTGCTGGACTAAAATACGCCAATGATCGCGGTCCGGTTTTGCGGCGCGCTGGCGCTGGCGATCGCTGTCTTCGCCACTCTCGGCCTCGCCGGGGAAAAGCCCCCGCGTCCTGCGGCGACGGGCCGCGTCGATTTCACCCGCCAGATTCGTCCCCTCCTGTCCGATCGCTGTTTCCGCTGCCATGGGCCCGACGCGTCCAGGCGAAAAGCGAAGCTGCGGCTCGACGTACGCGAGGGCGCCTTCAAGAAGCTCGACAAGGGGTGGGCGGTTGTGAAGCCGGGCGAACCGTCGAAGAGCGAACTGGTGCGTCGGATCACGACCGACGACACCGACGACATGATGCCGCCGCCGGAATCGAAGCTGTCGCTCACCGCCGATGAGAAGGCGCTGTTGACGCGATGGGTGGCGGAGGGCGCCGAATATCGGCCGCACTGGTCATGGGCGCCGGTTGCGACGACCACACTTCTACCGCGCGCGGGCATGTCCGCTCCTTCGAATCCCATCGACGCATTCGTGCGGGCGCGGCTCGAACAGGAAGGACTCTCGCCGTCGCCGCCGGCGTCACCCGAGGCGCTGGTGCGGCGGCTCGCCTTCGATCTGACCGGACTGCCGCCGAGCGTCGAGGACATCGAGGCGTTCGCTGCCGATCCGTCGGACGCCGCCTACCAACGGCTAATCGATCGCTACCTGGCGTCGCCTGCCTACGGCGAGCGCATGGCCATGGACTGGCTGGACCTGGCGCGGTATGCGGACACCTACGGCTATCAGGCGGATGTCGAGCGGGACATGTCTCCCTATCGCGACTGGGTCATCTCGGCGTTCAATCGCAATCTCCCCTACGATCAGTTCCTGACCTGGCAGCTCGCTGGCGATCTGCTGCCCAACGCCAGCCGCGAGCAGCGGATCGCCACGGCGTTCAATCGCCTGCACCGCCAGACCAACGAGGGCGGCAGCATCGAGGAAGAATTCCGCACCGAGTACGTCGTCGATCGCGTGAACACGTTTGGCACGTCGATGCTCGGCCTGACCATCGAATGCGCCCGGTGCCACGACCACCGCTTCGACTCGATCACCCAGCGCGACTACTACTCGCTCTTCGCCTTCTTCAACAACATCGACGAATCCGGTCTCTACTCGCATTTCACCAACGCGACGCCGAGTCCGTCATTGCTGCTCTGGACGGCGCCTCAGGAGCAGGAGCACCAGCGCCTGGTTGGAGAGATGCGCACCATCGAGGCCGGCCTCGAACGCATGCATCGGTCCGCGAAGACGGCGTTCGACGCCGAGCCAAAGCCGCAGGCGGTGACGCTCCCGAAACCAATCGTCCACCTGGCGTTCGACACGGTTGATGGAGACAAGACGCCCGACTCGGCAACGGGCACGCCCGCGGAATTGAAGGACACGCCAGTACTAACCGACGCGAGCGCTCTGCACTTCAGCGGCGACAATTCGGTCGTGGATCCGGGTGCGCCGATTCTCGGCCGCACCGATCCGTTCTCGCTGGCGCTGCGCCTGCAGCGCACCGAGCCGCAGGACCGCGCCGTCGTCGTCCACCAGTCGCGGGCATGGACCGACGCCGGCAGCCGCGGATACGAGCTGACGCTCGATCATGGTCGCGTCTTCTTCGGTCTGATTCATTTCTGGCCCGGGAATGCGATCGGGGTCCGATCGCGATTACCGTTGCCGCTCGGAGCGTGGTCGAGCGTGGCGATCACCTACGACGGCTCGAGCCGCGCGTCAGGCATCAGGGTGTACGTGAACGGCGTCGTGATCGAGACCGAGGTCGTCCGCGATCATCTTTATAAGGACATCACGTACGACAAAGCCGCAGGGGACAACGTCAACGAGCAACCGCGGCTGACGATTGGCGCGCGCTTTCGGGACAGCGGCTTCAAGAATGGGCTCATCGACGATCTGCAGATCTTCGACGTCGAGCTGACCGGCGTCGAAGTTGCCCAACTCGCGGGGACACGCGCGCCGGCCGCCGTGGCCTTCGATCACTTCCTGGCAAGGAGCTATCAGCCGTCGATCGCTGCGCGCGCCGACTTGAAGAAGCGGCGCGTCGATGAAAACGCCCTGATTGCCCGCGTGCCCGAAATCATGGTGATGGAGGAGATGCCGACGCCGCGCCCGACGCATCGTCTCCAGCGCGGCGCCTACGACGCTCCGCAGGAACTCGTGCACCCCAATACCCCGGCGAGCCTGCCACCGTTCCCGGCCGATCAACCTCGCAATCGTCTCGGACTTGCGCGCTGGCTGACGGACTCGAAGAACCCACTCGCGTCGCGAGTCGTGGTCAATCGAATCTGGCGGATGCACTTCGGGCAGGGCATCGTCGCGACGCAGGAGGACTTCGGCAGCCAGGGACGTCTGCCGACGCACCCGGAGCTGCTCGACTATCTGGCGGCACGCTTCATGGCCGAACGATGGGACGTGAAGGCGCTCCATCGTCTGATCGTTACGTCGCAGACTTACCGGCAGTCCTCCGCAGCGGCGCCGGCGTTGACGGCGCGAGATCCCGACAATCAGCTGCTCGCGCGCGGGCCGAAGCGGCGGCTTGCCGCCGAATCAATTCGCGACAGCGCGCTCGTGGCCGGCGGCCTGCTCAACCCGACCATCGGCGGACGAAGCGTCAAGCCCTATCAGCCAGCCGGCCTCTGGGAACAGTCGGGAACCGGCAAGACCTACCAGCAGGACTCGGGCGGCGATCTCTACCGGCGCAGCCTGTACACATTCTGGCGGCGCACCTCGCCGCCCCCGTCGATGGTCACTTTCGGCGCGATGTCGCGGGAAGTCTGCACGGCGAAGCGCGACGTCACCACCACGCCCCTCCAGTCGCTCGTGCTGCTGAACGATCCGCAATTCGTGGAAGCGGCGCGCGTCCTGGCCGAGCACGCGTGGCAGCGATTTCCTGGAGATGGCCCGGCGCGGAATCGTCTGGCGTTCCGCGCCCTCATCGGCCGGTCTCCCGACACGGTCGAGGCTGCGATTCTCGAGCGATTGTTCCGGGAAGAGGACGCGGAATTCACCAGCCATCCCGATGCGGCGGCGAAGCTGCTCGCGGTCGGCGAATCAAAACGGGATCGCGCGCTGCCAGCCAACGAACTGGCGGCGATGACTTCGGTCGTGAGCGCAATCATGAATTTCGACGAGTTCGTGGTGCTGCGATGAGGAGGCGATCATGAGCTGCGCGAAGTGCGTGGGGGCAGTCCCCCTCGCAGGCCTGTCCAGGCGCGAGTTGTTGAATCGCTTCGGCATGGGCCTCGGCGGCATTGCCGTCGCCAACCTGATCAACCCGGCCGCGCTGATCGCATCGGGCAGCGACGGACAGGATCGCGGCGTGCTCAACGGCCAGTTCCATGTCCCGCCCAAAGCCAAGCGGATCATTTATCTCTTCATGGCCGGCGGCCCATCGCAGATGGAGACTTTCGACTACAAGCCGATCCTCAGGGCTCGCAATGGCGAGCAGCTACCCGACTCGGTGCGGCAGGGACAACGGCTGACCGGCATGTCGGGCAACCAGTCGTCGCTGCCGCTCGCCGGATCGCTGTTCGAGTTCGCGCAGCATGGGGCGGCCGGCACCTGGGTCAGCAGCCTGCTGCCGCATACCGCAAAAATCGTCGACGATCTCTGCATCGTCCGCTCGATGTGCACCGACGCCATCAATCACGATCCAGCGATCACGTTCTTTCAGAGCGGGTCGCAGATCGCGGGCCGGCCGAGCATGGGCGCGTGGGTTCACTACGGTCTCGGCAGCGACAACGAGGACCTGCCGGCGTTCGTCGTGCTGATCACGCCCGGCAAGGTCGATCAGCCGCTGTATGCGCGCCTCTGGGGCAGTGGCTTTCTGCCCCCGGAACACCAGGGCGTGCAGTTCAGGAGCGGCAAAGACGCGGTGCTCTACCTCTCCAACCCCGACGGCGTGTCGCGCGAGAGCCGGCGGCTGCTGCTCGATCGGCTGAAGGACCTCCACGCCCACGCCGCCGAGCAGCTTGGCGATCGTGACGTCGACACGCGCATCGCGCAGTACGAGATGTCATACCGGATGCAGGCGAGCGTGCCGGGTGTGATGGATCTCTCGAACGAGACCGAGGAAACCTTCGATCTGTACGGCAAGGACTCGCAGACGCCCGGGACCTTCGCGGCCAACTGCCTGCTCGCGCGCCGTCTCGCCGAGCGCGGCGTCAAGTTCGTGCAGCTGTATCACCAGGGCTGGGACCAGCACGACAACCTGCCGCGGGACATCGAACGGCAGTGCCGCGAGACGGACCAGGCGAGCGCGGCCCTCGTCATCGATCTCAAGCGGCGCGGCCTCCTCGACGACACGCTCGTCGTCTGGGGCGGCGAGTTCGGGCGGACCAGCTACTCGCAGGGCAAGTTGACGGCTACCAACTACGGCCGCGACCACCACCCGCGGTGCTTCAGCGTTTGGATGGCGGGCGGCGGCGTGAAACCGGGGCTCGTCTTCGGCACCACCGACGATTTCAGTTACAACGTGGTCGACGAGCCCGTCCATGTGCACGATTTCCACGCGACACTGCTCCACCTGCTCGGCATCGATCACGAGCGGTTGACGTATCTGTACCAAGGCCGACGTTTCAGGCTCACAGACGTCAGCGGAAAGGTCGTCAGCGCACTGATTGCGTGACGGAGGAATGTCGATCCGTCGCCGTCAGTCGTAATACTCGGGCGCCTGCTTCAGCCAGCGCAGATTGGCGAACGGCCGCCGTCTTCACGGGAGCACCACACCAGACGAAAGAAACGGTAGACTGCCCACATCCGCAACGCCCTCCTGTACTACATCGCCGTTCCCCTCGCCGTCGGTCTCGTGACGATGGTCATGTTGTTCGCGGGAGGTGGCCTGCCCGTCGAAAACAACGACGAACCGGTTCATACGTTTATCGACGTTCCGCTGGTGCAACGCGCGCTTGCGTCAGGTGTGCTGCTCAAGATCGACCTCGGACAGAACTTTGGCACGCCGCTGCTCGGTGACCCTGTCGTTTGCCCGTTTGCGCCGCACGCGACGACGTACGCGGTTCTTCGCCCATCACGGGCAATGCTCGCGAACATATTCCTGATGGCCGTCCTCACAACGGCGGCGCTCACGGCGTTCTACGCTGACTTCTTCGCCCTGCCGATCGCATCCATCTGTGCAGTGCTCGCGTTTACAACGCCGAGTTTCCTGTATTTCATCCATCATCATCCCCATCAGGGCGCGCTCCTGTACTTCACGATCCTCCTCCTGGCGCTTCGACGTTTTCTCGGCGCTCCGTCCCGTTCGCGGGCCTTGGTCGTCGCCCTCGCGACGCTCGCGTGGTGTCTCGGTGTGGGAGCGAACGGCGTGCTGATGGGACTGATTGTCGCGGTCGCGTGGACTGCGCTCGGCCGAAATTATGCACCGGCGACGCGGGTGACAGCGCTGCTCCTGATGGCGGTCGCGATGATTGCGGTCGGACCGCACTTCGTCGAGTTCGTTAGACTCAGCGCAACGAGCGGGCGTGCTCACGTCAACTACCAGACGCTGTTGTTTCACGTCACGCCGATGGAGGTGCTTGGCGATCTACTGCTCGTCGTCCCCGCAGCGCTGACCAGTGGCGAATCGGTCCATTACTCGCCAGCGGTCCTGGCGCTCTCGGCGTGGGGACTGATCGCCGCTCGAGACCGCGCGAACCTTCGGTGGCAGGTCTGCCTCCTCGGATGGGTGCCGCTCGTGGCCGTCGTCCTGATGCGCATGTTCCCGGCGGTGCCTGCGGCACTGCCGCTGGTTCGAGCTTCCAACGTCACTCGGATACTTTGGTTCTCGACGCCCTTCCTGATGCTCGGAGTGGGTGCCGCGCTGTCGCAGTTATCGGCGTACGGTTTGGTTCGTCGGCACCGCGCGGTGGTCGTCGTCGTGATGCTGGTGGCCCTCTCGCCCCGGATTCCGGCGATGTGGTGGCAACTCCGACCGTTCCACTCGAGCGATCGCGATCTTGGATTTCGACCGCCAGTGTTTCTCACGGCCATGGAACATGGTTCCCGGCTTGCGACGGATCTCGATCCGGTGCCGTGGAACTTCGATATCAAGGCGATTCCTCACGGAATCCTCGCGAGCACAGGGCGATCGATCCTTTTGGACGAATCCTTCAGGGCATCGCTCGCCGACAGAGGGTTGATTACAACTGGATGGTACGGCCTCACCTACGCGTTCCTCCCGGCATCGCCGGCTGCACTGGCGAGGTTCGGCGTTCGCTACTTTGGCACGCGCGATCGCGCGGGGGAATTGCTACAGAGTGGCTGGAAGCCTTTGGCCGCAGCCGAAGGCTACTACTTGTTTGAATCTCCGCTGCGCCCCAGTCTGGCGTTCGTCGACGGCCCGACACCCGAATTCCTCGCCGTCGCAATAACTGGTAATGACCTGACCGTATCCCTGCCGGTCGACCGAACCAACTACACGGTCGTGGCAACATTCGTCGCTCTTCCAGGATGGCATGCGTCGATCGACGGCGAACCCGTCCACATCGATCGCCGCGACGATAAATTGATGGGCATTCGCGTCAGAAACGGACGACAGCTCTTGCTTCGTTACGAGCCGTTCTCGGATGCCACAATCGCGCGTGCGTTCGCTGTCGCGGCCACCGGGGTGATGCTAGTGACTCTGCTGGCGGTGTCACGTTGTCGGGGTGCACGAGCGCCGGTGGGCGACCGAGCGTAGCGCGCTCCCGCCGGCGGCCAAATGCAGGGACGCGCGGAGTCTCTCGAAACAGGCAACCAAGCGGAGATCCGAGGCAGAACTAGGCGCGAGCGCTGTCGATATCCTTCAGCAACGAATCAATGGACGCCTTGCGCCCTGCCGCGTATGCGCGGGCCCAGCGATCCGGGCCGAGCCGCGCGCGCACGTCTCGTTCGGTCGCTGCGCGAAGTTCGTGAACGGATGGGTCCGCAAGCGTGGCACCAGTGCGTTCGGCAACAGCGTCGCGAATACCAAGGATCCGAGCCGCCCACACGTCATTGCGCTTCAGTGCCACTGCGGCGGCCAGGGGGACCAGTGCGTATACGAACGCAAACCGGTCGTTGAGGGTCCGGGCGCGCAGGAGGCATTCACGCACCAACCCGATCGCCTCGTCAGAGTGTCCGCGCCGCACCGACAGGAGCGCGCGAATCCACAATCCAAAACACAGGAACCACGGAGCATTGTCTCCAAGCGTCGATGCGGCTTCATCGACAAAGCGTTCGGCCTCAGCGGCATCGCCGGTCGCAAGCGCCATCGCTGCCATCCCAGTTAGCACTCGTCCAGCGCCCGATGGCATGTTCAGCGCGCGGAATCCTGCCAGACTGCTCGTGAAAAGGCCGCGGGCCGAGTCTACATTCCCGGCGGCGCGTTCGACCTGCCCGAATGTGTACTCCGCATCCGCGACGATATCCATGTCTCCGGTGTGCCGCGCGAGCTCCAGAGCGCGATCGATCGCTGTACGAGCGCGAGCAAGTTTACCCTCCGCGAACCCCATCACCGCCGCCCCAACAAGGGCTTTCGTCTCGCTCGCAGGCGAAAGAGATGGCATGCTCAGAATTCGTTCGTACCACCGAAGCCCCTCTGCCGTATGCCCCCGGATCAGCCAGAAGTATCGCAGCGCTAACGCAATGCCCGATGCTTCGGCAGGTCGGCCGCATTCGATCAGCCGCGACATCGCGGCGCGGTAGTTATCGAGATCGTTCCTTACGCGATCGAGCCACTCGCCCTGCGCTGGTCCGAGCAGCCCGTCGGCGGCGAGGGCAGCCTCGCGGGTGCAATAGCGCGCCAGCCCGTCCAGCGCATCGTCACGCTCCCCACATGCGACGAGCTCGAGCGCCGCGTACGCCCGCACGGTCTCGAGCATCTGGTACAGCGGCCGTGTCGGCACCGGGGTCTCGGCCCGCAGCAGGAGGCTCTTATCCATCAGGCTCGCGACAGCGCCGAGCGCGACGTCGCTGCTGGCCGGCGAGCCATCTCCTCCGCCAAGCACCGCGGCGGCCGCGTCCATGGAAAAACGATCCGGCAGCGCGCCGAGGCGACGGAGCACCCCCTGCTCGCTCGGGGCAAGAAGTTGGTAACTCCAGGCGACCGTGGCATTCATCGTCTGTTGGCGTTCGGGCAGATCGCGCGCGCCGATGGACGACAGCAGGACATCGTGCGCGAGCAGGCGAAGCAGATCCTCAGTCGCCAGCACTTTGATCCACGGAGCCGCGAGCTCGAGCGCGAGCGGCAGCGCATCGAGCCGTCGACAAATCGCCGTCACGGTCGACCCGTTCGTGGTGGTGAGACGAAAGTCAGGCTGCACGTCCCGGACCCGCTCGACGAAGAGTCGGACGGCGGGAACGCGTATGAGATCCGCGGGCGACATCGCCTCCGGGTTCACATCCAAGGCGAGCGGTCCGACGACGTACTCGCGCTCACCGCGTAGGCGGAGGGGCGCCCGGCTGGTGGCCAGCAGCTGGAGCGACCCGACGAACCTCAGGAGATCCGCGACCAGCGATGCGGCATCCAGCACCTGCTCGAAATTGTCGAGGACCAGCATCGTCGGCTGGTCGGCGCACGCAACGCTTGCGCGCTTCGGCAAATCGAGTGCGGTGATGTTCGCCAGCCCGAGCGCCTCGGCGATCGCCGGCGCGACGAACTGGGCATCTCGAATCGCGGCCAGGGAGACAAATACCACGCGGGTGGCGCCCTCGTCCGCGATCGTGCGTGCCAGCTCCAGCCCGAGACGCGTCTTTCCGACTCCGCCGGGTCCGATGAGCGTCACCAGGCGCGAGGCAGGGTCGGCGAGCCACTGCCGCAGCGTCTGCATTTCGGCGTCGCGGCCGACCAGGGGTGTGAGCGGCGAAGGCAGGGACGCGCCAACGAGTTCGTCGACGGCAGTGGTGTGAGCGGGGGCCCGAGCGCTCCCCTGGAATGCATCACGAGTCGCGCCGGTCAGGTCAAGCGCGGCGGACAATGCGCGTACGGTCTCGACGTGAGGCCGTCGTCGCTCTCCACGTTCGAGCGCACTCACCGCATGGGTTGACAGGCCCGCGATCGTCGCGAGCTCCTCCTGCGTAAACCCCGCCGCCTCTCGGAGCGCTTTGAGTTGCGCCCCAAATGTCCCCGGAGCGCCGACCTTCATCGCGCTCCATCTTACTGCCGGTCCGTAACCGGGGACATCTATGTCGCCAGCATCACCGGAACGTGTTCAAATGGGTCGCCGACCGTCAGCGGCCCTTGCGGCCGCGCCTGTGACACGGCGCCGCCGATTGAGAGGATGCGAGGCATGAAAGCGCGAGCGATCGGAATCATCCTGTTTACTCTCGTTGTCGCGGCCGCGCCGGGCGCCCGACAGCAGGGCGCCGTAACCGGCGGGCAAACACCGCCCACCACGAAGCCACCGGCCCCCAAGCGCGCAGTTATTGTCACCGGCGAGAACTCCTTCAACGGGCACGTGTGGAAAGAGACGTCCGCCGAAATCAAGAGCATTCTGGATGTCGGCAAGGATTTCCAGGACGTCGTGATCCAGCCCGACCCCAATTTCATTGCGACCGATGAATTCCTGACTTTCGACGTCGCGATCTTCGATTTCCGCAATCAGAACCCGCTCGCGCAGGACGAGAAGGTGCAGGCAAACCTGCTCAAGTTCCTCGGGCAGCCCAAGGGCCTCGTCACGGTGCACTGGGCGAACGGCGCGTTCCCCTACTGGCCCGAATACGTCAACATCGTCGGCCGCGCGCAACAGAGCGTCCACGATCGGCGGGGGCCATTCATGGTGAAGATTGTCAACCCCAATCACCCGATCACGCGCGAGATGAAGGACTACGAAACGAACGACGAGCTGTTCTGGGACACGAAGATCGGCAACCGCACTATCACGCCCATCGCGGTCGCCACGTCCAACGTTCACTTCGCCGATTTTCCGATGGCGTTAGAGCTGCAATACAACCGCGCGCGCGTGTTCAACACCACCATGGGGCACGATGTGAAAGCGCTGAGAGTACCCGGCACTGCCGAGTTGATCCGGCGCGGCACGGCGTGGGCGGCGGGTATCCTGAAATAGAGACTCGTTGGCCAGCCTTCGGATGGCTTGCCGGCCGTAGTTCACTCAATGGTGAATGCGAGCGATGACGTCCGCCTTCGCGGCCACCTCCGCCTCGGCGGGACAACCCTCGCTCTTAGACACGGAATGCGACGGAGCGGAGCGAGCAACGAAGAGCGAGCGTAGCGGAGTGAGCCAGGCGGGGTGTAGGGGGCCCCGCCGATCCAAATGATATGCGGAAGAGAGGATTTGAACCTCCACGACCTTGCGGCCACAAGCTCCTGAGGCTTGCGCGTCTGCCAGTTCCGCCACTTCCGCACGAAGGGTTGGAATGCCTGACTCGAATCTCTGATTATAAACAAACCTGCGGTCGTCCGTCGAGTGCGACGTGCGAGGCCCCAGCGCCATCCTGTTCAACTTCTTCGATGATGTATGCCGAACGGGTCGCCTGCGCGGATCGCCGACTCCAAGATTCACGATTCAGCGCTGCGCTGATCCGAGGTTCGTTATGAGCGAGTCACGATTGGGTCCGCAACTTTTACAGCGCGCGTTGCGAAACGCTTCAGCTCGAATGACATACTTCCATCCCGAATCTGAGGGCTTGGGCGGAAGCCAGAATTGATGAGCAAGCTCGACATTAGCCGTCTGATTGTGATTCGGATCCGCGCGGTTCGCGCGATCGATTCTGACGCACGAACCAACCAATCAAACCGACGGCGGTCAATCCGAGCGCTCCATGTTTGAGCAGGCGTCGGGCAGTCGACGGACGCGGCTCAGAATCCAGCAGCGCGCGATACGCGTCTGCGCGCTCGTTCTGCGGATTCGCCCGCGGCCGCGCGCGACGCTCTGGCGCGGGCACCCATCGCGTGATCGAGGCAAACATCTCGGATGCGCAGATCGGACACTGCTCTGCGTCATGCACTTCTTCGCAGTCGAGACACAGGCGAGCGTTTCGCAGTTGCATCGGTCCAGTGTACTCAAGCGACCGGGAAACCTGTAGCGACGCGGGTTCATTAACGCCGGACGCGTCCGCACGCGACGCGAGTCGCGTCATGCCTGGAATAGGGCAGGGCGGCACGACGCGCGAAATGACGAAAGTGTCGACTCCGTAATCGCGGCAACAATCCCGTTAACGCATCCGCGGCTCGCGGCCATCCATTCCGGCGCGTCGATCACCTCCACGCACTCTCTGCGCAAGGTTTCTCAACACGTTACGCGCCGTCCAAGAGTCGGCCCCGATCATGCACAGGCCGGCGCCCGTGACCTGCGACACACGAGGCGCTCATGGCGTCGGGACGCTACAGAAACCTGCGTGGACTTCTTGCCTGCATCATCCTGCTGGCGTTCGCGCCAGCCGTTGCAGCACAGTCCATCACGGACGCGCGGCGGGTCGAATTCACACCCTCAGCCGATCACAACGCGGTTGATCAGGCCAGCGGCCAGCCTCTCGTCACGAAGTACACGATCGACGTGTACGTCGCAGGAGGCGCGACGCCGGTCTCGAACGCCGATCTCGGCAAGCCCGCGCTCCAAACCGATGGCATGATCCGCGTGGACTTCGTCGCGCTGCTGACGACCGCGCTGACGCCGGGAGTCATCTACGAATCGATTGTGAACGCGGTCGGCCCCGGTGGCACGACATCGACCGCGCGATCAAATACCTTCGCGTTTACCCCGCCCTGCGCGCCAACGATTTCACCAACGTCGTCGAATCTCACGACATCGGCGGCAGCAACCGGGAGCGTCACCGTGACCGTCGGCACGGGTTGCACCTGGACCGCCGTCAGCAACGCGAGCTGGATCACGATCAGCGCCGGTGCCGCGGGCACCGGCAACGGCACCGTCAGCTACAGCGTTGCCGCGAACACGGGCACGACCTCGCGCACCGGCACGATGACCGTCGCCGGCCAGACCTACACCGTGACGCAGGCGGCCGCACCGTGCACGTTCACGATTGCACCGACGTCGTCAAACCTCACGACGTCGGTCGCGGCAACCGGGACGGTGACCGTCACCGCCGGAACGGGCTGCAGCTGGACGGCGACGAGCAACGTCGGCTGGATCACGATTAGCGCGGGCGCATCGGGGAGCGGCAATGGTTCGGTGAGCTACAGCGTCGCGGCGAATACCACCACCACGTCGCGCACCGGGACCATGACGATCGGCGGGCAGACCTACACCGTGACGCAGGCGGCCGCACCATGCACGTTCACAATTGCACCCACGTCGTCGAATCTCACGACGTCGGCCGCGGCAACCGGAACGGTGACCGTGACTGCTGGCACGGGCTGCAGCTGGACGGCGGCAAGCAACGATGCGTGGATCACCGTGACGGCTGGCGCCTCCGGTAGCGGCAACGGATCGGTCAGCTACAGCGTCGCGGCGAATACCACCACCACCTCGCGCACCGGAACGATGACGATCGGCGGGCAGACCTACACGGTGACCCAGGCGGCCGCACCATGCACGTTCACGATTGCGCCCACGTCGTCCAATCTGACCACGTCGGTCGCGGCAACCGGCACGGTGACCGTCACCGCCGGCACGGGTTGCAGCTGGACGGCG
>Ga0070684_100000192_pt1 | contig 42535 bp, 39 predicted proteins | sample KBSC723LmetaG_FD_65653 | JGI IMG/M metagenome (GOLD analysis project Ga0070684, IMG submission 65653) | Corn rhizosphere microbial communities from Kellogg Biological Station, Michigan, USA - KBS C7.2-3L metaG | ecosystem: Host-associated > Plants > Roots > Rhizosphere ...
CTCGCGATCGGCCACTACGACGTCGGCGCCTACCTCTGGGTCGAGCTCGGCTTCGTCGTCGCGACGTTCGTGCTCGCGGTCGTGCTGTTCTCGAGGAGGGCGCGGCGGCCACTGAGCCGGTCCGTGCCCCTCCTCCGGAGGCTGCGGGTCGAGCGGTATGTCCGGGCCGTCTACGAAGGCATCCACGGCTACAGGGACCACGCGTGGCTGCTCGCCGGCGTGACCGTGCTCACGCTCGGGATCCAGGCGGTGCGCGTGCTGGCGATCTGGCTGACCGGGAAGGCGGTCGGCGTCGACCTCTCGCCGCGCGCCTACTACGTGATGGGCCCGCTCCTGTTTCTCGTCATGCTCGTTCCCTTCACGATCAACGGCCTGGCCGTCCGCGAGGCGTTCTTCGTCAGCTTCCTCGGCCAGTTGGGCGTGAACGCCGATGCCGCGTTCGCGACCGGATTCCTGTTCTTCGTGGTCACGATCGCGCTCTCGCTGCCGGGGGCGGTGATCCTCGCCTGGGAGGCGATCCGCGGCTCGAGGGCGCGCGAGCACCCGCGGCTCGAACGCAGTGGCTAGCCGGGTCACGGCGGTGACGGTGACCCTGAACGGGCTGCCGTGGATCGAGCAGTGCCTGGAGAGCCTTGCGGGGGTCGAGACGATCCTCGTCGACCACGGCTCGACGGACGGAACCGTTCCGCGGGTGCGCGAACGGTTCCCCGACGTGCGGGTGGTCGAGCAGGAGAACCGCGGCCTGGGCGCCGGGCTGAACGTAGGCATGCGCGCCGAGCCGGCCGGCTACCACCTGCTGATCAACTCCGACGCCTGGCTGCTCGGGGACGCGCTCGCGCGGCTGGTCGCGTTCGCCGACGCGCACGAGGACGCCGCGGTGGTCGCGCCGCGGCTGCGCAACCCGGACGGGACGCTGCAGCGCTCCGTCCGCGGCTTCCCGACCCTGTGGCGCGTCGCGACGGAGTACTTCTTCCTGCGCAGGCTGGCGCCGCGCTCGCACGTGTTCAACGCCTACTACGCCGGCGACTTCGACCACGCCTCGGCCCGGCCGGTCGACTGGGTGATGGGCTCCTGCTTCCTCGTGCGCCGCGCCGCCGCCGACCAGGTCGGGATGCTCGACGAGGACTTCTTCCTGTTCAGCGAGGAGACCGACTGGCTCTACCGCTTCCACCAGGCGGGCTGGACGGTGTGGTTCACGCCCGACGCCGAGGCCGTCCACGTCGGCGGCGCGACGCACGGCGGGCGCATGTACGTCGAGAACGTCCGCGGGATCCTGCGCTGGTTCGCGAAGCACCGTGGCCCGCGCGACGCGGCCCGCGCGCGTGGCCTGCTCGCGGTGGCGCTGCGGCTGCGCGGCCTGGTCTTTCGCGGTGAACGCGGCCGCATGTACCGCGACGCCGCCCGCGCGCTCTGATGCGACGCATCCCGTGGGAGCTGCTCGCCCTGCCGGCGCTCGGGATCTCCCGCGCCCTGCCGGACACGGGCTGGGGGCTCTGGGTGCGCCTGGCCGCTGCGACGGCGTGCCTGCTCCTGCCGGGCGCGCTGGTCGCGCGCGCGCTGCGGGTCGGACTGTTCTCGGCCGTCCTCGCGTGGAGCCTGGGGGCGCTGTTCGTGGTGATGGCGATCGTGTTCGCCGTGCACGCGTCGCTGACGCTGGCGCTCGTGCTGCTCGGCGTGATCGTCGCCGCCCTGGCCGTTGCGGTCGGCCGGCGGTTTCTGCAGGGTCAGACCCCTCCGGGGTCTGACCCTTGGATCGTGGCCGCCGTCGCCGTCGCCGTCGCGGGTCTCGGGCTCGGGATCGCGCTCTGGTTCATCACCACCCACCTGACGGGCGGTGACGACTTCTTCCACCTCGCACGCGTGCGGAAGCTCGACGACTTCGGCGGTCTGTCGCTGCGTGCCGTCGACGAGTTCCGAGACGGCGGGCTGCACCCGGGCTACGCGTTTCCGCTCTGGCACTCGTTCCTCGCGCTGGTGGCGCGGCTCGCGGGAGTCGATCCGAGCCAGGTCGTGCTGCACGAGGCCAGCCTGCTCGTCCCCGTCGCCTTCCTGGTCGCCTGGGAGGCGGGCAAAGAGGTCTTCCGCTCGGCCTGGGGCGGGCTGGCGGTGCTGCTCGCCCAGGTTTCCATGTTCGCCCTCGCGTCAGGTCATGGCGGCTCGTACACGGCGCTGGCGCTGCCGGCGACCGCGAGCCGCCAGCTGCTCGTCCCGGCCGTGATCGCCCTCTTCTTCGCCTACGTTGCAGGGCGGTCGTGGCCGAGGCTGGCAACGCTGGCGGTCGCGTCCGGTGCCCTCGCGCTCGTGCACCCGACCTACGCGCTCTTCGTGCTGATTCCCCTCGTCGGCTACGTGGTCGCCCGCCTGGTGCTCGCCCGGAGCGAGCTGGCGGAGGGAGGTCTTGCGCTGGCTGCGATCGTCGTGCCCGCCGGAGCGGTCGCCCTCTGGCTGCGCCCGATCGCCCGTGAGACAGTCTCGGTGAATCCATCCGAGAGCGAGCTCACCCGGGCGCTCGGGCACTACGCGAACCAGCTCGACGTCCTCTCCGACGGGAGCTACCGCCTGGCCCCGGAGGTGGTCGGGCGCGCCGGGGCAATCGCGGTGCTGGCGCTCTTCGCGGTCCCGCTCGCCGTGCTGGCGGCGCGGCGCCGCTGGGGCGCCTTCGTGATCGGCGGCTTCCTCGCCGTCCTCGTCCTGATGCTGTGGCCGACGCTGTTCGCGCACTTCTCCGATGCCGTGTCGATCTCGCAGGCGCGGCGCGCAGCGGGGTTCGTCCCGTTCCCATTCGCGGTCGCCGGCGCCGCGGCGGTGCTCGCCCGGCTGCTCGCGCTCGGCGCGCTGCCGGTCGGGCTGGGGGCGGGCATCGCCTTCCAGCTCGCCTACCCGGGCGATTTCGGCTACACGCTCGACGACGGCGGCCCGGCGCTGGCGACCTGGGTGGCCCTCTTCGGCGCCGCCGCGGCGCTGGTGGTCGGAGCGCTCCTGCCGCGCCGGCTGACCGGGCTCGAGCGCATGGGCCCGATCGCCGCCGCGACCGCCGCGCTGGCGATCCTGCCGGTGGCGCTGCACGGGTTCACGCACTGGGACGAGCGGCCGATCGCCGCCCGCGGCCTGACCCCCGGGCTCGTGCGGGCGCTGCGCGACCGCGTGCCCGAGAAGGCGGTGGTCTTCTCCGACGACGCGACCAGCTACGCGATCGCTGCGTTCGCGCCCGTCTACGTCGCGAACGCCCTGCCGGGCCACGTCGCCGACACGAAGGCGAACCGGCCGTACGCGCGCCGCGCCGACGCGCGCGAGTTCTTCCGCACCGGCAACCTGGCGATCCCGCGCCGCTACGGCGCCACGTGGCTGGTTGTCGACCGGAACCGCTCGAAGCTCCGTCCCGACCTGCCGCAGGCCTACTCCGACCCCAGGTACGTGCTCTACCGTCTCAACTCGTGAAGGTCCTGCTCGTCTCGATGTACTTCCCGCCGGCGGGCGGCGGCGGCGTCCAGCGGACGCTGAAAACGGCGACGCATCTGCCCGGGCTCGGGATCGAGACGCACGTGCTCGCTCCGGACGATCCGAAATGGGTGCACCGCGACGACGAGCTCGAGCCGCCGACGCAGGCGTGGATCCACCGGGCGCGCTACGTGGGGCCGCGCGGGCGGCTGCCGGCCCAGGAGCTGCACGGCAAGCAGGGTCTCGAGCGGGTCGGCGTCCAGGCGCGGCTGTTCGGACGGCGGCTACTCGTCCCCGACGAGAACGTGACCTGGAACCTGACCGCGATCCCGGCGGCGATCCGGATCGTCCGCCGCGAAGGCATCGACGCAGTGCTCACCACCTCGCCGCCCAGCTCGGTGCACTTCGTCGGAGCGGCCGTCAAGCGTGCAACCGGCATCCCGTGGGTCGCCGACCTTCGCGACTCGCTCGTCGCCCACCCACATCGGCGTGGCGACGAGCGGCGGCTCGCCCGGATCAAGGAGCAGGGCGAACACGGCGTTGCGGGACTGGTCGCCGGATACGCCGATGCGATCGTCGCCGCCGCCGACGCGATCGCCGAAGAGGCACGCGGGTTCGAGCCGAAGGGCCGCGTGCTCACGATCGCGAACGGGGCCGACTTCGACGACTTCGCCGGCCTGGAGCTGCAGCCGTCGCCGCGCTTCCGGATCACGCACACCGGCAGCTTCTTCGGCCGCCGGGATCCGCGGCCGTTCCTGACCGCGCTGGCCGACTCCGGCCTGGACGTCGTCGCCCGCTTCGTCGGCGACTTCCGGCCGGCCGACCGGGAGTGGGCCGAAGGGCTGGACCTCGGTGACCGGCTCGAGCTGATCCCGTACGTGACGCGCCGGCGCTCGCTCGAGCTGCAGCGAGACTCCGAGGCTCTGCTGCTGCTGATCCCGGAGGCCGGCGGCCGCGGCCGGGGAGTCCTGTCGGGAAAGGTGTTCGAGTACATCGCCGCGGAGCGTCCGATCCTGGCCTCGGTACCGCCCGAAGGGGCAGCCGCAGACCTGATCCGCGAGACCGGCGCCGGAGTGGTCGCGCCGCCGGACGACCCGGCGGCGATCCGCGAGGCACTCGAGGGCCTTCACGCCCGCTGGCAGGCCGGGAAGCTCTCCGGGCCGACGCTGGACGGCGAGTCGCGCCGCCGGATCGCGAGGGAGACCCGCGTCGGCGAGCTCGCGGATCTCCTGCGAACGCTCGGATAGATTGCGAGGCCGCGTGCTCTCCGACGACAGACGCAGGACGATCGACCGGTACGAGGGCAAGTGGGGGTCGGTGCGGGACTTCGCCGCGCGCGTCGTCGAGTCGGGCGAGGGCGACCTCTCGCGGGCCGTACGGCGAGTCGAGGCGGAGGAGCGGGAGCTGACCCTGGAGCCGCAGGCCGGGATGGCGCTCGGCGAGCGCGTGACCCTCCCGCGTGCGGCGATGACCGGCGCCCGTCGCGACCTGATCCAGCGCATCCTGCTCGATGCCTGCACGGCCGAGACGGCGATGGTCGTCGAGCTCGGCAGCGGCGGCGGGATGAACCTGCTCAACCTCCACCTCTGGGGCGGGCCCCGTGTCTCGTACCACGCGCTCGAGCCGACCGAGTCGGGACGGGCGTGCACCGAGATCCTCGCCGCGCTCGATCCGGGGCTCGACCTGACCACCGCCCCGTTCGACTTCGAGCAGCCGCGCTACGACGCGCTGCCGCGCGCGGACGCCCATGTCCTCGTCTTCACCGTGCACAGCATCGAGCAGGTGACGGAGGTGCCCCGCGAGGCGATCACCGGCCTCTTCGGACTCGGCACGAGCGTGACCGGGGTGCACTTCGAGCCCGTCGGCTGGCAGGTCGTCGACGAGCCCGACCAGGCCTCGCTCGAGTACGCCGAACGCCAGCGCTACAACCGCAACCTCTGGCCGCTGCTCCGGGAGCTGGAGCCGAGCGGCGAGCTGACGATCGACACCGTCGTCCCCGACCTGTTCGGCGACAAGTACAAGAACCCCGCCACGCTGATCGTCTGGCACACGCCTGCGGCCGACCGATGAGGATCACGCGCTACCTCTTCCTGGCGACGGTCTTCTGCGTCACCTTCGAGAAGGTGCACTGGAACGTCGCCGGCACGGTCAGCCTCGCCGACATCCTCGCGGTCGGCTTCCTCGTCGCCTGGGCGGTGGAGCGGCTCGGCACGCACGACTGGCGGCTGCCGCCGACCTCGGCGATCGTCGCGTGCTTCGGGCTCGCCTTCCTGCTCAGCTACCTGATCGGCTACTACTCGATCGACACGGCCGACGCCTCGGGGCAGTTCGGGAAGGGGATGCTCAAGTGGGCGATCCACATCCTGTTCCTCGTCGCCGCGATCGCGTACCTGTCCCGGCGATCGGAGCGCTTCTACTGGCAGACGATCGGCACGTTCACCGCCGGGATCGTCGTCAACGCGATCTACGGGGTGCTCCAGCTCGTCGCCGCCCAGGGCGGCCGCAACCTCGACAACGCCGTCCTCTCCCCGCTGACCGGGGGAGCGAGCTCGATCAACATCTACGGGGCGGTCGCGGGGCAGAGCGTCTACCGGCCGAACGCCCTGACCGGCGACCCCAACCACCTCGGGATCATGCTGATCGTCCCGATCCTGGTGCTGCTGCCGGTGTACTTCCGGCTCGGCCGCGGCCACCGGCTGCGCACGCAGCTCGCGGTCGTCCTCGCCTTCCTGTTCGTGGTCGAGCTGGCGACGCTGTCGCGGAGCGGCCTGCTCGGGCTGGCCGTCGGGCTGCTCGTGCTCGCGGTCCCGTACCGGCGCTGGCTGGTCTCGCGCGATCTGCTGGTGCCGCTCGCCGGGGCGCTGGGGCTGGTCGCGATCGTCGTCCTCTCGCGGCTCCACTTCTTCGAGACCGTGATCCGCTCGCGCTTCCAGACGGGCGGGAGCTCGACGTCGGCGCACTTCGGCGTCTACGACTTCATCCCGAACGTGCTGGCCGGACACCCGCTGTTCGGGCTCGGCTTCAACACGTTCTCGGTCTACTACGAGACGGTCACCGGCAAGACGAACTGGGGGCCGCACTCGTTCTACGTCGCGCTGCTCGTCGAGACCGGGCTGGTGGGGACGGCCGTGTTCGCCGCGTACCTCTGGTACCTGTTCCGCCGGCTGGGCGACGCCCGGGAGGCGGGGCGGGCGCTGAGCGCGGTCGGCGACCCGGCCGCCGCGCGGCTGCGGCCGCTGGCCTGGGGGCTGACCGCCGCGCTGGCCGGGACGCTGGTCGCGAACGCGTTCTACCTGACGATGACCTTCTACTACTTCTACGTCCTGGCGATGTTCGTGCTCGCCTGCCCGCTCGTCTTCGCGCGGCGAGTCCCGGCTTCACTAGGATCGAGCCGTGCCGTCGCATACGCTGCGCCTGCCTGAGCTGAGCCCCGTCCAGGAGCGGGTGGTCGAGCGGCTACGGCAGGACGGGGTCGCGATCGTCCCGTTCGCCGAGCTCTTCTCCGACGAGGAGCGCTGGGAGCAGGCGGCCGCCGACATGGCGGAGTTCGTCGCCGAGACCGAGGCGCTGCTGCCGTCGATGAGCCACGACGACCGCGTCGCCGCCTTCGGCAAGGCGTTCCTTGTGCGCCGGTACCGGGTGAAGAAGGGCGAGGACCGGCCGACGTTCGGGCTCGACAACCCCTGGGTGAGCATGGGCGCGTCGCCCGAGCTCCTCGGGATCGTCAACGCGTACCGCGGCGAGCCGATGCGGCTCCACGACGTCGACAACTGGTACACGGTGCCCGACGCCGAGGCCGCCCGCAGCGCCTCGCAGCGCTGGCACCGCGACGGGTGGGAGAACCACATCGTCAAGGTCTTCACGTACTTCAACGAGGTCGACGACGAGGCCGGGCCGTTCGAGTACGTCCTCGGCAGCGCCGCCGGCGGCCGGTACGGCTCGCTCTGGCCGTGGGAGGACAAGGAGGTCTACCCGCCGCAGGACGAGCTCGAGGCGGCGGTCGATCCGGCCGACTGCCGCTCGCTCACCGGCGGCCCCGGCTCGATCGTCTTCTGCGACACGAGCGGCTTCCACCGCGGCGGCTTCGCGCGGAGCCGGCCGCGGATCCTCTCGTACCACACGTACCTCTCCGACGCGGGCCAGCAGCACCACCGAAGGAAGTTCGAGGTCGCCCTCGCCGGGGCCGACCTGGGCGAGCAGTCGGCCTACGCGCTCGGCTGACGGCGGGCGCGCTTCTCCTTCGCCGCGCGCTTCTTCCGGCGTTCGCCGAGCGCCTCCCACCTGCCGGCCAGCGACGCCGGCGACTTCGGCGGCGTCTGCCGCGAGCGCATCAGCGCCACCGCTTCCGGCACGTAGAACGACTCGACGAACGCGTCGATGATCCGGCCGACGGTGTAGCGGGTGACGTGGCGCGCCCGGTCGTCGTGGAAGCCGTAGGCGGGCCAGCTGACGTGGGCACCCGCCCAGCGCACGATCTCGAACGAGGGCCAGTAGTACACGTCGGGGCGGTGCTCACTCATTGCCTGGTCGATCGCGACCCGCAGCACCGACTTCGAGACCGAGTCGGCGGTCATGCAGGAGATCTCGCGGAACGTCGCCTCCAGTGGTACGGGCGAGAGCGTGACGACGATCGGCGCGGTCGCGTTCACCTGCCGCACCAGGTCGACCATCTCGAGGATGTTCCGGGCGTTCTCCTCCACCGTCGTCAGCCGGAACACGTGGCGGTCGGCGTCGAAGATCTCCTTCGGGACGCCGCGCCAGAACACGCCGCCGGTCTCGCGGTCCTGCCAGACCTCGGCCAGGCCGATCGTGAACACGAACGCGCCGGCGTCCGCGAAGGCCTGGACGAAGGTTTCCCGCTCCTCGTCGGCGACCCACTCCTGGATTTCGCCCGACTCGAGCCGGTCGTAGCGGAAGCCGCGGCCGGTCTCGGAGCCGGTCACGCACCAGGCGACGAAGTCGAGCAGCGCGTATGTGTTGTTCAGCCCTTCCGGGATGCGCAGCTGCGTGGCCAGCAGCCCCGCCTCGCTCAGGAACGACCGCAGCTCGCGGGCAAAGCAGGAGCCGAGGGTGACTACGAGGTCGTCGGCCTGGAGGAGCGGCTCCGCCGGTGTGTGCCCGGGGAGGATGGAGTCGCGGATCAGCTCGTCGAAGTCGTCGAACTGGCGCCGGTCGGCAGGGAAGAACCTGGCGTCGGCCTTGTGCCAGGAGTGCGACCAGAGCTTCTGCGGACGGACGGCCGTCTCCGCGACCAGGAAGCCGACGTCCTTCGTCCCGTCCGGGTTGGTGAGCTTGCTCTTCAACGCGCCTCCCGGGTGCCAACTGTAGCTTGCCGCCCGTGAAGGTCGTCATGCTCACGACCTCGTACCCGCGGTCGCCGGAGGATGCCGCCGGGCGCTTCGTCGCCGACGCCGTCGAGCACCTCCGGGCCGAGGGCGTGAAGGTCGAGGTCGTGTCGCCGCTCTCGTTCCGTCATTTCGGGATCGCCTACGGCCACGGCGTGGTCGGCAACCTGCGCCGCCGGCCGTGGCTCTCGCTGTTCGTCCCGGCGATGCTCGTCTCCTTTGCCCGGGCGGCGCGGCGAGCGACGCGCGAGGCGGACGTCGTCCATGCCCACTGGCTGCCCAGCGGCCTCGCTGCCGCAGCCACCGGCAGGCCGTTCGTCGTTCAGCTCTGGGGGACCGACGTCGCGCTCGCGCAGCACGCTCCCTGGATCGCGCGACGGGTGCTCCGCCGCGCACGGCTGGTCGTCTGCGCCTCGCGCGAGCTGGCCGATGCCGCCCGCCGGCTTGGCGCGCGCGAGGTCCGGGTGATCCCGAACGGCATCGAGGTACCGGCCGACGTGCGCGAGCCCGACGACCCGCCGCACGTGCTCTACGTCGGCCGTCTCTCGGCCGAGAAGGGCGTACGGGAGCTGGTCGCGGCCACGCGGGGACTGCCGCTGGTCGTAGCGGGGGACGGGCCGCTGCGGGACGAGGTGCCCGGCGCGCTCGGGATGGTCCCGCACGATGAGCTCCTGCGGCTCTACGAGCGAGCGGCCGTCGTCGCCTGTCCGTCCCGGCGTGAGGGCTTCGGCGTGGCCTGCCTCGAGGCGATGGCGGCCGGGAGGCCCGTGGTCGCCTCGTCGGTCGGCGGCCTGCGGGACCTCGTCGTCGACGGCGTGACCGGCCTGCTCGTTCCGCCCGGCGACGTGGCGGCGCTGCGCGCCGCGCTCGAGCAGCTGCTCGCCGACGCGGGGCTCCGGAAGCGCCTCGGAAGGGCCGCCCGGGAGCGCGTCCTCGCCGAGTTCACCTGGAAGCGGTATGCGGAGCACATCCAGCGTGCCTACGATGAGGCGCGATCGTGAGCACCGTCGTCGTCACCGGAGGAGCGGGGTTCGTCGGCTCGCACGTCGCGGAGCTGCTCCGCGACCGCGGCCACGAGGTCACCGTCCTGGACGACCTCTCGTCCGGCAAGCGCGAGAACGTGCCCGAGGGGTGCCGGCTGGTCGAGCTGGACATCACCGACGCGCCCGCCGTCGAGCGGGCGATCGACGGCGCGGCGTTCGTCTGCCACCTGGCCGCCCAGGCGAGCGTGACCGTGTCCGTCAAGGAGCCCGACCGGGACCTGGCGATCAACGTCGCGGGGACGCTGAACGTCTGCGCGGCCGCGGCCGCCGCGGGCGCGCCCGTCGTGTTCGCGTCCACCGGCGGCGCGCTCTACGGCGACAACGCCCCCATCCCCACGCCGGAGGGCTCGCCGACAGAGCCGCTCGCTCCCTACGGGGCGTCCAAGCTCGCCGGCGAGGCCTACGTCGGCACGTGGAGCCGCCTGCACGACGCCGGCAACGTCGTCCTCCGCCTCGGCAACGTCTACGGGCCGCGCCAGAGCTTCGACGGCGAGGCAGGGGTGGTCGCGATCTTCTCGCACTGCCTCGTCCACGGGCAGTCGCCCACCGTCTACGGCGACGGCACGCAGACGCGCGACTACGTCTACGTCGGCGACGTCGCCCGGGCGTTCCTGCTCGCCGGCGAGTCCGGGCGGGCCGGCACGTACAACGTCGGCACCGGCATCGGGACCTCGGTGCTGGAGCTGCTCGACTCGCTCGAGCGCTCGGCCGGCGTCTCGGTGGAGCGGAAGTCGGAGCCGCTGCGCAAGGGCGAGCTGCGCGCGAGCGCGCTCGACTCCTCGCGCATCCGGGACGAGCTCGGCTGGGAGCCGGCGGTCGGCCTGGACGAAGGGCTCGCGCAGACGTTCGCCTGGTACCGCGCCTCCGACGCGGCTTGAAGGCGGTTCTGCTCGCCGCCGGGCTGGGAACCCGGATGCGCGGCGCCTTCGGCGACGGGCCGAAGATCCTCGCTCCCTTCGGGGGCCGGACGCTGCTCGACCACCAGCTCGACTACCTGGCCGGCCAGGGCGTCGACGAGGTGGCGATCAATCTCCACCACCACGCGGACCGGGTGCTTGAGCAGCTCGGGGATCGCGAGCTCGAGGTGTCCGTCGAGGCCTCGCTCCTCGGGACCGCGGGTGCGCTGCTCGGCTTCGAGGACATTCCGCACGAGCCGTTCTTCGTCCTCTACGGAGACGTCGTCACCGACCTCGAGCTGGCGACGCTTCGGCTCGACGGCATTGCCACGATCGCCTGCTATCCGAGCAGTGACCTCGAAGGCAAGGGCGTGCTCGAGGTCGGTTCCGACGGTCGCGTGACGGGGTTCCTCGAAAAGGCCGCCGCCGAGGGCGAGGGTCTCGTGAACGCCGGGATCTACCTGCTCGCGCCCGAGATCCTCGCGTTCGTCGGCGATCCCCCGTCGGATTTCGGGCACGACGTCTTTCCCCGGGCGCTCGCGGCCGGAGCGACGATCACCGCCGTCCGTACCGACGCCTACGTGAAGGACGTCGGCACACCGGAGGCGCTCGCGGAGGCCGAGCGAGACCTGGGACTATGATCGCCGGGTGCCCGCCCACGCCAGCGTTTCCGAGAGCCTCGCCGCCTACTTCGCCGAGCTGAAGGCCCTGCTCGACGCGATGCCGCTCGAGCGGATCGAGTCGATCGGGGCAGCCCTCTACTCCGCCTACCGACACGACAAGCAGGTGTTCGTGGTCGGGAACGGCGGTTCAGCCTCGACCGCGTCGCACATGGCCTGCGACCTCTCGAAGAACACGCTCGCCGGGAACCGGCCGCGCTTCCGGGTGATGAGCCTGACCGACAACGTCGCCCTCATGTCCGCCCTCGCCAACGACGCCGGCTACGAGCACGTCTTCAAGGAGCAGCTCGTCAACCTGATCCGCACCGGCGACGTGCTGATCGTGCTCTCCGGCAGCGGCAGCTCGGCGAACGTGCTGGAGGCGATGCGCTACGCGCGCGAGCGCTCCGCGACGGTGATCGCGTTCCTCGGCTTCGACGGCGGCGAGGCGGCCGAGCTCGCCGACCACGCGATCGTCGCTCCCACGGACAACTACGGGCTGATCGAGGACGTGCACATGATCCTCAACCACGCGCTGACGAGCTACTTCCGCGGTCGCCTTGAAGGTGATCCGGTCGAGCAGTAGGCAAAGGCAGGCCGTGTTCCTCGACCGCGACGGCGTGCTCAACGCCCGGCCCCCCGAGCACGAGTACGTGACCTCGGTCGAACGATTCGCCTGGCTCCCCGGCGCGCGCGAGGCCGTGGTCGAGCTCAAGGCGGTCGGCTGGAAGGTGGCCGTCGTCTCCAACCAGCGTGGCGTCGCGCGCGGGCTCGTCTCGTCCCACACGCTGGCGGCGATCGAGCGGCGGATCCAGGGCGACCTCGCGCCCGAGGCGGCGATCGACGGCTTCTACTACTGCCCGCACGACGACGCCGAGGGCTGCGACTGTCGCAAGCCCCGGCCGGGCCTGATCGCGCGCGCCGCCGCCGAGCTCGGCGTCGAGCCAGGAAAGAGCTGGATGATCGGCGACTCCGAGTCCGACGTCGCCGCCGGCCGCGCAGCGGGCTGCTCGACCATCTTGATCTCGCCGGAGACGTCCGACACCGCCGCCGACCTGGTCGAGCTCGACCTCGCCGCGGCAGCCCGCCGCCTGTGCTGATCTCGCGGACACCCCTCAGGGTCAGCTTCGTCGGCGGCGGCAGCGACGTCGTCTCGTTCTCGGCTGAGCACGGCGGGGCGGTCGTCTCCACGACGATCGACAAGTACGTCTACGTCGCTGTGAACAAGCGGTTCGAGGAGACGACGCGGGTCAGCTACTCACGGACGGAGATCGTCTCCTCGATCGACGAGCTCGAGCACGAGCTCGCCCGCGAGGCACTCCGCACGGCCGGGATCCCGCGCGGGACGGAGATCGTCACGATCGCGGACGTGCCCTCGGAGGGCACCGGCCTCGGCTCGTCGAGCGCCGTCACCGTCGGCCTGCTGAATGCGCTCTTCGCCTACCAGGGCATCCTCAAGTCGCCGGGCGACCTGGCGGAGGAGGCCGCGCGGATCGAGATCGACGTGCTCGGCAAGCCGATCGGCAAGCAGGACCAGTACGCTGCCGCGTTCGGCGGGCTGCAGCTCCTCGAGTTCGGGCCGGGCAGCCGCGTCAGCCGGACGCCGCTCGTGCTCACCGACGAGCAGCGGCAGGCGCTCGGGCGGAACCTGCTGATGTTCCACACCGGGCGCGTGTCGAGCGGCGAGGCGCTCGAGCGGCTGGACGCGGTCGCCGGCGAGCCCGAGACGGTCGCGCGGCTGGAGCGTCTGCGCGACGACGCGCTCGCCCTCTTCCGCGAGCTGTCGAGCGGGGCCGGCCTCGACGTTCTCGGCGAGGCGATGCACGAGAGCTGGCAGCGGAAGCGCGAGCTGCCGGGTGTCACCGACGACCAGATCGACGGCTGGTACGAGGCCGCTCGCTCGGCCGGCGCGACCGGCGGGAAGCTGCTCGGCTCGGGCAGCGGCGGCTTCCTGCTCGTCTACGCGCCCGTCGAACGCCAGGCGGACGTGCGCCGGGCGCTCGGCGGCCTGCGCGAGTTCGCGTTCGCCCCCGAGAGCGAGGGCACGCGGATCATCCACGTGGGCCGCTGAGGCGCTCGCTACGATCCGGCGATGAGCAATCGCGAGCTGGTCATCGACGGCACCCGGATCGCCGACGACACCGACTGCTGGGTGATCGCCGAGATCGGGCACAACCACCAGGGGTCGCTGGAGCAGTGCAAGGAGCTCTTCGCCGAGGCGGCCCGCTGCGGCGCGAACGCGGTCAAGCTCCAGAAGCGCGACAACCGCGGCCTGTACACGCGGGAGTTCTTCAACCGGCCCTACGAGAACGAGAACAGCTACGGGCCGACGTACGGCCAGCACCGCGAGGCGCTCGAGTTCGGGCGCGCCGAGTACCAGGAGCTGAAGGCGTACGCCGCCCAGATCGGGGTCACCTTCTTCGCGACCGCCTTCGACTTCTCGAGCGCGGAGATGCTGGCCGATCTGGACATGCCGGCGTACAAGATCGCCTCCGGCGACCTGACCAACACGCCGCTCCTCGAGTTCGTCGCCCGGATCGGCAAGCCGATGATCCTCTCCACCGGCGGGGGCACGCTCGACGACGTTCGCCGTGCGCACGACTGCGTCGCCGAGATCAACCCGCAGCTCGGGCTGCTCCAGTGCACCGCCGGCTATCCGGTCGAGAACTGGGACGAGCTCGACCTGCGCGTGATCGAGACCTACCGGCAGCTGTTCGAGGACACGATCGTCGGCTACTCGGGTCACGACAACGGGATCGCGATGCCGGTAGCGGCGTACGTGCTCGGTGGCCGGATCGTCGAGAAGCACTTCACGCTCAACCGGGCGATGAAGGGGACCGATCATCGCTTCTCGCTCGAGCCGGTCGGCCTGCGCAAGCTCGTCCGCGACCTCCGGCGCACACGGCTCGCGCTCGGCAAGGGCGACAAGATCCCGTATCCGAGCGAGGCCGACCCGATCACGAAGATGGGCAAGAAGATCGTCGCCGCGCGCACGCTGTCCGCCGGGCACACGCTCGCCCGCGAGGATCTCGCGCTGAAGTCGCCCGCCGACGGCGGCCTTCCCCCGTACGAGCTCGACGCGGTGATCGGCCGCACGCTGCGCCACCCGGTCGCCGAGGACGCGGCCTTCACGTTCGACGACCTCGAGGAGCTGATCCCGGGGACGGCGGCGGGTGCGTCACTGCGCGCGGCCGATGAGCGCTGAGCCTCTGGCCGGCCGCCTCGCCGTCGTCACCGGAGCGCTCGGAAACCTGGGGCCGGTATGGACCGCGGCGTTGGCCGGCGCCGGCGCGCGGGTGGTCGGGCTGGACGTGCGCGAGGGCGACGGCGTCGTTCAGGCCGACGTCACCGACCGCGCCGGGCTCGAGCGGGTGCTGGCCGACGTGGGCGGGCCCGCGGTGCTGGTCAACAACGCCGGGATCGATGCGCCACCCGGCGGCGACGAGGGCGACTTCGCGCGGACGCTGGAGGTGAACGTCACCGGCCTCTACAACGCGACGGAGATCTTCGGCCGCGCGATGTGCGGGGCAGGCGGCGGCTCGATCGTCAACATCGGCTCGCTGTACGCCTCGATCGCGCCGATCCCGGCCCTCTACGACCACATCGCGCCGCCGTTCACGAAGCCGGCGGCGTACGGCGCGTCGAAGGCGGCAGTCGTCAACCTGACCCGCTACTTCGCGCGGCTGTGGGGCCCGCACGGCGTGCGCGTGAACGCCCTGTCGCCGGGCGGGGTGCGCGGCGGCCAGGACGCCGAGTTCGTACGCAAGTACTCGGAGCGCGTGCCTCTGGGCCGGATGGCCGAGCCGGACGACCTGGCCGGCGCGCTGCTCTTCCTCGCCTCGGACGCCTCGGCGTATGTCACCGGACAGGAGCTACGTGTTGATGGAGGATTCACCGCATGACGGTGACCGCGGAGGTGCGCACGGTCGGCAACGTGATCGGCGGCGAGCAGCGCCCGGCGTCGGGCGGCGGGACGTTCGAGAAGCTCGCGCCGGCCACCGGCGAGGTGCTGTCGCTGGTTGCGCGCTCGTCGGCGAAGGACGTCGCTGCGGCGGTGGCGGCGGCCGAGGCTGCGCAACCGGCCTGGGCGGCCCGGCCGGTCGAGGAACGCGGCCGCATCATGCGGCGGGTCGCGCAGCTGCTCGAGCGCGACCGCGAGCAGGTGGCGTCGGTCGTCTCGGCCGAGACGGGCAAGTCGCCGAAGGACGCGAAGGGCGAGACCGACGGCGCGATCGAGCTCGGCTACTTCATCGCAGGCGAGGGGCGGCGGTTCTACGGCAAGACGATGCCGAGCGCGACCGCGAACCGCTCGGCGATGACGATCCGCCAGCCGATCGGCGTCGCCGGCCTGATCATCGCGGCGAACACGCCGATCGCGAACGTCGCGTGGAAGGTCTTCCCCGCGCTGCTGTGCGGGAACGCAGCGGTGCTGAAGGCGTCCGAGGACGCCCCCGAGACCGCGAATGTGTTCGCGCGGCTGGCGGCGGAGGCCGGCGTTCCGGACGGCGTGCTGAACGTCGTCCACGGCTTCGGCGAGGAGGCGGGGCAGCCGCTGGTCGAAGATCCGCGCGTCGCGGTCGTGTCGTTCACGGGCTCGACCGCCGTCGGCCGCCTGATCGCGCGCGTCGCCGGCGAGCGCCTCGCCAAGGTGTGCCTCGAGCTCGGTGGGAAGAACCCGCTCGTCGTCTGCGACGACGCGAACCTCGAGCAGGCGGCCGAGGCAGCGGCGCTGTCGGCCTTCTCGAACGCGGGCCAGCGCTGCGCCGCCGGATCGCGCCTGATCGTCTTCGACGGCGTCTACGACCGCTTCCGCGAGCTGCTCGTCGATCGCGCGCGCGCGCAGAAGGTCGGGCCCGACGACGAGCACGACTTCGGCCCGGTGATCAACGAGCGGCAGCTCGAGGACATGCTGGCCGCGGTCGAGCAGGCAACGGCGGCGGGCGCGACGGTCGTCACCGGCGGCGAGCGGCTCGACCGGCCCGGGTTCTATCTGGCGCCGACGATCGTCGAGGGCGCCGCCGCAGACTCGGAGATCTCCTGCACGGAGCTGTTCGGTCCGATCACGACACTCCATCGCGTCGCGGGCTTCGAGGAGGCGCTGACAGCTGCGAACGCGAGCCCGTACGGGCTGACCGCGGCGATCTGGACGGCCAGCGTCCACCGCGGGCAGGAGTTCGTCCGCCGGATCGTCGCCGGGGGCGTCCAGGTGAACGGGCCGACCTACGGCTTCGAGCCGCACGTCCCCTTCGGCGGGCAGCGCGACTCGGGCACCGGGTGGCGCGAGCCGGGGACGGAGGCGCTCGACGTGTACTCCGACTGGAAGACGGTCTATGTCACACACGATCCAGCGTCCGTCTGAGGCGGTCGCCGCCGTGGCGCCGGCGGAGGACGTGCCGTACCCCCTCGCCAAGCGCGTCTTCGACCGGACGGTCGCTGCGTTGCTGCTGGTCGTGCTCTCGCCGCTGCTCGGGCTCGCGTTCCTGATCCTGGCGGGGGACATGCTCTTCGTCCCGCGCGACCGCGGACGCTGGCTCTACCGCGAGCGCCGCATCTCGCGCGGGCGCGAGTTCGAGGTGCTCAAGTTCCGCGTGCTGCGTGAGGACGTGCTCGCCGAGATCGCCTCGCGTGACGACGCCTACGCGCGCCTGTACGAGGCCGACCACGCCAACCTGACCACCGCGGGCCGGATCGTCAAGAGGATCTACGCCGACGAGCTGCCACAGATCGTCAACGTCCTACGCGGCGACATCTCGCTCGTCGGCCCGCGCCCGTGGCCGGTGACGATGGTCGAGACGCAGGTGGCAAAGGGCCTCGACTACCGGCTGCACGTGATCGCCGGCTGGACCGGACCGGCGCAGGTGCGCAAGGACTCGAAGGCGAAGTCGAAGGCGACCGAGCTCGACCTGGAGTACGTCGAGCTGTGCCGGACGCTGACCGGCCCGCAGTTGGTGCGGCACGACCTGAAGGTGATCCGGCAGTCGCTGCGAACGGTGCTGCGCGCCCGCGGCCTCCGCTACTAGCGCCGATTCCGCTGTGGGCCGAACGGCGCACTCTCGTCACCGGGGACAGTCCCCTGGACAAGGCCGGAAACGGCCAGGGCCGGTCGGTCGCGTCCGGAAGGAGAGGGAGACGGGGTCCGGTTCGGCCGGGCTCTGCCGGCCGCTCCGGACACCTCCGAGCCTTCGCGTACGACCCGCGTTTTCGAGGGACTGTCCCCGGGACGTGGGCCTGTTCGAGCCATGTCCGAACGACCCCTTGCGGGGTTGCCCGCACGGTGGTAGCGACTACGTCGCGGCGCGCTCGTACAGGTCGCCGGCGAGCTCCTCGACCCGGGCGACCGTCTCGCCGTCCAGCTTCTCGCGCCAGCTCTCGGTTCGCTCCGGCCGGACGCCGTAGCCCTCCACACGGTCGCTCGAGTTTGCCCGGATCGGGCGGCCGTTGAACGTCGGCACCAGCAGCTCCGGCCGCATCGAGATGCCGACGCGCTCGGCGACGAGCCGCATCGTCCCCTCGGTGTCGCGGACGAGGTCCTCGTACGTGACGACGACCACCCGCTCGGGCCGCTCCGCCCGCGCCGACAGCGTCGCCTCGGTCGAGTTGCGCCACTTCCTGAGCGCACGCTCGACGGTCGAGTACTGCTGCTTCTGGTTCCGCGCCGACGCGTACCAGGCGCGCGGGTCGCGCACGATCGAGACGAGGGTCCCGTCCGGATAGTCCGCGAAGAACCCGGCCAGGCTCACGGGCTTCACGTGCAGGTCGGGCGCGAATGCGGTGACGACGCGCTTCGGCTCCGCGTAGAGCGTCTGGTTGTCGACCCAGGCGTTGAAGTACGAGGTGAAGTACGCGTCGAGGACGTCCCGGCGGCTCGCCGCCGGCCGCTCCGCAAGCCGTTGCTCGAAGGTCCGCCGCTGGAGGCCCGGCAGGAAGAGGAAAGGGAAGACGTCGACGTCGCGGCCGCCGTCCGGCCGGACGCCGGCCGGCTTCTTGTAGCCGCGCCGGGCATGCTTCCAGGCGTACGGCTCGTGCAGCAGCTCGAACCACTCGTCGGGTCGCTCGAGGTCGATGGGCGGCCAGTGGCGGCTCGTCGGGCTGCCGATCCGGAGCTCGTGCGGGTGGGCGTGACACTCCGGATGGCCGTCGAAGAGCTGGCTGAGCAGCGTTCCCCCGGAGCGCGGGACCTGCGAGACGAGAACGAGCGGCTGGGTGACGGGGACGAGGTGGTCGAGCCGCGCCCGGCAGAGCGCGTCGTACTCCTCGGTCACGGTCGAGAGCGTCACCGGCGCCGATCGTAGCGAGACGGCTGGCCGGGTACGATCGGTCCGTGCCGAGCGCGGTCGCCCTCGTTCCCGCCCGGTCGGGCTCGCAGCGGGTGCCGGGGAAGAACGTGGCGCCGCTCGCCGGCCACCCGCTGATCGCCTACGCGATCGCCGGCGCCCGCGAGAGCGGCGTCTTCGACGAGGTCGTCGTCTCGACCGACTCCGAGGGGATCGCCGAGCTCGCCGAACACTACGGCGCGACTGTTCCCGGCCTCCGTCCCGCGGAGCTGGCGACGGCGACCTCGCCTGACATCGACTGGGTCGTCCACGTGATGACCGTCCGTCCGGAGGAGCTGTTCTCGATCCTGCGGCCGACCAGCCCGTTCCGGACCGGCGAGACGATCCGCCGGGCCTTCGACCGGCTGATCGAGCTCGGCGACAGGGCCGACTCGATCCGCGCCGTCGAGCCGGCGAAGCAGCATCCCGGGAAGATGTGGACGCTCGACGGCGACGTCCTTGACCCGCTGCTCTCGCAGCCCGAGGGCTCGACCCCGCTGCACTCGCTCCAGTACCAGTCGCTTCCGACCGTCTATGTCCAGAACTCGAGCCTGGAGATCGCCTGGTCGCGCGTGCTCGAGCCGCCGCTGCCGACGATCTCCGGCACGCGCGTCGCGCCGTTCTTCACCGAGGGGTGGGAGGGCTTCTCGGTCGACTACCCCGGCGACCTCGACCTGGCCGAGCGCGCCGTCGACCGCGGCGAGGCCGTGCTGCCGCGGGTCGTCGTCCCCGCGAACTAGTGGCCCGCGACCCGCTGCTGCTCGTCCACCTGCCGAAGACGGCCGGGACGACGCTCGCCCAGCTGCTGCGCTACCACTACTCGGGCGGCGCCTTCATGGGGGCCGGCAACGTGCTCAGCCGCCCCGACGAGGCCGAGCCCAGACTGCAGGCGATCGCGCGGAAGCCGGCGATTCGGGCGGCGTCCGGGCACGTCAGTTTCGGGCTGGCCGAGCAGGTCCTTCCGGACGCGACCTTCGTCACCATCCTCCGCGAGCCGGTGGCGCGCACACTCTCGCAGTACTACTTCCTCACCGAGTTCGGCCGCGGCGGTGGGCTGGTGCCGCCGGGCCTCGACGAGGATGCCCGCGGGCTCGGGCTCGGGGAGGCGTTCGACCGCGGCTACCTGCTCGACGACCTGCAGACGCGGATGCTATGCGGCCTGGTCTCCCCGTACGACGATCTCCCCGCCGACGCGGTCGAACGCGCGAAGACGATCCTGCGCGAGCGCTTCGCCCACGTAGGGACGACCGAGCGCTTCGACGAGCTGCTCGCGGTCCTGAACCTCGCGCTGGGCTGGCCGACGACCGCGCACGAGCCCGCCCGCGAGAACCCGCGCCGTCCGGCGGAGGTGCCCGAACAGCTGCGAGCCCTCGCCGCAGAGCGGAACGGTCTCGACCGGGAGCTGCATGCGTTCGCCGGCGATCTCCTCGCCGAGAGGGTCGACGCGGCGGTCGAGGACGAAGCCGCGGTGATCGCGGAGGCGACCGCACGCTGGAGCGAGGCCCGGGAGGCGTCGGAGCCGGTACGCTCGCCAACGCCGGATGTGCGTGTCGAGCGGGCGCTCGAGGAGGCGAAGCGCGTCCGCGCCGCCTTCGTGGAACGGAACAGGAGAGCCAAGGTGAAGCGAGCGAGAAAACGGTGACCGGGCTGCGCTACGTCGGGCAAGCCGACTGCACCCGCGTCGCCGGGCTCGACGCCGATCCCGTCGAGCGGGCCACCGCCTTCGCCGACGTCTGCCGCCTGAACGCGCTCTACATGATCGAGCGGGCCGGCTCCGGGCACCCGGGCACGACGTTCAGCTCGATCGACGTGGTCGCCTGGCTGCACCTCGAGGTGCTCGGCGAGGGCGACCGCTACTTCTCGTCGAAGGGGCACGACGTGCCTGGCCTGTACGCGGTGCTGACCGCGCTCGGCAAGCTGGACTTCGACCTGATCCACCAGCTGCGCCGCCTCGACGGGCTGCCGGGCCACCCGGACGTGGCAGCGACGCCCGAGGTGGTGACCAGCACCGGGTCGCTCGGCATGGGTGTCTCCAAGGCGCGCGGCTTCGTGCTTGCCGACCGTGTGCTCGGCCGCTCCGGACGCGTCTACGTGCTCACCGGTGACGGCGAGCTCCAGGAGGGGCAGTTCTGGGAGTCGCTCCAGCCGACCGCGAACCGGAAGCTCGCCGAGATCACCGTGATCGTCGACCGCAACCTCGTCCAGTCGGACACGTGGGTCTCCGAGGTCAGCGACCTGGGCGACCTGGAGGCGAAGCTTCGCGCGTTCGGGTGGGCGGTGGCGACCTGCGACGGCCACGATCTGCGCGCGGTCGCGGACGCGCTGGCCGGGCTCGAGCCCGAGGCGCGTCCGCGGGCGGTGATCGCGAACACCCGCAAGGGGGGCGGTGTCTCGTTCATGGAGCCGCACGACCTCCCGAAGACCGAGACGGCGCTGTACGGCTACCACTCGGGCGCGCCGACCGAGGACGAGTACGAGCGGGCGATCGAGGAGGTCCAGGCGCGGCTGAACGCGCGCCTCGAGCGCCTGGGCGCAGAGCCGGTCGAGCTCGTCCCCGCCGAGCCGCCCGAGCACCGCTCCGCGCCGAAGGAGCGCCAGCGGCTCGTGCCCGCCTACGGCGAGGCCCTGCTCGCCGCCGCCGAGCAGGAGCCGCGGCTGATCGCGCTGGACGCCGACCTGCGGCTCGACACGGGGCTGGTCGCGTTCCGCGAGCGCTTCCCGGGGCGCTTCGTCGAATGCGGGATCGCCGAGCAGGACATGGTCTCGCAGGCCGGCGCGATGGCGCTCGCCGGGGTGATCCCCGTCTGCCACTCGTTCGCCTGCTTTCTCTCCACCCGGCCGAACGAGCAGATCTACAACAACGCGACCGAACGCTCGAAGGTGATCTACGTAGGTTCGCTCGCGGGGCTGGTGCCGGGCGGCCCGGGCCATTCGCACCAGTCGGTGCGCGACATCTCCGCGCTGGGGGCGGTGCCCGGGATGGCCCTGCTGGAGCCGTTCAGCGAGGGCGAGTGTCGCGCGATCGTCGAGTGGGCGGTGCACCGGGCGCAGGGCTCGGTCTACATCCGGCTCTGCAGCGTCCCGTGGGCGCTCGGCTTCGACCCACCCGCGATCGAGGAGCTGTCGCCGGGACGCGGGACCGTGCTGCGCCCGGCCGGCGAGATCCTCTTCGTCGCCGCCGGCCCCGTGATGGTCGCGAACGCGATGCACGCCGCCGACCTGCTCGACGTCGACGCGGGCGTGGTCGCGATCCCGTGGCTCCGCGACCTCGACGGCGCCTGGCTCGCGGAGGTCGCGGGCGACGCGCAGGTGGTCACGCTCGACAACCACTACGTCACCGGAGGCCAGGGGGACGCCGTGCTTGCCGCCCTCGCCGCCGAGGAGGCGCCGAACCGTGTGCACAAGGTCGGCGTCACCAGCATCCCGAAGTCGGGCGGCAACGACGAGGTGCTGAAGGCGCACGGGCTCGACGCCGAGGGCATCGCCGCGCAGGTCCGGCGCCGGCTCCGCGCGCGCGTGACCTAGCGGGCGTGAAGGCCCGCAGCGTCCCGGAGATCGCCTCCGCCCTACGGCGCGAGGCCGAGGTGCGCCCGGCGGCATGGCGGGCCGAGCGGGCGGTCGCGAAGGCCGGCAGGGACGGCACCCCGGTCCTCCTCGGCCCGTTCCTGGGCGAGATCGGCTACGAGCTCGAGTACTGGATCCCGTTCCTGCGGCGCCTGCTCCGCGAGCACCGCATTGCGCCTGAGCAGGCGACGGTGATGACGCGCGGAGGCGCAGCGCTCTGGTACCGGGACTTCGCCGCGCAGGAGCTCGACGTGCTGCAGTTGCTCTCCCCCGAGGAGTACCTGCCGCGCCTCGAGGAGCGCCGGCGCGACGCCGGCGATCTGAAGCAGCTCCGGGTCGGGCGGTTCGACCGCGAGCTGGTCGCGCTCGCGCACGAGCGGCTGGGCGCCTTCACGCTGGTCCACCCGGGTTTGATGTTCACCCGGCTGCGTGGGCTCTGGTTCCGGGACGAGCCGCTGGACACGCTCTGGCCGCAAGTCGAATACCGCCGGCTCGACGTCGAGCCCGGGCCGCTCCCGGGCCTGCCGGCCGACTACGTGGCGGTGAAGGCGTACTTCAACGAGGTGCTGACGGCCACCCCGGAGACCAGGGCCTTCCTGCACGGGGCGATCGAACGGCTGGCCGAGACGATCGACGTCGTCCTGCTCTCGACGGGCCTCTACGTCGACGACCACGAGGAATGGGCGACGAAGAGCGCCCGCGTCCACCCGATCGAGCATCTGCTCCGTCCGCAGGACAACCTCGCCGTCCAGACCCGGCTGATCGCGGGTGCGCGCGGGCTGGTCGCCACCTACGGCGGCTTCTCCTACCTCGGCCCGTTCCTCGGCGTGCCGACGCGGACGTTCTATTCGGTCGAGCAGACCGTGCCGCTGCACCTGGAGGTGCTGCGCCGGGCGCTGCCGGGCGCGGACTACGAGCGGATGCGGACGGACGAGGACGTCGCGTCGCTGGCGCTCTTCCCGTCGCGGGCCGCGACGTCGTAGCCGAAAGGCGCCAGGTCGAGGCCGATCAGCTCGGACGTCCGCCGGTTGCTCTCCCCGTAGCGGTCGCCGACCAGCGAGGCGATTCTCGAGCGCATTCCCTGCTCGATCCGCGCGGCGACGCCCTCGGGCGCGTTGCGGCCGAGCTCGCGTGCCGCCCTGGTCAGCCGGCGGCCGGCGGTGCTGCGCCCGTCGACCGGCGCCCACGGGTTCATCCGCTCGCGGACGAGCCAGTTCAGCCGTCGCTTCACCGCGATGCCCGCGGGAGGCCACGACCGGTTCACGACCTTCCCGAACTTCAGCGCCTCGACGACGCCGGGCTCCGGCGATGCGCCGGCGAAGGCGGCGATCCCGTGGACGAAGCCCGCGGGCTCCGACCGGAAGAGCTCGTAGGGAAGGGTCAGCACGTGCTCGCGGCCGAACAGGCCGTGGTAGTACGCGATCAGGCGGTCGTACTCGTAGCGGCGGAGGTCGCAGGGCCAGGGGTGCGACTTCGACGCCCGCGTCAGGTAGTCGCCGACGCCGAGCAGCCCGCCGACCTTGACGTACTGCTGATACGTGGAGAAGAGCATGCGGCGCTGCTCGCGGATCACGATCAGCACCTTCGCGCCGGGGAAGGTTTCCGCCAGGCGGTCGGCCAGGCGGACGCTGTCGTACGCGCCGTAGAGCATGTCGCCGCTGAGCCGCTCCGCCGACAGCACCGGGACGAGGCGCTCCGCCCCGACCGCCTCGATCCGCTCCATGAAGGCCGAGCGGCATGCGGTCGCGTCGAACTCGATGTCGTCGGGCGCGATCAGCTGCCGCTTCACGACCGCCTCGCCGCCCACCGTCGCAAAGCCGACGGCGGCCGATTCGAACACCTTGTCCTGGAGCCAGGTGGAGGCCGTCTTCTGGAGCCCGATGTGGAGGAGCAGCGCCACTACGATCGCGCGGCCGGCCGGAACCGCTCGAGCTCTGCCTCCGCCTCCTCGGCGCGGCGCCGCCACTTCAGCGTCTCCTCCTGCGAGCGCAGGAGGCGCGCCTCCGCCTTCGCCAGCATCGCGCGCAGCCCCTCCTCGTCCTTCCACGCGCGCGCCTTGTGGTGCACGGCGTAGGCGTTCTCGATCTCCTCCGGCGTCCGCGGGTAGAAGAGCTCGGGGTCGACGAAGGTGACGCCGGGCTGGTCGAGGAAGATCGCGTCGATGAACTCGGGGCCCGTCGTGTCCTTCAGGTTGTCTCCGGTCGCCATCTTCTTGCCGTACATCAGCTGCGGCTTGATCTCGCGCAGGCCCTTCTCGACCAGCGGGTGGCCCGGCACCGATCCCATCAGCGCGCCGTTCAGCTTGCCGGGCTTCCGGAAGCCGACGAAGACGTCCGCATCCTCGACCAACGGCTCGATCGACCGCTTGCACTCGAAGTCCGTATCGACGTGTACGCCGCCCTGGGTGAACAGCAGCTCCAGCCGGAGGATGTCGCCGCGCTCCCAGGGTGCGCGCAGCAGGTCGGCCGCCTCCGGCCGGATCAGCGACTCGCGCGGGGGGAAGTTCTCGTCGGTCCAGAGCTTCAGCTCCCACCCGGGATGCTGGTCGAGCCAGGTCTGCCCGTACGCGGCGAACTCGTCCGGCAGGGGATCCGGCCCCACCCAGATCTGGTGGAAGATGCGCGGGATGCGCACGGCCAAAAGCTACCGATGATCGTCGCGACCGAAGACCTGGAGGCCTACCGCGGCGGCGTGACGATGGTCGACGGGGGCTTCGACCCGCTGCACCCGGGCCACATCGCCTACTTCGAGGCGGCGGCCGCCCTCGGGCGGCCGGTTCTCTGCAACGTCGCGCCCGACGACTGGGTGGCGCGGAAGCACCCGCCGCTCCTGCCGCAGGCCGATCGGGCGGCGCTTGTCGGCGCGATCCGCTTCGTCGACTACGTTCACCTCGCCTCGGGGACGACCGCGTCGGTGCTGCGGGCGCTCGTTCCCGCGGCCTACGCGAAGGGCGCCGACTGGCAGGGCAGGCTGCCCGGCGAGGAGTCCGCGATCTGCGCGGAGCTCGGGATCGAGGTGGTATACCTCGACACGGTCCGTGACTCCTCCACCGCCCTCCTCGAGCGATACGACCGCCGCCGCGACGGCGGCTGAGCGGGTCCTCGACGAGTTCCGGAGCAACGGCATTGCGGTTGCCCGGTTCGAGGAGCTCTTCGGCGAGCAGCTCTGGCAGGAGGCGGTCGCCGACATCACGCCCTTCGTCGCCGAGACGGACGAGCGGGCGGTCGAGCTCGGCCGCCAGGAGGACGGCGAGGGCAAGGGCAAGGAGAAGGACGAGGTGATCGTTCGCCGCTTCTACGCGAAGGGGGTCGACCGGCACCGCTACTCCCTCTCCGAACCGTGGCTCAGGATCGCCGCCGCCGAGCCCGTGCTCGACATCGTCAACGGCTACGCCGGGCAGCCGACCCGGTTGACCTACGTGGACAACTGGTACACGGTGCCGCGTCCCGAGGTGACCGAGCGGGTGGCGTCGCAGCGCTGGCACCGCGATCCGGAGGACGACCACATCGTGAAGATGTTCATCTACTTCAGCGACGTCGACGAGGAGGCAGGCCCCTTCGAGTACGTCCGGGACAGCGCCGCGGGCGGCAAGTACGGCGACGTGTTCCCGTGGGGCCAGGGTCACCGCTACCCGTCGGCCGAGGAGCTGGAGGAGGCAGTCGACCCCGACGACCGGCTGACGATGACGGGTCCGGCCGGAACGGTGATCTTCTGCGACACCGCCGGGTTCCACCGCGGCGGCTTCGCCCGCACCAAGCCGCGGATCCTGATGATCTCCACCTTCCTGCGCGAGAGCGCCCGCAAGGGCAAGCGCCGGTTCGCGGTCGATTTCGAGGGTGGCGAGGAATCGTTGTCGGAGCGGGCCCGGCACGCACTGGCGGGCTAGCGGTTCCTGCAGTGACAGGCTCGAGCCTGTCACTGCTCTTCGGCCGCTACGGCCCCAGGAAGAAGCCGCGCGCCTTCGCGTAGAGCTCGTCGGTCCCGCGCGCGATCACCCGCTCGGTCTCCTGGTCGAGCCCGGGGCGTTCGGCCCGCTCGCGGATCACGCCGTGCTCGTGCACCGGCCCGCTCGAGTCGGCCCGGATCGGCTGCCCGTTGAAGGTCGGCTCGAGCAGCTCGTCCGAGAAGCTCAACCCCAGGCGGTCCGCGAGCCGCCGCATCAGCGGCTCCGTCTCGCGCACGAGGTCCTCGAACGACACGATCAGCACCCGGTCGCCGTAGCGCTTGCGGGCGTCCAGCGACGAGCGGGTGGAGCGACGCCAGGTCGCGACCGCGCGGTCGACGTCCTCGTAGCGGTCCGTGTAGCGGCGGCTCGACTCGAACCAGCCGCGCGGCTCGCGGACGATCGTGATCAGCGTCCCGTCCGGGTAGTCGCGGAAGTACGCGGCCAGGTCGGGCTTGTTCATCGCCAGCCGGGCCGAGAAGGCGGTGACCGCACGCTTCGGGCCCGTCCCCAGGTTCGCGTTGTCGAGCCAGGCGTTGAAGTAGGAGGTCATGTACGCGTCGAGGATCGCTCGCACCGAGGAGCCGGGCTCGGCGCGCTCCAGGAAGATCGCGCGCTGTCGGTCGGCGTCGAACCGGAACGGAAACACGTCGAAGGTGCCGGCGCTGCGGGCGCCGGGCGTCGACTTCGAGTAGCCCTGCTCGACGAACTCGAGCGTGATCTGCTCGAAGAGCGCGTCGAACCACGCATCCGGGGCCGCGTCCGGGTCGAGCGACGGCCAGTGGGCCTTGCCCGGGCCGATGTGCAGCTCGCCGGGGTGCGCGTGCACCTCGGGGTGGCCGTCGAAGAGCTGGCTGAGGAGGGTGCCGCCGGAGCGCTGCACCTGGGAGATCAGCACGAGCGGCTCCTGCACGGGTACGAGGGTCACGGCCGCGGAGTCTACGATCAGGCGATTCATGTCCCCGATCGAGGCCGTCGTCACCCACCACCGCAGCGGCTTCCGCTCGGGCGTCGCGCGCTTCAACGAGCTGCTCGCGGAGCGTCTCGGCGTGCCGCTCTACGGGCTCGACGACGACGGCCCCCGCTGGGACGGTTCGCTCCTCTCCTTCAAGGTGAGCGAGCTGGACATCGCGACTCGGGCCACGGTCACGGCCCGGCTCGAGGGGTGGGACGGCGAGCTGTTCCTGCACGAGCTCTCCGGCCTGGAGCTCGAGCGCGAGCTCGTCGGGCGGGCGCGCCGCGTGCATTGCGGCAACCTCGAGATCTTCGAGGGCGTCCGCGGCCTCAACGACCGGACGGAGGCGGTGTGGGCGCCGGGCCTGATCGTCGACCGGCGTGCATTCGAGCCGGCGGCCGTCACAGTCTTCTCGTTCGGGATGGCGCACAAGATCCGCACCGACATGTTCCGCCGCCTGCGCGGGCTGCTCGACGCGCTCGGTACGCCGTACGCCGTCTACGTCTCGGCGGCGAACCACGAGACGACCACGCTCGAGGACGCGCAGGCGGTGTTCGAGAAGATGCACGAGCTGTTCCCGAGCCTGTACTTCCTCGGCAACCTCTCGGACGTTGCCGTCTACAACCGGCTGCGGGAGTCGACCTTCTTCGCGGCGTTCTTCGACCGGGGCGTGCGCGCGAACAACACCTCGGTGGCGGCCGCGATGGAGACCGGCGCGGTCGTGATCACCAACCTGGACGGGCTGTCCCCGCCGGAGTACGTCCACGGAGAGAACGTGATCGACATCGAGCGCTGCGACCGGCTGCCCACCGACCCGGCGGTGCTCGACGCGATCCGGGCGCGGGCGGTCGAGACCGCGGCGGCGCGTGGCTGGGAGGCGCTGGTGGCGCGGATGGCGGAATGAGCGAGCGCGAGGAGCGGATCGCCGCAGTCGGTTACGACTACGCCGCGCACGAGACCGAGGCGGTCGAGTCGTGCAACCTCTGCGGCTCGACCGACCTCGTCGAGCTTTCCCGGCGCGACCGCTACGGCTACCCGGCCTCGCTCCGGATGTGCCGCCGCTGCGGGCTCGGCTTCCTTTCGCCGCGGCTGACCGCGGCCGGGTACGGCGCGTTCTACGAGGACGTCTACCGCCCGCTGGTCAGCGCGTTCCACGGCCGCCGGATCGACGCGGAGACCGTCCAGGACGACCAGCGCGGCTATGCCGCCGAGCTCGTCGAGCTGCTTCGCGCGAGCCTCCCCTCGGCGCCCGGCTCGGTGATGGACGTGGGCGGATCGACGGGGATAGTGTCCGCCGCGGTCCGCGAGGCGTTCGGCTCCGAAGCGACCGTTCTCGATCCCGCGCCGGCCGAGCTCGAGGTCGCTGCAGCCGCGGGCATGGAGACGATCGCCGGCTTCGCCGAGGACTACGACCCGGGGGAGCGTCGCTGGGATCTCGTCCTGCTCTGCCAGACGATCGACCACCTGCTCGACGTCCGCGGCACGCTGGAGTCGATGCGGCGGATGACCGCGGACGACGGCCACGCGTTCGTCGACGTGCTCGACCTGCTGATCGCCGCACGCAAGCAGGGCTCCGTCGAGGGCGCGGCCAAGATCGACCACCCCTACTACCTGACGCACGACACCGCGGTCGCCGCCTTCGCGCTCACGGGCTTCGAGCCCGTCGCCGAGCGTCTATCCGCGGACGGGCACTGGGGATTCGTGCTCGCGCCCGCCGAGCCGCGCGAGCCCGACTGGGAGGAGCTCGGCCGCGGCGCCGCGGCGATGATCGAGGAGCTGCGAGTCGCGTGAGGACGCTCGGACTGGTCCCGGCACGGGGCGGCTCAACACGGGTGCCGCGCAAGAACCTGGCGATGCTGGGCGGACGCACGCTGGTGCGCCGCGCCCTCGAGACCGCGCTGGCAGCCGGCTGCTTCGAGTCTGTCGCGCTCTCGAGCGACCACGACGGGATCCTCGCCGAGGCCGACGGGCTCGACGTGGTCGCGCTCCGCCGACCGCCGGAGCTCTCGACCGAGACCGCGCGGGCGCGCGACTTTGCGTCGCACGCGCTGCAGGAGGTCGGCGAGTTCGATGCGCTCGCGATCGTCCAGTGCACGTCCCCGTTCACGGCGCCGAAGGACGTCGCCGGCGCGGTCGCCCTGCTCGAGTCGAGCGGCGCCGAGTCGGTGGTCACGGTCGCGCGGGTGGAGGCTGCGCACCATCCGCTGAAGCTGAAGCGCCTGGTCGGCGACCGGCTGCTCCCGTACCTCGAGGACGACCGCCTGACGCCGTCGCACGAGCTCGAGCCGCTGTGGGCCCGGAACGGCTCGGTCTACGTGTTCCGGCGCGACGTCGTCGAGCGCGGGCTGGAGGCCGACGACGTCCGCGGCTACGAGATGCCGCCGGAGCGCTCCTTCGACATCGACACTCCGCAGGACCTGGCGTTCGCGGAGTTCTTGATTGCCCGCGGAGCCAGGTCATGATTCCGCGCGTCTTCCATCAGATCTGGCTCGGCGAGGCCGAGTTCCCGTACGAGCGCGAGCGGGAGACGTGGCGGCGCTTCCACCCGGAGTGGGAGCACCGGCTGTGGAAGGAGGCGGACGTGCCGGCGGATCTGGAGCTGAACGAGGCCGCGAACCTGCTCCGGCAGCCCGCGGAGCGCGCAGACATCCTCCGGCTCGAGCTGCTGCACCGGCACGGCGGCGTCTACCTGGACGCCGACTTCGAGTGCCTGCAGCCGATCGATCCGCTCCTCGCGGGCGTCGACTGCTTCCTCGGCCTGCTCGACTCCGGCCGCGTCTCGAACGCCGTGATCGGCGCCGTCCCCGGCCACGGACTGCTCACGAAGGCGATGGCGGGGGTGCAACCGCGCACCACCTATGGCCCGGTCGACCGCGAAGGCACCGGCCCCTTGCTGCTCGAGCGGATCCGGCACGACATCGACGGTGTCACGCTCTTCGAGCCGAACGTCTTCTACGCGACCGAGCGCGGGCAGGCGGAATACGCGTTTCACCTGTCGGCGCGTTCGTGGAAGGACGAGGCCGGGCTGCGCGGCGACCTCTCGCGGGCCGAGCGCGACCGCGCGATCGCCCGCGAGGAGCTGCGAAAGCTCCAGAAGCGTTACGACAGGGTCGAAAAGGGCGGTTGGCTGCGGCGGTTCCTGAGGCGCCCCGGGGTACAGTGACCGCCGTGCAGATCGCCGGCAGAGAGCTCGGCCCGCGGGTCTTCGTCATTGCCGAGATCGGCAACAACCACGACGGCTCGATCCGGCAGGCCGAGCGGCTGATCGAGGCCGCCGCCGAGGCCGGCGCGGACGCGGTCAAGTTCCAGACCCACATCGCCGAGGCGGAGATGCTGCCCTCGACGCCGACGCCGCCGCACTTCGACGAGCCGCGCTACGAGTTCACGAAGCGGATGGAGCTGTCGCCCGGCGACCACGTCCGGCTGAAGGCGTTCGCCGAGGAGCGCGGCCTCGTGTTCTTCTCGTCGCCGTTCTCCGTCGAGGCGGTTTCGCTGCTCGAGGAGGTCGGCGTCCCGGTCTACAAGATTGCGTCCGGCGAGGTGACCAACCCGCCGCTGATCGAGGCGATCGCCGCCACGGGCCGGCCGGTGCTGCTCTCCAGCGGCATGTCCGGGATGGACGACGTCGAGCGCGCCGCGTCGATCCTGCGCGATGCCGGCTCGGACTTCCTCGTCATGCAGTGCACGTCGAACTACCCGTGCCCGCCCGAGCTCGTCAACCTGCGGGCGATGACGGCGATGGGCGAACGCCTCGGCGTCCCGTACGGCCTCTCCGACCACACGCCCGACATCTACACCTCGATCGCCGCGGTCGCGCTCGGCGCGGTCGCGGTCGAGAAGCACTTCACGCTGTCGAAGCGGCTGTACGGGCCCGACCACCACGCCTCCCTCGTTCCCGAGGAGCTGGCGGGGCTGGTCGAGGGGGTCCGCCAGGTCGAGGCGGCGATGGGGGACGGCCTGAAGGAGCGCGACCCCGCGCTCGACCCGGCGCGGGCGACGTTCGAGAAGAGCGTGGTCGCGAGGGTCGAGATCCCGGAGGGTGCAGTGCTCGCGCCGGAGATGCTGACCACGAAACGGCCGGGAAACGGGATTCCGGCGCTGCGGCTGTCCGAGCTGATCGGCAGGAAGGCAGCGCGCAGGCTCGAGGCGGACCACCAGCTGGAGGAGGCGGACGTTGTCTGAGCGCCGGAAGGTGTGCGTGGTCGTCGCGAGCCGCGCGAACTACGCGCGGATCAAGACCGCGCTCGAAGCGGTGCGCGACCATCCCGAGCTAGAGCTCCAACTGGTCGCCGGCGCGTCGCTCGTGCTCGAGCGGTTCGGCAACGCGCTCGAGGTGCTGACCATGGACGGCTTCGCCCCCGACGCGACCATCCGCTTCATCATCGAGGGCGAGACGCCGGCGACGATGGCGAAGTCGACCGGCCTCGGCCTGCTCGAGCTGCCGACCGTCTTCGAGCTGCTCCAGCCGGACGTGGTCGTCACCGTCGCCGACCGCTTCGAGACGATCGCGACCGCGGTCGCTGCGAGCTACATGAACATCCCGGTCGCGCACACGCAGGGCGGGGAGGTCTCGGGCTCGATCGACGAGAGCGTCCGCCACGCGGTGACCAAGCTCGCCCACGTCCACTTCCCGGCCACCGAGCTCGCGAAGCAGCGTGTGATCGCGATGGGCGAGGACCCGGCCTGGGTGTTCAACGTCGGCTGCCCGTCGATCGATCTCGTCGCCCGCACCGACCTCGGCCTGCGGCGGGACGTGCTCGAGCAGTTCGGCGGCACCGGCGAGCCGGTCGATCCCGAGCAGCCGTTCCTGCTCGTCATGCAGCACCCGGTCACGACGGAGTACGGCCAGGGTCTCGACCAGATCAACCAGACGCTGGAGGCGGTGGGCGAGCTCGGTATGCAGACGCTCGTCTTCTGGCCGAACGTGGACGCCGGCTCGGAGGACGTGGCCAAGGGGATCCGCATCTTCCGCGAGCTGGGCCAGGCGCACGGCTTCCGCTTCTTCCGCAACCTGCCGCCGGAGATGTTCGTGAAGCTGATGGCGCACTGCTCGTGCATGGTCGGCAACTCGTCGGCGGCGCTGCGCGAGGGATCGTTCCTCGGCACCCCGGCGGTGACCGTCGGCTCGCGCCAGCAGGGCCGCGAGCGCGGATCCAACCTCGTCGAGGTGGAGCACGACCGTGCAGCGATCGTCGACGCGATCCGCGACCAGCTCGCGCACGGGCCGTACGAGCGGAGCAGCTTGTTCGGCGACGGCACGGCGGGCGCGAAGATCGCCGACAAGCTGGCCGAGGTGCGGCCGTCGGTGCAGAAGAAGCTGCTGCTCGACGTCGAGCAGACCAGGGTCTGATCTCTCCCAGGGTCTGACGCCGCGGATCTCGGCAGGACCGTTTCTCCGGGGACAGTCCCTACTCGCCGGCCAGTCGCTCGATCGCGTCCGCGAGCACGGGGCCCGCGGGGCGGTCGATTCCATGGGGGCGGAGGAAGCTCTCGACGAACCGGCCACGCGCGTCGGCGTGCGGGTCCTCCTCGAGCGCCCGCAGCAGCTGCGGCAGGTGCTGCTCGAGCGAGCCGGCCGTCTCGACGAAGCCGCCGTGGTCGGCGAGCAGGTACGTGAAGTGAGACGTCCCCTCCTGGCCGGGGGCGCGGTCGCCGACCGTGACGGTCAGCACCGGCCGGTCGGCGATCGCCGCCTCGAGCTCGGCGCTCGTGTTCAGCGCAACGACGGCGTCGGCGACGAAGAGCTGATCGAACAGCTGCTGTGCACGAGCATGCGACACCGGGGCGGCGACGCCGGCGTCCTCCGGCGTCCACGCCGTCCAGGCCGGCTCGTCGGACGCGCCGGGATGCGCCCGGACCAGCACGTTCGCCTCTCTGAGCGACGGCTCGGCGGAGGCGCGGAGCGCGCGCACCCACTCGTCGACGAACTCCGGCTCCGACTTCGTCACGAACCCGGACGAACCGAGGTAGAGGATCGTCCGCCGGTCGGGGTCGAGGCCGTCCGCCTGGAGCAGCTCCGCCCGGCTCGCCGTCGGCTGCAGGGCGAAGAACGCGTCGAATCTCGGCGCGCCCGTCACCGCGACCGTCGCCCGGTCGACACCGTGCATGTCGACTGCCTCCTGCGCCTGCAGCTCGTTCCAGACGAAGAGGCGGTCGGGCGGCTCGTGCAGGAGCCCCTTGCTCGACAGGTTGTCCCAGCTCCAGACGACCAGGCCGACCGGGATCCCGCCGGCCTGGGCGGCCCGCACGAGGCCCGCCTCGTTGTGGCCGAAGTTGACTCGGGTGACACCGATCGCGACGTCGAGGCTTTCCTCGCGGAGGAAGGCGAGCATCGGCGCGCTCGGCGGGATCAGCCGGTCGAGCGCGGCGAGCACCGCGTCGAACGCGTGGAGATCCGCCTCTGCGAACTCCCTCTCCGGCGGCTCGGCCGCGAGCGAGATGCCCTCACGGGTGAGCGCCTCCTGGAGCTTGCGATACGCACGCGTCCGGTTGGCGTGGGCGCCGCGCAGCCCGGGTGTCTCGTACCGCGCGGCGTCGCGGAGCGCGCGGATCAGCCGCTGCCCGCCCTCGAGCCCGTCGTCCCGGCGGGCCGGGTAGACGGCCGCCGAGACGCGCGCATGGTCCCTGAGCGAGCGGGGGAGCCTCCTGGTGAACGCCTTCCGCTCGGACATGGCGAAGACGAGCTCGTGGTCACGCTCGGCCAGTGCGTCGAGCGCCGTCGTGATGTTCCGGAGGTAGTACTTCCGTCCGTGCACGATGCCGATCCTCACCGTGCGGCGTGCTCCAGGATCGTGTCGGCGACGACCGGTGAGACGGGCCGGTCGAGGCCGCGAGGGCGGACGAAGCTCTCGAGGAACGCACGCTGGCGCTCCCGGTCGTGCTCGCCCCGGAGCACACGGGCGAGGTTCTGCACGTGCTCGTCGAGGTCGCGGGAGTCGATCACGAAGCCGCCGTTCTGCTCCAGCAGGTAGCGGAAGTGGACGGATCCCTCCTGGCCGGGCGCGCCGGCGCCCGCGCGGAACGTGACCACCGGCAGCCCGGCGATCGCAGCCTCCAGCTCGCCGCTCGTGTTCAGCGCGACGACCGCGTCGACGCCCGCGAGAGCGTGGGCGAGGCCGGCCGGCGCGAGCTTCTTGCCCCGCTCGACCGTGAAGTCGCTCGCCTCCGGGCGCCAGCGGCGCCACGCGCCGCCGCCCGGGTAGGGCCGCACGACGATCTTCGCGTCCCGGACCAGCGGGTCGGGTGCGGCGCGGACGGCCGCCAGCCACCCGGGGAACACCACCTCGGGCTCCTCGCGCGAGATGTTCTTCGACGAACCGAGGTAGAGGATCGTCCTGCCGTCCCGGGCCGGCCGCTCCACCTGATCGAGCGCGGCGAAGAACGCGTCGAAGCTCGGCGCCCCGAGCGCGTACACACGCTCACGCGGGAAGCCCTGCAGCCGCTCGGCCTCGTCGACCTGCAGCTCGTTCCAGACGAGCAGGTGGTCCGGGTGCTCGTGCAGGACGGCCTTGCTGGACAGGTTGTCCCAGCTCCAGACGAGCATCAGGGACGGCAGCTCGAGCGCGCGGGCGACCTTGAGCAGGTCGCGCTCGGCCCCGCCGAGGCTGCAGCGGGAGACCAGCAGCACCGCGTCCACGTCGAGCGCCTCGACCGCGGCCGAGAGGCGCGACTCGGCCGGCACGTGCTGCTCGATCGCGCTCAGCACGCCTTCCGCCTTCGCCTGCGCCTCCGGGGGCACCTGGACCGCGGCGAGCCGGGTCGCGGCCTCGCGGCCGTCGGGGTGGCCGGCGAAGTCCAGCACTCGCTGGGCCGTGCGCCGGCGCGGCCACTCCGCCCCGGCCAGCTCGGGCCGGTAGAAGCGGACGAGGTCGCTGAGCGCCCTGAAGAGGCGGACGTCCGTGATCGGCCCCCGCGGCGGGTCGAACGGCAGCTCGACCACCGAGACGTTCGGGTGGCCGTGGGCCGACTCCGGTAGTGGGTCGGTGCCCTCCGGGCCGGCGAAGACCAGCTCCGTGCCGCGCTCGAGCAGCTCGCCGACCACCGCCGGCAGCCAGCGGGCGAGCGACCACGGCGACGAGCTGACCAGCAGCCTCACGCGGCGCCGCCCAGCGGGGCCGGCTGGGCACCTGCGAGCTCGAGCGCGGCGGCCGCCACGATCGGGGCGACGGGCTCGTCGATCCCCCGCGGACGCACGAACCGCTCGACGAAGCGTTCGGTCGCACCGAGGTCGTGCCTGCCCGCGAGCACCTGTGCGAGCCGGGTCACGTGCTCGTCGAGCGTCGCCGCGTCGAGCACGAAGCCGCCGTTCTGCTCCAGCAGGTAGGAGAAGTGGATCGACCCCTCCTGCCCGGGGGCGTCCGCGCCGGGCCGGAACGTCAGCACGGGCCGGCCGGCGATCGCCGCCTCGATCTCCGCGCTGGTGTTGAGCGCGACGACGGCGTCGGCCCGGGCGAGCAGCTCGGCGAGCGCCTCGGTCTCGACTTTCTGCTCGGGCCGCTGCATCGAGACGAGCGGCTCGGGCGGCGTCCATTCGAGCCAGGCCTCGCCCGCCGGATGCGGGCGGACGACCACCTCGGCCTCGCGCAGGCTCGGCTCCCCGCGGACGGCCTCGAGCCAGCGGGCGAAGATCGACGGCTCGTCGGGCGCGATGTTCGTCGAGGAGCCGAGGTAGACGATCTTCGTCCCGGTGTGGCGGTCGCCGGCGGCCTCGACCGCGGCGAAGAAGCGGTCGAAGTTCGGCGCCCCGACCACCTCGACCCGCTCGGGCGCGACGCCCTGCAGCTCCTCCGCCTCGCGCGCCTGCGTCTCGTTCCACACGAGCAGCCGGTCGGGGTGCTCGTGCACGACCGCCTTGCTGGAGAGGTTGTCCCAGCTCCAGACCAGCATCAGCGTCGGCAGGCCGAGACTGCGCGCCGCCTTCACGACGGTGCCCTCGTGGCCCGCGAGCGTGCAACGCGTGACCAGGAAGACGAGGTTCACGTCCAGCGCCTCGAGCGCGTCGCGGAGCCCGGCCGCCGGCGGGATCAGGCGCTCGAGGCTCGCAAGCGCGTCCTCGATCCGGGCGCAGGTCTCGTGCGGGATCCGGAGCGCCTCGAGCTCGGGCAGGTCGCGCCGCCAGTCCGGATGGCGCGACAGCTTGAGCAGCCGTCGCGTTGCGCGCCGTCGGGGCCACGAGGCGACCTCCAGCTCGGGGTCGTGGAAGCGGACTGCGTCGCGAAAGGCGCGCAGCAGGTCGACCGCGGCCGGCTCCTCCACCGGCAGCTCGACGAATTCGACCCGCGGGCTCGACTTCAGCTCGGCCGGAATGCGCGGCTTCTTCTGCCGGCGCCCCGAGAACAGCAGCGTCGCGTCGGCCGCGAGCAGCTCGAGGAAGACGTCGGGGATGAACCGCGTAAGGCCGGGAGGCGTGAACACGAGGAGGCGCGGCTCGCCCTGCGGGCGCTCCGCGCCAGAAGTCGCTGCAGTGCGGCCCGTCGGCGCGAGCCGCGGGCTCGCCGCCTCGAGGATCGCTTCCGCCAGCAGCGGCGTCACGGGCCGGTCGAGGCCGTTCGGCCGCACGAAGCTCTCGACGAACCGCCGCAGCGGCTCCGGATCCCAGTCGCCGCGGAGCACCGCGCCGAGCTTCTGCGCGTGCTCGTCGAGCGTCGCCGCGTCGAGCACGAAGCCGCCGTTCTGCTCGAGCAGGTAGGTGAAGTGGATCGAGCCCTCCTGGCCGCGGGCCTCGGCGCCCGCCCGGAACGTCAGCACCGGCTTGCCGGCGATCGCCGCCTCGATCTCCGCGCTCGTATTCAGGGCGACGACCGCGTCCGCCTCGGCCAGCAGCCGCGAGAGGGCCTGCGGCTCGATCTTCGCCTGCGGCTCGACGACCTCGACTCCCTCGGGAGCGACCCAGTCCGCCCAGGCCTCCTGCGCGGCCGGGTGAGGACGAAGGACGATCCGGGCCCCCAGCGGCCGCACCGCGGCGAGCCAGCGCTCGAAGATGTCCCGCTCGACGGGCGCGACCTTCGGCGACGAGCCGAGGTACAGGATCGTCGGCGGGTGCACGACCGCCTCGACGGCGGCGAGCTCCTCGAAGAACGCGTCGAAGTTGGCCGCGCCGACCACGGTCACCTGGTCGGCTTGCATCCGGTGAAGCTCGACCGCCTCGCGTGCCTGGAGCTCGTTCCAGACGAGCAGGCGGTCCGGGTGCTCGTTCTGGACAGCCTTGCTGGAGAGGTTGTCCCAGCTCCAGACGAGCATCGCCGACGGAATCCCCAGCTGCCGGGCCGCCTTGATCACCTCCGGCTCCGGGCCGCCCAGCAGGCAGCGCGAGACGATCAGCACCGCATCGACTCCCAGCCGGTCGATCGCGTCCGCGAGCGCCTCGTCGGCGGGAATCAGCTGTTCGAGCTCGCGGAAGGCGTCCGCCGCGGTCGCCTGCACGACGGCCGGGAGCTCGAAGTCGGCCGCCCGCGCCGCGATCTCGTTGGCGTCCGGATGGCCGACCAGCTTCAGCAGGCGCCGCGTCGCCCTTCGCCGGGGCCACCGTGCGCCTGTCAGCCGGGGGCCGAGGTAGCGGTTCAGGTCGGCGGCAGCGCGGAGGATCTGGACCGAGTCGCCGCTCCGCTGCAGGGGTAGCTCGACGCTCGCTGCGCGCGCGCGCAGTCCCTCCGGCAGCCCATCCGCCGGGGTCGAGAAGACCAAGTCTGCGCCGGCGTCCAGAAGCTCGAAGTAGAGCGCCGGCAGGCGCTTGACGGGAGGCGCGCTGGAGACGACCAGCAGGCGCGGCGAGCGGGCTTCCATCGGCCAACAGGATAGGGCGACGGGGGGCGTGGCTAGACTTGGAGGCGTGTTCCGGCCGCCTCCGGCGGCAAGTGGAGCGGATGGCAGAGACAGGAAGCGTGAACAGCAGAGGCTTCTCGAAGCGGAGCGGATGAGCGCGGTCAGCGAGCAGGGACCGGGGCGGACGCCTCGGACGAAGAAGCTCCCGGTTTACGCGATCGAGCCGTACAAGCACGGCGCGCTGCCGCGGATACGCGAGGCCTGGTACCACCGCCAGCTGATGGGCCATACGGCCACGCAGTTCATCCTCAAGCGCTACCGGCAGACCTATCTCGGGTGGCTCTGGATCTTCTTCCGCCCCGGGATCCAGATCCTGACCACGACCTTCTTCTTCGGCGGCGTGCTGGCCCTCCAGTACGGCGAGCGCCCGGCGCTGATCTTCATCTCGTTCTCGCAGGCGGCCTGGACGCTCTTCGACCGAAGCTTCCACTGGAGCATGCGCTCCGTGCGGATGACGCGCTCGCTCTCGAAGGGTCTCCACCTGCCGCGGTCACTTGCGAGCGTGGCGGCCGCGGCGCCGGCGGTCGTCGACTTCGTCGTCCACTCGATCCTTGCGTTCGGGACGATCGCGTACTACTCGATCAAGACGGGCCAGAACTACCTCGCGCCCGTCCAGCAGTGGCCGATCGGGTTCATCGGCCTTCTCCTCCTGCTCTGCTTCGGCCTGTCCACGGGGCTCTTCACCGGGCCGTTGATGCTGGTCACCAAGGAGGTCCGCTACCTCCAGATGTACTTGATCCAGTTCTGGATGATGGTCACGCCGATCGTGTTCGACATCGACCACATCCCCGACCAGTACAGGACGATCGTCGAGTACAACCCGCTCACCGGGCCGGTCGAGATGGTGCAGTTCGGCTTCCTCAGCACCTCACCGCCGGCGACGACCTCGCTGATCGTGACCTTCGTCTGGCTCACCGTGATGGTGCTCGGCGGCTTCGTCTTCTCGAGCCGGTTCGAGCGCACGGCGGTCGCCCGCCTCTGATGCACCGCACGCTTTCCACCGCCGAGGCTGCCGCGCTGCCCGACGACGTGATCGTCTCGGTCGAGGGGATCACCCGGGCGGCGCCGCCACCGTTCAAGGGGGTGCCGCGCTGGCTGGCCCGCTGCCTGCCGAAGAGCGGCCTCGCCGGGCGCACGGGCCAGGAGATCGAGGACCTGATGATGGACGACGAGGACCAGGACGAGGACGACGACGACTACCTCGCGGACGAAGGCGCGGCGCTCCACGAGCTCAACTTCCAGGTCCGCCGCGGGCAGGGGATCGGCATCGTCGGCGAGGACCGCAAGGCGATCTCGACACTGATCCGCATCCTGATCGGCGGTGTGCCTCCCTCCACCGGTCGCGTGCTCGTGCGAGGGCTGGTCGCGCCGCTGACGATGAGCGAGCTCAAGCGGCTGATGGGCAACGAGAGCGACCGGAAGGCCCTGAACGTGATGGCGAGGTACTTCCACTGGCCCCGAGGCGTGATCGATTCCCGCTGGGAGGAGATCGAGGAGTTCGCCGCCGTCGACGAGGTCGCGGGCAAGGCGAGGTACCGGACGCTGCGGCTGGCCGTCTCGGCCGCGCTGCACATGGATGCGACGCTCTACGTGATCGACCAGAGTCTCCAGGACGACGCCGAGTTCGGCATGCGCTGTCTCGACCTGGTCGCCCGACGGAAGGCCGACGGCGCCGCCGTGATCCAGGCCGGGCGGAGGTGGGTCGAGGGGGTTGCCCGCCTCTCGGACGAGGTGATGTGGATCCGGGACGGCGACGTGGCCTATCGCGGCCGCCCGGTCGAGGTCGCCGCCGAGCTGCACCGGACCACGGTCGAGAAGGTGGAATCGCATCACGCGCCCGTCACGGCGACGCTCGCGAACGGCGTGGAGCCGGTCCGGATCGGGCCCGGCCCAACCCAGGTCGAGTTCGAGGTGCACGTGCTGCGCAAGGACCTCGAGCTGGGATTCGGGCTGGAGCTGGCCGACGAGCGCGACGGAATCGCCGAGCTGCGCAAGCCGGAGCGGATGGAGGCGCCCGAGCCGGGCGTCTACCGGCTCCGCGTCTCCGTTCCCGACGGCCTCCTCGACGAGCGGTCGTACCGCGCGCGGCTGATGGTCGAGATCGCGATCGTCGGACACGAGCCCGCTCCTCCGCGCGAGCTGGTCGCGTTCGACGCAGTCGTGGCGCCCGGCAGCCGAAACGGCGACGAGGAGGACCTGCCCGCCGGCTTCGTCTTCCTCCCGGTCGCCGACGTCGAGCTGGACGAGTCGGACAACGCGACGTGGGATGTCAGCCGCATCGGCTCCTGAGCCCGGCCCCGTCGAGGGCCGGGAATCGCTGCGGGTGCTCTTCTTCATGGAGCACCTCGGCCGCTACCTGCGCTTCTTCGACTCGGTCATCCGCGAGCTGATCGAGCGGGGCCACACGGTCCGGCTCGTCTTCGAGCGCGAGGAGGGCGCGCCCGGGCCGCTCGAGCAGGCGTGGCTCGCGCGGATGGAGCGGCATCCGAACTTCTCGTGGAGCCACACGCTCGCGTGGCGCCGCGACCCCTGGTTCCGCGTCGCCCGGCCCGTGCGCGGCGCCCTCGACTACGTCTACTTCCTCCAGCTCGGCGAGGACCGCGTGCCCTACCTGCTCCAGCGTGCCCGGCGCCGGGCGCCCGAGACCTTCCAGCAGCTGATGCGGATCCCGGGCATGTCGTCGCCGGCCGGCCTGCGCGCCTGGTCGCGGGTGCTCGACCTCTGCGACCGCGCGATCCCGCTCTCCGAGCGCGTGCAGCGGTTCGTGCGCAACGAGCACCCCGACGTCGTGCTCGTCACGCCGCACCTGATGCCGGCCTCGACCGACGTGCACTACGCGCGCAGCGCGGCCGCGACCGGCGTGCCGACCGCGATCTGCGTGGCCAGCTGGGACAACCTCTCCAGCAAGCAGCTGCTCCGTGTCGTGCCCGACCTGGTCACGGTCTGGAACGACACGCAGAAGGAGGAAGCGTCCGGGCTGCACGGCGTTCCCGCCGACCGGGTCGTCTCCACCGGCGCGCAGTGCTTCGACCACTGGTTCGGCTGGCAGGCGCGGCCGCGCGAGCAGTTCTGCGCGCGTGTCGGCCTCGACCCTTCGAAGCCCTACCTCGTCTACCTGGGCGGAGCGCTCTTCCCGACCACGATGATCGAGGCCGACTACTGCCGCCGATGGATCGAGGCCGTGCGGGCGAGCGACGAGTCGGCGCTGCGCACGGCGGGGATCCTCGTGAGGCCACATCCGAAGCGCGTCGGGGAGTGGCGGACGCGCGACCTCTCCGACCTCGAGGACGTCGTCGTGTGGCCCGAGAACGTCGAGTTCCCCGCCGAGCAGGCGACCCGCGCCGACTACTTCGACTCGATCTACCACTCGGCCGTCGCCTTCGGGATCAACACGACGGCGATGATCGAGGCCGGGATCATCGGCAAGGCGGTGCACACGATCACCGTCCCGGAGTTCGCAGCCTCGCAGGGCGGCGTGCTCCACTTCCGCTACCTGCGCGAGATCGGCGGCGGCCTCGTCCAGGTCTCGGAGTCGCTCGACGAGTGCGTGCGCCGCCTCGGCGACGTCGTCGCCGGCCGCGACACGGAGGGCGAGGAGGCCGCGCGGCGCTTCACCGAGCTGTTCGTCCGGCCGAACGGCGTCCAGGTGCCGGCGACACCCGTCTTCGTCGACGCGGTCGAGCAGCTGGCCGAGCGCGGCCCCCGCGAGCGGCAGCCCGACGCCTGGTGGCTGCCGGCGCTGCGCCCGCCGCTCGCGCTGATCCGCGTGCCGTTCTTCCTACGCCAAGTGCGCCTGAAGGCGGAGCTGGAGGCGCGCAAGCTGGGCGAACGGCTCGGTCCGGCCCGGTGAGGGCGCTCCTCTCCGCCGAGACGCCGCTCTCGCTGACGAGCTACCAGTCCGTGATCTCCGAGCTCGGCCGGCGCGGCCACGAGGTCGTGATCGCGATCCACGAGGAGCGGGAGATCGGCTGGCGCGACCGGCTGCTCGAGGAGATCGCCGCGCCGCACGTGACGGTCGAGGCGGCAGTGTCGCCGGAGCGCGACCGCTGGCTCGAGCTCGGCACCGACCTGCGCTCCTCGGTCGACCTCTTCGAGTTCCTCGGACCGCAGTTCAACGAGACCTACCGCGCGCGGGCGCGCAGGCGGGCGCCGAAGCCCGCCGTGGCGCTCGCGCGGACGCCGCTGGCGAAGAGCGCCGTGGCGCGGCGGACGATCGCCGCCGCCTTCGAGCTCGCCGAGAACGCGCTGCCCACGAACGCCGAGATCGAGCGCTACCTGGCTGCGAAGCGTCCGGACGTCGTCCTGTTCACGCCCTACCTCGGGCTCCGCTCCGCCCAGCCGGCGTTCCTGCGCGCCGCCCGGGCGCTCGGGCTACGCACGGCAGTGCTGGTCAAGAGCTGGGACAACCTGTCGAGCAAGTCGGTGATCCGGCCGATCCCGGACCGGCTGTTCGTCTGGAACGAGGTGCAGCGCGACGAGGCGCGGCGGCTGCACGGAATCGACCCCGCACAGGTCGTCGTCACCGGGGCGCAGTGCTTCGACGAGTGGTTCGAGTGGC
>Ga0070684_100000193_pt1 | contig 42487 bp, 59 predicted proteins | sample KBSC723LmetaG_FD_65653 | JGI IMG/M metagenome (GOLD analysis project Ga0070684, IMG submission 65653) | Corn rhizosphere microbial communities from Kellogg Biological Station, Michigan, USA - KBS C7.2-3L metaG | ecosystem: Host-associated > Plants > Roots > Rhizosphere ...
CGACCCCGGCGTTATTGACTACTGGGCGAAAGACAATCCGCAAGGCCTTTCGAAGCTGTTCCCGCACGTCTACGACCGGATGTTTGAGCTCGACAAGCCCATGTGGGCGTATAAAGCGGCGGGCACGTTCGTTGAAACTGCCCGGCAGACGGGAATGATTGCCGCACTCAGCGTTCTCGGGAAACTTGAAGCGGTTACAAAATCTCCGGAAGCAACCGCGCAGGTAAACGCGATTATCGACGCGCTAAACAACGTCGATGCCATCGCCAAGAAGCCGCCGACGCAAGATCTTACGCCGGAAGCGAAAGCCCTGTCCGAACGCGAAAAGACGCTGAAGCAGCAGGAGCAACAGCTTTACATTGGCGGGTTACAGCAGAAGATTGCCCCGCTCATTTCGAAAATCGGCATGAATGCTCTTGGCCGGTTCCTGCAGGGGAAGAAACTTACCCCGGAAGCAAAAAAAGGGCTGCTCGAGGACGTAAACCGCGAGTATGCGCGGCTCTCAGCGAAAGATGAGACGTTCAACAAGAACCGCAAGGCGCTTTTGGCTGCAGGGGAAACGGACAAGCTGATTAAGTTGGTCACGGCCCAGCTGAACCGAACAATGCCGATGGCGGCCAAGCGCGCATGGCGCAAATACACCGGAATTTCAGGAATCGGAGCTCAGGAAGCCGCCCAGCGTAAAGCCGAAGGTCAGGCGCGCCGGGAGTCAGGCGGAGGGGGAGCGTCGATCAACGTGGTTCCCGGTGGACCGCCGCGGCCGGGGGAAATCGACTGGCAGCGCATGAAGAACGAGTTCGGCAAGGATTACGACGATGTTTTCGCCTGGGGCAAGAAACCGCACTTCGGAGGGAAGCGCGTGTACTTCAAAAAGGGCATGAAAGAGGCCTACACCTACTAATTTTTGGGCAAGTGAGTTTCATAGATACGTACAGACCTAAGTTTGAGGCACAGCGCCGGGACCGGATACCCGTAGCTTAACCGCTGAAACCGAGCTCGATGCCGCAACGAAGGGAAACGCAGTTCATTTCTTTTTGAGGCGACATATGAAGCTACTCTCGTTTCTGTTCGAAACGTTCTTCTTCCGCTTTATTGCCCTGTTTGCCAGCCCGCTTAACGCGGCGGCATCAATCGGCGTCGAACTGGAAAAAGTCCGGTCAAGCGTTTGGCCCCAGTTCCAGCAAGATGACACCTTTTACGCTTTAGTTCCTGACCGCACCGACGAACTTGATGTCTCGGACCGCCTAGCGCGCATTCCGATTCTTGTCTCACCCGGCTCCCAGTTCTCCCAGATCGACCCGGACGGGCAGTCTATGGGCGTGGGCGCGGGCGAAGAATACCAGGACGGCGTGACCACTCCTGTTTACTTCGTGCAGGCCTGCCAAGTCACCAAGCGGGCGGAGTGGACAACCGACAGCAAGGAAAAGTCCGTTGTCGACGTCTTCAAAGATTCGTTCAAGTTCAACCTGCGTCAGTTCCGTTCGAACGTCGAAGCGCTCATGTCTTCGTCTGACGGTTCCGGCACCTTGGGCACGGTTGTATCCTCTGCCACTGCCGGTCAGTTGACGGTGACGAACGCCAACAACTTCCAGGCCAAGAACACCTATCAGGTGTGGAGCGCTTTGGGCGGAACGCTGCGCGGCACGATCACCGTTCTGACGGTTGATTCGGTCAATAACATTCTGTATCTGACCGCGAACGCGCCGGCAGGAACCACCGCTAACGATCTGTTGCTTATCCAGGGTGTTTCCGGATCGGCCAACACATCGCTGAACGGCATTCCGGCGATCAACCTGAGTTCTTCGACCGGCCAATGGTTCGGAATCCCGCGTGCGTCCTACCCGGGCGTGCTCTCGACTCCTTATTATGCCGCTGGAACGAACCCGCTGACGCCGCAGATTGTGATGCTGCTCGAAAGCTTGATGCAGCGCGCCACGGGTATCGAAACCGAAGACGTTGACGAAATCTTGGTTCACGGCAACGTGGATCAGCGCACCCAATGGGAAACCTTGGGAATTGCAACCACTTCGGGCGTAGCAACTGTTTTCGTGCAGAACGAAGGCGGAGCGCAGCGCAAAGATGTGTTGGCAAAGCGTAGCGTGCAGTCGGTTGCCGGGCACAAGGCGGTTTGGAACATCCACGCGACCCCGGGCCGCTTGGACTTCCTCTGCTTGAAGTATTGGGGCCGCGTGGTTTCGAAACCCTGCGCGCTGTTCGATATCGACGGAATCACGGTGTTTCCGCTGTACGGCACAGATGGCGGAGTCGCAACCGCCCAGGCGTTCTACTACGTTCACGGCTTGCAGATGTTCACCAGCCGCGCACGTTCGGGCGCTTACGTCGACGGCCTGACGAAACCGACCGGATTCTAAATTTCGGTGACGGTGGATAGGAAGTTCACCGAAGCCAGAGCCAGAAAAGCCTCAGGGTTTAACTCCCTTGAGGCTTTTTTGTTGAGTTTCATAGAGATAGATGAAGGTGAAAGAAGCACCGCCGCACTACCGGAAGATTCTCGCGCGCTATGGAAGGAATCCATACGGCGAGAACATTTATCGGCTGATTTGGGCGCCCAGCCGGATGCGGATTTTCGGCGGTTATTGGCATGACACCGGAAAGCGTGAATACCGCTTAGTTCAGAAGTACGGCCCAACGCCGCAATGGGCCCTTGAAGTCTGGCGGCCCGCAACCCTCTACGCATCTCCCGAGATCTGGGAACGTCAGACGATGAGCCCGGACGGGTTTCTGACCTGTGGCCCTTTCCCCGCCCGCGGTGATTTCGAATGCCTGAATAAATTCTCCGCCAAGAACGCCGACGATGGCGGGATCCTGCCCGAACCGGGATTGATTCTCTACCTGGTAATGGAGCAGAGGCTTTTGCGCGTGTTTTCGGAAGCACAGCGCAAAGCGGTTTATGAAGACGAAGCCGCGAGAAGCGAACGCCGGCAGGATTCCGATTTTGACGATATGTGGAAAGAAGCGCAGTTGTCGCGTTCGGGCCTTGCGATTGGAGCGGCCGGCGCGTTCAACAAGCAGCAGGAAATTGACGATTACGCGCGCCGGATTGAGCGCGCCCAGGCTTTTGTAGATGCACGGAAGTTCAGGCCCGGATTCAAACAGCAATGAGGCGGCATGGCCGGCTTTGTTCTGACTGCGGGAAGCGTCCTGCTAAGTTTCGTTATCGCGGTCGCGTTAAGCGTGACAGTGGTCACGATCTTTGTATGCAGTGTTTTCGGCGGCAAGCGGAAATCAACAAAAACCAGGAGAAAAGAGTAAATGCCCAACTTTGAAGGCGATTTCGGCGCGGCGGCAACCCGCTCGGCGGCAACTGAAGCAATCAATACCCAGATGCGGCGATTGAATAAAACCCGCTTCACCGGGCTCACGAAGCTGCAGCGCGAATTGACCGAAAAAGCCGGAAAGGTCTACATCTACAACGTTTCAACGATCCACGAATGGGCAAAGCCTCAGGGCCAGCTGGGAACGGTCATCATCCCGAAGTGCGAGAGGGGCAAGCGGGTATCAAAGCCTTACGTGCTCAATGGAATCATCAACCGCTGGTATGACAAGGGGTTGGGACGGAAAGAGATTTTTCAGGAATCCGGGCTCGAGATCGCGCAAGACATCTGCCACTGCAACCCGGAATTCCCGAGCGAAAGCGCCAACAACAACCTGACAAACTTCGGCGTATTCATCACCGAAAAGCCGCTCGAGGATCTACCGCAGAAAGAACAGGACAGGCTGATTGAGGCGGCCCATTTGAAGATGGTGAAAAAGCTTCAAGACATGATCTTAGAAGCAGACCTGTTCCACCAGGGCGGGAACCCGAAGTGGGTCGGACAGATCCACCGGGACGCTCTGCAGGCCTTCAACGAGATCACCGGAGCAAAAGAGGAACGCCCGTGGGCTCCGATTCGCTACGTTGCCCAGGCGGAAGACTGCAAATTCTGCGGCTCAAAGGTCAAGACCGGGGTTGTAGTTTGCCCGACTTGCCGGAACGTGCTGGACGAAAAGGAATACGAAAAACGCGGCGGGAAAAAGGCTAGCTAATGGCAACCGTACCCACAAGTCCCTACCCATCGGCGGAAGAAGTCCTGCAGGCTGCGCGGGTGCTCTGCAATGACGCCGCCGTATCAATCGACGGCGACATTCTAGCCGACACGCAACCCTTTGTTTTTCCCGCCATGGAACTGAAGTACGAATACCTGCAGGACCGGCTGATTCAGGCGGGGATTGAGACTTATTCGAAGTACGGCTACATCGTCGCCGTGCCGATTGTCGGAACCTCGGACCCAACCGCGCAAATCCAGATCGACTATGTAGGGAATTACAACGGGGACGTCAATAGCGACCAACCGCAGTTGCCGGTTGATATGCTCATGCCCCTCGAGTTCTGGGAGCGCCAGAACGTAGCCGCACCAGCGACCAACACAAACCCATGGCTTCCCATGGTGCAGGCGTCCGATTCAATCGGCACCCGAGCGCAGAATACGAGATTCAGCATTTGGGATTGGGAAAACGACACGCTTTTCCTGCCCGGGGCAACGCAGCTTAACGATCTGAAGTGCAAGTATCTCGCCTACATGCCGCAAATCACTGACGGCACGTCTCAGCTTTTGGTGGCGCGCTGCAAAGTGGCAATGGCAAACCTTCTCGCTGCGCTTGTGGCGAAGTCTCGCGGAGGACTTGAAGTAGCTGCAGCATTCGAAGCCGACGCCGAAAAGAGCATTCAGGAAATCATTGCGCGCTCTGCCCGCAAGCAGCAGTACGCCTCATACGTGCGTCGACCTTTCCGAAGTCGCCGTTCCCGCTTCCGCTAACAGTTTCATAGAGACAGATGGCGATTAACGCGCGCGATTCCTTCAGTTCGGCTCTGTCCCTATTCTCTTCGCTTTACGAGGACATGAATCCGACCGACTTGCCGGAAGGGTTAACCCCCGACTGTCAAGACGTCTGGTTTCTGCCCGGCTCGGTTTCAACACGCCCGGCACTGTCGCGCTATCTCTCGCCCGCGATCGCCGGAACTCCGCAGATTCTTTCGCTTGAAGACTACCCGATTCCGACCGGCGAACACGTTGGAATTTCGCTCGATGCGAACGGAGCCGTCTGGCAGCGGAACCCGGACGGGACCAGCACGCAACTGACTTCAGTGTACGGTGTGGGGCTTCAGTTCAAGGCCGAGAACGCCTTCAACAAGCAGTTCTATGCCTACTATGATGCGACCTTAGCAGCGCAATTCTCTGACACGCCGTTTGTAGGGGTCGACATTCCCCGGTACTTCGACGGTGCAAATTTCTGGCGAGTGACCCAGGACGCGCCCGGCGCTCCCCCGACAGTGAGCATTTATCCGGTTGCTGCGGCTACGCTCTCAGGCCCAGCCGGTGGACCTATCACGATCGTTGCCGGGCCAAGCGGAATTATCTGGGGCGGGCTGACCGTAATCAGCGGGGTGAACTACTACACCTATTTTGAAGTGACCACGGCAACCCCTCACGGCCTTGCCTCAGGGACGCCTATCACTATCGCCGGCTCGACTTCAACGCCTTCGGTCAACGGGCTTCGGACGGCGTATGTGATCGTTTCGGCCACGAAGTTCCGAGTCAGTTTTTTTACCCAGATTGCAACCGCCGTGAATGGCGGCGGCGGTACGGTCACCCCGACAAGCACAGGTGTAACGCTTTCGCGCACGAACAGCCAAGTTCTAGCAACCACGGCGGCCGCGCACGGCTTTCAAGTGGGCTGGCAGGTGCGAATTGCCGGGCTGTCGAATTCAACGCTCGGAACGAGTATCAGTTCTATCGCCCGGGATCAGAATGGCGTGGTCACGGTAGTAACGGCGACGGCTCACGGATTGCAGACGGGGATGCCGGCTGTAATTGCCGGGGTCACAAATCCCGATGTCAGCTATAACGGAACCTTCAAGGTCAAGGCGGTTCTTTCGGCTACGTCCTTCACCTATGATTCCGCAGGTGTGGCGGCATCTTCGACCGCTGGAACGGGCAACGTTCAAGACGCCTGGAACGGAAGCTTCGTTATCACTTCGGTGCCGACGCCTACCACGTTCACCTATTACCAGCTTGGGGCTGACGATTCTACCGGAAGCGCGGGAACAGCAACCATTGTGCCTTTGATGGTAGCGGGAGCGCGCAGCGCGGTGGTGATGTTCAAATCGAAAAACGGGGCGATCACCGCACCTTCGCTGCCTGTGAATTTCAATAGCGACGGAACAAACCTGCTGTCGCTCTCGAATATTCCCATCGGCCCGGACGGAACCGCGCAGAGGATTCTGGCATTCACGCCGGCTTCCGGAGGGAACTACTACTATCTGAGCCCGGCTCTCGTTCCCGCAACCGCCAGTACGCCGGCGATTTTCCAGCCCGGAACAATCATCAATGACAACACGTCGACTTCAGCCATTGTCGACTTCGATGATGCGGCGTTGGTTGCCGGGACGCAAATTGATATCGAGGGGAACAACCTTTTCAACCAGATCGTTCTGGCGCCGTGCCTGGGAGTTCTTGAATACCAGGGGCGGCTCATGTGGTGGGGCGAAGTAAACAATATCAAAAACCTCATCAACATGGGGTTTGATGGCGGGTACACCCTAAGCAGCCTGACCCAGCGGGCAGGCTCGGGGGCGAATGACGGCGGAGCGGGAACGGCATGGACGAACCCGAACAATGTAACGTCGACGTCGAGTTATGCGGACGTTTCTCTCGCCGCTCTCGCGTCTTCGCAGAATGTTCTGGTGGAAGCCTTTGGAATCCCGCTACTGACCGGCTCCCTGCAAAGTCTCACGGTGAGTTTCGAGTACTATGCAACGATTTCAGGCGCGGGCAGCATCCGGCTCACAGTTCAGCTTTTGCGGGCGGGCGTGCCGTTTGGAGCCCCGCTCTATGGGCTGATTTCGGGCTCGGTTGGATCTTCTGGCGCCCCGCTCTCTGTGAGCCTTAATTTCCCCGCTACCGGGCTGACGCCCGCCGACCTTAACGCGGCAAACTTCGGAGTTGAAATCAAGGCGACGGAGTTCGAAGTTGCTGCGACTTCGCATACGTTCATTCGGAACGTGCAGATTACGGTGGTCACGCCGAACACCACGCCGCTCGGCTGGCAGACGATCGGCTCGACTGGGGGAACCGGAGCGCTCGTAAACCTGGGGAACATGGGCTTCGGCTATCAGATGACGTCGAACGGCGGGCAAGCCGATTGCCTTCTCTGGCAAGGCTTCTATCAGGACTATTACGGAGCTCCCATCCCGCAACCGGGGAAGCAGTACACGGTACGGGTGCTTGGGAAGACATCGAACGCGGCTGCGGCGGGGAATCTGGTAATCGAACTCGCGGCCAGTCCGGGGCTGAATCTCTATCGCGCTCTCATTCCAATCAACACCATGGGCGCAACGTTCCAGTGGTTCGCAAAGGCGATTTCGACCATTCCCCCAAGCCCTGACGCAACCTGGAACCTGAACGTCTATTTGCAGGGCGTCGACGCCGCAACAGTGGTCACGATCGACGAACTTGAAATTGTGGATGCTACTGAACCCGTGCTCTCGCAGCAGATTCGGGCAAGCTACTTCGGGAACGAATTCGGCTACGACGATATCACCGGCGTTATCGGGCTGCAGAGCTACACGGCAGGGCAGGTGACGGCGTGCTTTGAACAGCGCGGGACGCTCTATGCCCTGACCGACCAATCACACGGCGATATGTGCCGGATCCAGAACAACGGCTCAACCGAACCGTTTGAATGGCCGGTTGACCGCTTCGCGCAGCAGGTAGATTGCGCGGGCCCTTCGGCGGTAGATACTTCGGAGGGAATTGCGTGGTGGGCCGGGCAGAGCGGATTGCGGCTTTTTGCCGGGGAACAACCGAAGAAACTTTCTCAGGAACGGCAACCCACCTGGAACCGCATCAACTGGGGCGCAACGCTCAAAATCTGGGTGCGGAATGATCCTATTCAGCGGGTACTTTATTTGGGCTTGCCGCTCGATGAAAGCAATGCAGTAAACGAAGTTGAGCCGATGAGCTATCGCAGCGTGAATACGGCGCTCGAGCCTGCCGACCCGATGCACGTCAGCCTGAGCGGGAAGATGATCGCTAGCGACCTTTGCCGGAAATGGACGCGCTGGACTTTGCCCTTGAACTGCGGAGCGATGCTCACCGAAAACGGGACGTCGCAAATGGTGTTTGGCGCGGGGTTTGGGCAGCTTTACTCGCTCGACTTCTCGCAATTCACCGATGATGACTACGGGGTGATTGCAAGCTACTACACCACCTATTTCCACTGGAACCACGAAATGGAGCAGAGCATTCCGCTGCTCGGCCTGCACCGCAAGATCTATACCTATTTGAGCATTTTCATCACCGGCGTCGGGAATCTGACAATCACGCCGCTGGTGGATTCGCTCGATAACCCATGGCAGCCGAGAAGGTCAGTGTTTAACGCAGTGAGCAAACTGTGGGAGCCCGGGGCGGTTGCGACCCCGCTTTCCGAGCAGTTGAGCACGGATCTAGACCACGATTTGGATTGGCGGCTGAACGTGCGCGGCGATCGCGTAGCGTTCAAAATCGCGGTGACGCCGCTGACAGACGCGACCGATGCTTATTTCAACATGGGGCATATGGTAGTTTCCGGGCGCATGGATCGGGTGATGCCGGTGCGAGGGGCGTACCTGTGACCCAGCCTTCACGCCCGCAAATCCGCAACATCGAACTCATTCGGCTGCAGAACGCGAAGCACGGCGAAGCCTTTGACGATGTGCGAACCCACATCGGCAACCTGCAGGACCAGCTTAAAGCGGCTCTGGCCCGCATTCAGGAGCTAGAGAAAAGAAGCGGATGAAATCCGTTTAATAGAGATAGATACATGCGAATCAGGGAGTTCCGAAAAGCTGACATCCCGCAGCTTCGCCGGATCCACCAGGCTGAAGGCTACGGGTTCAGATTCCCTGAAACGAAGGAACTGTTTGCAAAGTTCACGATCGAAGCCGACGACGGGCGCATTGTGGGCTTTGCGGGCGCGGAGCGGACGGTTCAGATTTTCGGCATTTTTGATTCGCAGTGGGGATCACCGCACCAGCGGTTAGACGCGATCAGGAAACTGCATGAACCAGTTCGGCAGAAGGTGAAGGCGAAAGGCTTCAAGTCGGCGCATGTTTGGGTTGATCCAAAATGGCCGAAGTTCGGGAAGCGGCTTTTACAGATGGGCTGGGCCGAAGCGCTTTGGAAATGCTTCTTCAAAGAGATTGAATAAATGGCGAAGGGCGAAAAGAAACAGGCTCTCAATCAGTTCGGCGTAGAAGGCGGTTACGCCGACCAGATGAAGAAGAACCAGGGCGCGGACCGCGGGCAGCTTTTCCCGTTTCTCTCAAACGAACTCTACAACCCTGAGGGCTTCGGATCTGACACGGTAGCAAAGATGCTGACTCAAGGCGGGGAAGCCGTCTCAGGCGCTACCGGCGCAGCCAATGAGCAATCCCTTTTGAACGCATCCCGCACCGGCAATTCCGCGGCTGTCCCGGGAATCATCGGCTCGACTGCCCGGAGCGCGATGAAACAGCAGTCGGACAACGCCCTGAACGTTGACATTAAAGACGCCATGCTGAAAGAGCAGCAGAAGCAGGACGCTGCGCGCCAGATTCAAGGGCTCTATGGCGAGGATGTAGGCGCGGCTCTCAAAGGAATGGGCTTGCAGAACGAGAGTTTGAACGCCGGAACCGAAGCCAGTAAAGCGGTTACCGATTCCGAACTCGGTTGGCTCAAGGCAGCCCAAGAGGGCGCGGCAACAGGGGCGATGATCGCAGGCTAAATGAGCGCAATTCCCATTCCCGACGCGGCACCTTCGATTGCTCTCCCGAGCGATGACGAACAGCTACGCCGGATCATGGCGACGACTGGCGCCGAGTCCATCATTCCGAAAGTTGCTTCGAATCGCGGCATTCCGGTTACTCCGCAGACTCAGGGCAAAGCGATTCCTGTTGACCGGGCTACCGGACAAGTCGAGCAGTTGAACAATGAAGGGAAACCGATTGCACCAGGCATTGCAGGGCTTTGGGCGCACGCCGAAAACATCCAAAACCCATTCCTTCGGACGCTGGGAAAAATCGGCGCGGTGGGTGCGCGCGCGCTTGACGTGGCCGGATCGGTGGCGGCTCCGGGTGTTATGGCACAAATCCCGGGAACGGCGCTCAATCAAAAAGTAGAAGAAAACCGGGCGGCAAGGCAGGAAAAGGCCGACACGGAGAACCAAGCAAGCCAGGCGCGGACGGCTTACGAGCAGGCGGAAACGTCGAAAGTTCCCACCGATATCGAGTACACAAAGGCCGAAACCGAAGCGTTGGAGAACCCACAGGCGAAGGCCGAGAAGCCTGAAGACCTGCAGCAGCGATACGCCGATGCGGTTGGAGAAGTCATTTCAAAGGGCGGTGATCCTTCGACGGACCCAACCGTTCAGAAGTATGCCGATTCCATCACTTCGCTGCAAAAGCAGACGACGAAGCAGACTCCAGCGCATATTACCTATGACCAGGGCATCCCGGTGAGCGTGACATCGCAAGAGGGGCAGACGTATGACATTAACGATCCCAAGCTACCACCGGATTTGAAGCCGCTGGTTGACTCCGCGAACCGAGCGCACAGGCAGCACGAAACTGAAGCAGACACGCGGCAGGCGCGAACCTTCGCCCAGCAGCAAAAGATGTTTGATGCGCGCCAGGATGCGCTTACCACCACGACGAAAACAATGGTTGAAGCCGCTCCGAAGGTGCTTGCTCTCGCCCAGCGGGTAAACACGATGATTGACCAGCAAGCCGCGCAACTCGGGCCCGCGGCGGGGCGGTGGTCTGAATTCATGGCTGGCAAAGTCGGCGCGCCGAATCCCGAATTCACAAGGCTAAGAACTGACGTCGGCTTGCTTCAAACCTTGCTCATGCGGATGCACGTTGGTTCCCGCGGCGGGGAGTACATTATGAAGCACTTCCAAGACCTGATTGACACTGGCAAACAGTCACCGGAAAACTTGAAAGCCGCTTTGGGTGAAATCACAAATTACGCGAATGACGTGCTCCGCGAAGGGCAGCAACACGGCGTCGGCGGTGGCGGAACGCCTCAGAACAATTCCGGTAGTCCAAACAATCCGCTGAATCTTCCGGGGTTCTAAGATGACCACCCCGCCCATCCCACAGCCGAAGATGTCAATGGATGACTTCGCGCAGAAGATCAAAGCGCAGTATCCAGCCTATGAGGGAATTGACAACGAAGAACTTGCTGACAAAGTTCTGACGAAATACCCCGTCTATCGGCAGCACGTCGACATTAAACCGAAGCCACAACCTGAGATTCCCGCATGGAAGCAGAATCCAGCGGTGCGATTTTTCAACTCTGTAGGTTCGGCACTCATCGACACGCCGAAGGCGATATATCACGCTGCAGCAGACCCAATCACGCCTGAAGAAGAAAAGGACTTTCAAGGCCATACGCGGATTCCCGGCGAATTGACGGTCGAAAGGCTAGCCGCAAGGCCGATTGTCAACGCCGCAAAGGATTACGCAGCGGGGAAAGTTGGATGGGAAGGGGCAAAGTCGGTACTCCCTGAAGCATTGGGAACTGGCGTAGGGAACGCAATTATGCCCGAACTGACTAGGGGAGCGGCGGCGGGCATAAAGTCCCTTCCTGTACGTGCAATTGCGGGCAAGGCTCTTACCGGAGCCTCTGACGTTGTGGACCCAGAAGTAACCGGGATATTTTCTCCACGATTGGCGCACGCTCAAAAGTTTGTCGGGAAAGTCGGTAGGGCGATTACTCCGAAGCCCGCGGCTCCGCCAATCGAAGCCCCACAACTTGAAGCGCCCATGTCACCCGCCGCGCAACAGCTGCAAAGCCGCATCGGAATCGAGCGGGGATTGCAGGCGCAAGAGCCTTTCCCGCGGCTCTCTGAAGGATTGCCGGAAGTCGAGGAAGGGCAAGCGGCGGCCACAGAGCACCTGCACAAAGCTATTCCAATTAACAAAACCGGAAACGCGCAACTTGATTTGCGGCCGGTTTATCCCGGGGCTCCACTACCCGAAGCGCCAGCAGAGATTCTTCAGTCTCGGCAACTTGCAAGTGGCCCGAAGTCAATCGTGCCTGATAAGCGAAGTGCAGCCCTCGCGGGAATTCCAGTCAAAACTCCGCCAGCCGAACTTCCCGAAGCATTTCATCCAAGGCCCAGCGTGTCGCAACCGCCGCCTGTGCCGGGAACAGTGGATGCACCATTTCTTGAGAGGGCTGTCCCAGGAAAAGAGGCCGCAGTTGCCATGCCGCCTATTACAAAGGCGCAAGTTTCCGGCTTGTTAGATAAAGGCCTTGGTGCTAAGTCTCTTTCCCCGTCTATTCCGCTCCGCCAACAGTTGGACCGCGTTACACCCGCGCCTGCTCCGAAGGAATCGAGTGTTGTGAAGTCCCACAGCTACGACCCGAATAGCCGAGAAATGACAATCACCACGCAGAACGGGCAAACTTACGTTCACGGGGATGTAACGCCCGACCAGGCCGAAGCCTTCGCGGGCGCGGAGTCGAAGGGAAAAGCGTGGAACGAACTGCGGAATAACAGCACGCTTGTGGCGAAGGTTCAGAATGGCAAGCGGATAGCGATAAAACCAACCGCGCCGAGCTCGGCAACGCCGGACGATTTGACGCCAGAGTTACAGAAGTCACTGGAAGCCGCTCTGAAGAATAGGCCTATTGACACCCGTAATAGAATGAGGCTGAGTGAACCCGAACAAGCCCAACCCGCCATTATCGGAAGACCTGGAACGGGGAAAGCGATTCCTCTCCCGCGTAAGGCAAGCGCACCAGTTACGGCAGGATCAGCAACCGAAATCAGAGTCCCCGGCGAAGACACACGCTATAGAGCCACCTACAAAGTCCGAGAACTAGCGGACGTTCAGCCTTCGCACAGCGGAATCAATTTCAACCCAAATGAAAACTACAAGCTAGTGAACGACCGCAATTATTCAAATGCGGTGAACCAGGACAAGGTAGTAACCAACAGCGCGGCCGGCAAGTTTGATCCGAGCTACCACATCACCGACAACCCGGACGCGACCAACGGGCCCGTAGTAATTGACAGCCAAGGCCACGCGCTAGGCGGGAATGGGCGCGCCATGATTTTGCAGCGCGTTTACCGCTACAATCCACGCGGCGCGGAAGCATATCGCAACCTATTAGCACAGAAGGCGCCGAACTTCGGCATTGATGCCGCGCAAGTTGCGAAGATGAAACAGCCGGTACTGGTGCGCGAGATCGCAGACGAAGACCTTGGCGGGGCCAACCAGAAGCAGAACGCAATAACCGATTTCAACAAAAAGGGTACAGCGGAGATGACGCCCGCGGAAAGGGCGATTTCCGACTCCCGCCGAATTTCTCAGGGGACGCTGGACACGATTGCCGGCAAACTCGAGGCTGAAGGCGAAGACGCAACTATCGCGGACGCCTTACGTGGGGAATCCGGGCGCCAGATTATTGAAAAGCTAATTGATGATGGGGTGATTTCCCCGCAGGAACGCGCCGGACTTTCCACTAGCGAGGGATTGACAGAAGCCGGCAAACAGCGAATCAGTAAACTGCTGGTGGGCCGATATTTCCGCGACCCAGCACAGATAGATTCCACTCCGCCTTCAATCAGGGGAAAGATTGAACGCATGTCGGCGCCATTGGCGAAGGTGGACAACCTAGCCGGCTGGGATCTCACGAAACACGTTCAAGATGCGATTGATTTGCTCGAGGAAGCGCGCACCCACAAGACGGCGAACCTTGATGATCTTCTAAGTCAGCGAGGACTTTTCGGCAATACCCGGTACTCACCGGAAGCAGTTAGTTTAGCCAAGCATTTGCAGACAGATAGCGCTACAACGCTTGCGAAATCAGTGAGGAATTACGCGATGGATGCCAATGATGCACACGGCATGTTTGCATCCGAATCCATGACGCCAGAGAAGGCGTTCAAGGATACATTCAAGAAGTAGGTTCTTGCGTAACTACTGCGACCTTCCCGGCTTTGTAAGCTGAATTCAGCTTCATAATTGCACGGAAGGTTCCTATCCAGTAGCCCACAAAAACCCCAACGGCCAAAGCTACCCATTCCATAGACTCACAACTTACCTGTTTTCCACAGTTCTGACTAGACAGAACGAAAAGCGAAACCCGCACCAGTCAAGACGTTTAATAGAAACAGACGGTAAAACCTACTCAACTAAGGAGATTCCACTTGTCAGGAGATGCTTTAGCACGGGGCGCAAAGCGGGCCAGCTTTATGATGCCCACAGCCCACAAGGATGAACCAGTAGAACTTCGCAACGTGGCGCCGGAAGGCCCGGAACTGGTTTCGCACGTGGATAACTCCCACCTTTTCACCAACAAAGCCCCAGCAGTGCGTTATAGGGGGAAGCCGCTAGGGGACAAAGTTCTAGTCAAGCGAGTGGAGAGAGAAAGCGATTCCCTAATCGTAATTCCCGACAGCGCTAAGGCGAATTCTGACATGGGCGTGGTTGTGAGCGTCGGGGACGGCTTAGTTGATATCACCACAGGCAAGCGGACGCCGCTCAACGTGAAATCTGGCGACCTGGTGTTATTTGATCGCTGGGCCGCAACCGGGCAGGAAATCAAGCTTGCTGACGAAAGCGGCGGGGAGTCGGAACACTTGCTCATCCGCGATTTCGACATTCTTCTAATTCTCGAAAAATTGGAGCCTGTCCACTAATGCCGCAATGGATCGCAACGCTAATCGGCGCTGGGGTCGTTGTACTCGCAAATCTTCTGACCGCCGCCTTCGTCTACGGGAAACTCACCGAACGGGTGGGCTCCATTTCCAAAGAAACCGCAGACCACAAGCTGCGTTTGGGCAACATTGAGACGGTTTTAAGCGGCACCGGGGGACACGGAGAGCGGTTGACGGCGCTTGAAGCGTGGCGAATCGAGAACCGGGCGAAGGGGATGGGGTTGTGAGCGACAAGATTTACCGCGTGATGTTCGTTGCGAAGCCAATAACGGTTCACGCTCCGAACGGCAAACGGGCCATAGATATAGCGATCGAGTACCTGAGGCAAGCCGGAACCGGGCGAATCATTGTAGAGCCTTGCGATGTGGACATACGAGAGCAGTAGCGGACAACTTTTTGACCCGAACGGGGATCTTGCTGGAACCGGATACTCAGGGGCCGGCGACTTCAAAAACGATCCTTCGATGGAAGGCATTCACAATCGTGGGCCGATTCCGCGAGGGCTGTACTACATCGGCAAGGCGATAAATACGATTACGCACGGACCGTTTGTGTTGCCGCTGACTCCGGATCCTAGCAATGTAATGTTTGGGCGGTACGGGTTTTTGATTCACGGGGATTCGATTGTGCATCCCGGGACGGCTTCAGAAGGCTGCATCATCATGCCGCGGGGAATTCGGGAAGCTATCGCACTCAGCGGAGACACGGATTTGCAGGTAGTTCCTAAAAGGGAGGGCGCGCTTTGAGTCTTTGGCTCCTAATCCGGCCGCATATCTTCTGGATTGTCCTGGGGGGCGTCGGGCTGTTCTTTTTCCATTCGTGGCTGGCGGAGCACGACGCGCGCCTTCGCGCCGAAGTCGGAGTAAAAGACGCCCAAACCCAAATCGACACATTGAAGCAGCAAATCGGCACCCGCCAGGCGCAGACCGAAAAACAGGTTCAGGTGGTTGTTAAGGAAGTCCAAGCGGCGAAGACGCCAGAGCAGCAGATTGCGGAAATTCCGAAGCTCGCAACCCAGGACTTGAAACCAGAGGCCTTGCCCGATGCACCGAGCGCCGTCAAGGTTGAACTTGCTCCGCTCCTTTCGCAACTGGAGCAGTGCAAAGTGGACGCAATCAACCTCGGATCATGCCAGCAGGAAGTAGCTGACCATCTGGCGATCGAAGCGCAGCAGGACAAGCAGGTGGATTTGCTGAAACATCGCCCGGGCTTCTGGGCGCGCGCGTTTTCGGATTCAAAAAAGATTCTGCTCGGCGGGGCTATCGGCGTCGGCGTAGCCATCGCGGTTAGGGAGATGAACCATTGAAGCAATTATTGCGAGACATTCTGAACGCTAGCGGGCCGCTTTCTTTCGGGAGATTCATGGCGCTGATTATGACGGTTTTCTGCTTGGGCTGGGACACCGGGAACCTGGTGTTCGCGTGGCAAATGAACCGACATCTCCCGCCCGGAATGATGCCGCTCTCGCTCCTGCCTGATCCTATTATTATGGGCGCGCAAGGCGTTTTCTGCACCCTGTTCTATGGCATTACGAAATCGGTGGAGTTGAAAAATCCGCCGCAACCCCCCGGGCAACCATAAGCGGTTTGTGTAAAAGTTTCCTTTCTTTTCCACAGAAAAAATTAGTGCTTCTACTTAGTTCCGTGTGCTTCCGAACACTTCTGCTACGAATGTCTACCACTAAGGTGCTATTGGCTCTGGAACGCCCGAAGCGTACGAAAGAAACACTGTAAAAATCAACAGTACGTGGTTGGCCGCTAATTCCGAGGGGTTTAAGCGGCAGAAAATAGGGGTGAGAACCTGGGTCAATGGGACTGCTACAGGGGATAATCCTGTCTATTGCAGCGTTAACAGCGTTGCCGTTCTCGGAGGCCTGCGAAGCGTGGCTGGAATCGCGCCGGCCTTACATCTCAGAAAAGACACGCTACGAATACGAACTGAATATAAAGACACTTACCACCTTCTTCGGGCCTTTTAAGCTCCCCGAGATTGACGGGGACATGGTTCGGGCGTACCAGCGCGCCCGGCAGCAGCAGTGTGGGCCGCACGCCATCAACCATGAGTGCGGGGTACTGTGCCAGATCAGGAAGCGTATCGGGATGCCGCTGGGCGATTACCAGCCTTTACCGTTGCCGAAAGCCGAGCGCGGCCGAGCCTTGTCCCACGAAGAACGGGAGCGCCTGTTTCGCATAGCGAAAGAAAACCCCCACTGGGAAGCGGCGTATCTGTTTGCCGTGATCGCCGTGAATACTTCTGCGGGCCCGAAGGAAACGTATACTTTACGGCTCAAGGACGTGGACCTCGAGCGCGGGACGATTCGGATTCAGCCGAGCGGGGCAAAGAACGTTCACCGGGTTCGCACGATCCCGCTCAACGAAGAAGCGTACCAGGCGGCGATGAGGGCGATTGAGCGGGCAAACGAGCTCGGATCAGTCGAACCGGAGCATTATCTATTTCCCTTCCGGAAGCGGGGCTCAAACATCCACGAAGCCCACTACGACCCGAATCGGCATCAAACCAGCTTCAAAACCGCATGGCTGGCGCTGCGGGAGAAGGCACTGCTGCCGGGATTCAGGATGTACGACCTGAGGCACCATGCCATAACCGCCTTGCTCGAGAATCCCGACATCTCAGAGGAAACGGTCGAGGATATCGCTGGCCACGTCTCCCGGCGCATGAAAAAGCGCTACTCCCACATTCGAATGGAGTACAAGCGGGCAGCAGTTGAGGCGATCATGGCGAAGAAGAAGCCGGTAAAGTCCGAGAAATCCACAACGATGAAAAAGCAGCCTCAGGAAGTTGCCGAGCTAGCGAATCTTTTGTTCAAACTGCTGAAATCACGGTAATTAAAAAATAGCAGATTTTTCTTGACACGAATTCCCTACTTACGTATAAAGGTAATGCGTTATGGCGATTGTTGAAAAGACGGTGACTTTGAAGTTGTTCAAGTGCAACGCTTGCGGCCATGAATGGAAGCGCAGGAACAAAAGGGCCAAGGGCAAGCCGCGCATTTGCCCCGTCTGCAAGTCGCCAAAATGGAATACGGAAACTCAGAGGTTCGAGCCACTGATGGCGGAGCGGAAGCCACTCGCTCTTAATCAGTAGGTTGAAGGTTCGATTCCTTCCGCGCTCACCATACCTCGCGAGTTTCCACCTAAACAGGTGGGAACGTGGGACTTAGAAAGCTACAAGGCGAACGGCTAGAAAGTTCAAGCCACTATTTACCGCCGAAAAAACCCGCCGATTCCACTGCCAGCCTGTTCCTTCACGCGGCGGTCAAAAACCAGCACGAAAAAGTAAAAGTCCTACCGCCAACCAAAGAGCATTGGGCGGAATATCTTCGTCTGCGTGAACTGGCATTCAGGATCAGGAATGCGGGGTTCTCCCCGTGGCCCCCTGTTATTTTCGCAACCGGGCTGACGGTCGTGATTGCGCTTTGGCTGGCAAGCCGCAGCCGGCAAACCTACTTCTATTCCTACCCGGGAAACTATCTTCGAACAGTTCAAAACCTTGACCCATGCGAAGCGGATGGGACGTGCGGATACCGGCGTCTCATGCAATCGGTGGAGTATGGCGTTCCCAATCCTGAAACCGATATGACATTTTGCGAAAAGCCGAGATTCGAGCAAGGCCACGTCTTCCTGTGGATGCGGCTCACGGACATCGGGCCGTGCTGGTCCGTCGATGGGTTTGCAGTGCTCAAGGAAAACGGGTTTGCGAAGCTTCCGCCGAACTGCAAACCGGATTACTCGTTAGCTCCAGTTGCCGGGCACATTGCCTGCGAAGGCGGAAAGGCGAGGTTCTGAAATGGCACTCACGACAGAGGAGCGCGCGCGAATCCTTGGAGAAGCGAAGCATACGCCAGGACCGTGGACAGTGGAAGCATGTTTTCGCTACGACCGCCACACGCAAACAAGGATTCCTGATGGCTGGGAGATTCACGGACCAGAGCACCAAGGCATAGCGGGAATAGTCGAACACGAAGCGGACGGTCCATTGATCGCAGCCGCACCAGAGATGCTGGAAGCGTTAGCGGCGATTGTTGACGCTGGCTATCGCGGTGATGAAATCGGCGGAAAGCTATTGGCTCAGGCCGAAGCTGCCATCCGTAAAGCCCGAGGTTTGTAAATAGTCCGACAAAGGAAAGCAATGAGCGAAGTACAAGGCAAACCTAAACCGGAACCGGCACCACAGCCGGAACCAAAACCAACACCCGACGATGCCAACCCAGGCGGAAAGCCTGGAGGCGGTCACTAACAAAAGGGAGATAGCGACGATGCTTACATTCCACAACTTTCCGCCACAAGCAGCGCGCCACGTTTTTGAATTTGCAGGTGTGTTTGCACCGGCGCTTCCCCCAAGCGGTGCGATAGAACTCATGGCCGAAATCGACGAATGGCCGATTCCGAACCGTTTTGCTGATTCGGTCATGGGTTTCTTGGACAACATGCCGTTTTTCGCCCACTGCGAAGCCCACATCATTGCCGGGTTTAACGGTTGGTCGATTCCGCCCTGTGATAACCGGGCGACGGTTGGGGATCCTGACGCGGTAGCGGACTTTTGCGCCGGATGCTGGGAGAAGTTCAAGCGCGGCGAGTTCGACGGCGGGCGGCGGTGAACTCCGCTTTCTTCACGTTCTGGCGCGACTGGTGGCAACTGATGTGCGCGCTTCTGTTTGTCGATTTGCTGTTGTGTGGAGTTGTGGCGTTTCTGTTTTTCCTAATTCTGGCCGTTTGGAGGAAGTATGCGCGGTGAGCGACAGATTTACTTCGATGAGAACTTATTGGGCATGTTTCGCTTGGCCGACAGGCGGCGGCGGTGGTACTTCCGGCTGCTAAATCGAATCAGCCACCGAATCAGCCGCCTGGACTGGCCGAAGGTAATCGGCGGGGCTCTGCTTCTCGGCGCATCCGGCTCGGCGTTGTGGATCATCGTCTACGGCGTTGCGCTGGCAATCGACAAAGGTTTTTAGCTGTGTACCGCTACCTGGAACTAGCGGACCAAGCACTCAGAAACCCAATGATTACTTGCTCACAATGCGGAACCGAGAAGCGCGATACGAACCACTGGTTTTTCGGATGGCTCGAGCGCGACGGGCAAAGGCTATGTCTGGTTCCGTGGAGTTTTGACCCGCACTTAGTCCACGACAGAGAGATTCAGAAACTCTGCGGAGACGGGTGCGTAATCAAGTTCGTTCAGCAGTTCGCAGACTATTTGAAGATCAGCAGTTAAATTCCAGCCCGAAGGAGAAGCGCATGTCAGCCGCAACAGTAGAAGTACCAGTGAGCAAGCCACAGCTAGTAAGGCAGGAAAAGAGCCTTGTTGAAAAACTGGCCGAAGCCTGCGATGCCGTGGGCGGAGTCGAGAAAACCGGGGAAAACAAGCAGCAAGGTTACAAGTACGTCAAGGCTGCGGACGTTGCGAAGGCTATCCGGCACGAGTTATTCAAGCGCGGCGTCGTGATTCTGCAGAACGAGCAGAAGCCGGAATGGGTTGAGTTTGAAACCAAGAGCGGGACGGTGATGAAGGAATGCCGTCTGGCAGTCGAATACATCATTCGGGATGCCGTCGACTCGATCACGGTCACCGGCTACGGCGTGGCAATGGATGCCGGGGACAAAGCCATCTACAAAGCCAAGACTGGCGCCACGAAATACTTCCTCCGCGGGCTCGGACTGATTCCAGATGAGAAGGATGACGTTGAAGCTGACGAATCGGTGGACCGCGAACCGATTGTGCGGCGGCCGCCGCAGCAGGCGAATGGCAACGGTTACAAACCCGGAGATGGCCTATTAGTCGCTCCGTTTCAGAAGAGCGCTTTTCTTTCAGCGGCCAAAAAGTCTGGAAAGTCAAGCGATGAAGTCAACAGCTATCTCGGGTCTATCGGTTACGAAACCCTGGACGAGCTCCCCAAAACCAAGTTCCAAGACGCCCTGAAGTGGGCAATGGAGGCGTAAACGTGAAGCTATACGAAATCCCCATTGAAGCAAACGAAATTGAAGCGCTCCTCGCGGAGAACTACGGCGAACTAACTCCAGAGGTTGAACAGCGCATTGCTGGCTTCCTCAGAGACAGCAAGGAGAAGATCGAGTCGGCAGCAATCGTAGTTAAGTCACTGGAGGATGACGCGGAGATTTGCAAACAGGAAGCAGAGCGGCTGACGCAGCGTGCTCGGGGCCTGCAAAACGGTGCCGACCGGCTGAAGGGTTTGATCCTGTTTGCCGTTGATGAAGGGTTCGCCGGAAAGGTCAAAACCTCCAAGTTCACGATCTGGGCGCAAACCTCCGCCGCGAGTGTGAGTTTTGAACTTCCGCCCGGAGCAGACATCCATTCTGTTCCGCTGCAGTTCCTTCGCATGAAAGATCCGGAATTGGACAAGCAAGCACTGAAAGCCTGCTTTGATGCTGACATTGAGATTCCAGAGCAAATCGTCATAAGCGAAAAGCCTGGAACTCGTTACCTGAGGATCAAATGAAGATCCATCTCCAGCGCGTAGATGACCCGCTAAAGGCTGGCGAAGACATCGAAGCCTTGTGCGGTGCCATGGTAGCGAAAGCCACGTTTGCGTTGTGGGCCGACACCGAGTACCCGGATGTGGCGAGTATCAACGCGATTGCAGTGTGCTCTAAGTGCTACTCGATTCGGGGGGCTGGCAAGTACATCTACGCGCTGGTTCCGGGGGAGGAAGCGATTCATGCAAATACAGATTGACTTCGAAAAGGCGCTTCCAGTGTCCGCGCAGATCGGAATGCAGCAGGCCTATGACAACGCGGACCCCAGGTGGAAGCGCGAAGTCGAAGCTGCAATCCGGCAGGTGGCATTGACCCACGAAACCTTCACCGCTGATGAAGTAGTCGAGGAGCTCAACCGGAACGATCGCCATTTTGTCACGCACAACAACAGCGCCATGGGGAACCTGATGAAAGAGGTTTCCCGCAGCATGAAGTACATGAAGTTCACGAACGAGTTGCGCCGGTCGAAGCGCGGCAAGGCGAAAGGGCACTTTCTAAGGGTTTGGGAAAGTTTGGTGTTCAATTCAACAAAAGGGAGGGTTGTTAGCTGGAATAAACCTGATTGAAATGTCAGTTCCATTCCGCCTCAGGTAAAGCTGGGGCGGAGTAAAGCAGACATTTATGAGCACCGTTGACCTACTTAAGTTGCAACAGGAATCAGGCTTCTATCTTCGCTGTGTCATCTGCGGCGAACTCATTCACCCGGAACGCTTGGTGCGCGGGGCAGATACCTGCTCCAACGAACACCAGAAGGAACGCCGCGCCGGGTACAACCGCTTTAAGAAGAATTTGGCTCTACAGCGCGTCCTGAACTCTCCGAAGGCTAGACGGCTAGCTATCGAGCGGGAACGCGCAATAACCGAAGGGAGCAGTGCTCCAGAGGTATCCAATGCAGTGTGCTGACTGCCAAGAAACCATGGAAGTGTTCGTTACATGTTCCCACTGCGGAAAGAAGGTGTGCAGCGGGTGTTTCTATGAGTTCCACGACGGGCAGTATTTGCCGTTTAGTAAGTGGCCGAATGGGGAAGTTGTTGAAAAAGCTGTGGAGCGTGTGAATTGATCCACAGGGCAATACGTGAATCACAGTATTTTTCACAGATTCATATAAGTAGAGCGTTCTCGGATTTCCGAAATTTCCTTTCGCCTACTACTACTACGGGTATTTATGGAAACAGTTAAAAATCAAAAGCAGAAGCAGGGCGTCGCGAAAGTGGAAATCCCTGGAAGCCGCAATCAGGCGCTAGCGTCGATCGACTTACACATTTTGCGGTTTATCAGGGAAACGGGTAAGCGGGTCACCCTGGTGCAAGTCGGGAAGGCGTTGTTTGAGGCGGCGTTTCCTGACCGCGTTGCCCCGCACAAGATAGGGGAAATTGGGGATGTGTGTGTCTTCCCGCGTCCTGACCTGCTTGAAGATTGGGAATTACGACCGATACCGAAGCCGGAATGAAAGAGCAAGTCAAAATCCGCAGATTTCCACGGCGCGACTGCGTTGGTTGCGGCGGGCAGGGGTTTTACGAGATCCAACCGGGAAGATTTCGTAAGTGTGTGTGTTGGAGGGAAGTAAGCGTTGGGAAGTCATCAACGTCGCGGGCGGGGAGGCCCGTATTTGATGGCAAGTCGGCCGCAATTGGGGAACGTGAGTGAAAGTGATTTTGAAAGAGATTCATCGCTGGGGTTTTTCATTGGGGAACGCTTTGTAGAGAGTTCGCCACACCGTTTTTGCTTCGCCATATCAACCATCGAAAAGAGGCTTACGCCTATGTGCTCGGTGTGTGACTTGTGGAGGGAGTGTAAGAAGCCGTGGCGCGAAAAGAAGCTCTAAGGGCGTTCCCTAAACCGGGGGAAGTAAGGCGGCGAAAGCGGAGAAACCACGTGCGGAAGAAGATCACATCCGAGCGCCGGAAGATGGAAGTTAGAGCCGATTACTTGTGCAAGGTCCTAGTCCATCACCGGGACGGCTACAAGTGTTTGAAATGCCAGAGCACGGCTGACCTGCAAGCGGCCCACATTCTTCCCAAGGGCAAATACCCGACCATGCGTCATGTGATGGACAACTTGTTAACGCTGTGCTGGCGCGATCACATGGAGTGGGCGCACAAGGATCCCATCGGCTTTGTGGATTGGATTAACGCAAAATGGCCTGCCCTGATTGACAGGCTGCGTATTTCTGCAGGAATGAAGCGCCCGGTCGATTTGAAGGAACTGTTGATCGTGCTTGAAGCGGAGTTTCGCGCGCAGGAGACGTTCTAAGAGAAGTAGAAGAAGCGGTTCATCGTCTACAAAGCTGTAACACGAAATAGAGCATCACGGGTCCCTGCCCGACAACAGGGGGAAAGGTGGTAAGCGTGTTAGGAGTCGGAGCAATGCTCGGGCATCTCGGCGGGAACGAGGAAACCTACAACGCTTGGCAGAAGATGAAAGGTAAGACTATTACCACGCTTTCATTAAACAAAGAAGCTAACAACGGAGACGGAGCGGTGGAGATTAGGTTTTCTGACGGCGTAAGGGTTGTGCTCTTGGATGATGGCCGTTCCTGCTGCGAGTCTCGCTACATCACAACCGACGATAACCCTGCCGATTTCGTAGGTGCAGAACTGTTGGACTTGGAAAGCGAAGGCAAAGAAGCCGTTGGCGAGTATGGCGAACCGCATGAAATGGAGTTCGTTCGCCTAAAAACCAGCAAGGGGACATTTACTCTTTGCACCCACAATGAGCACAACGGTTATTACGGCGGGTTTCACATCGTTTTGCGAGAGCAAAACGGTTGAGGGGTAGGGACCCGATCTGCTCTAGCTCGGGGAAATGAATTGTAGAAAATGGCAAAGTGTAGTGCCCAAGGAGAGACACGCCGTGTTCTGGCGAATGAGCCACCGTTTCGATGATGAGGCGAGAGTGATTGCCGACCGTCATTATTCGCGGCGAAAGGCTGGGTCGCCGCAGTTCGTACCGCCCGGTCGATGCCTGACGCTGGTTGGTGATTGCGCTTATTGGGTGAGCTCGTGGCCGTTCGCTGAATACGTTCGACACGCATGGGCGGGAGCGTGGATCAATAGCGCTTTCCGGCGCGAGAGTGGGCCGCTGGCCAGCGAATTGATACGGGAAGCGGTTGCGGCTACTCGCTGGTATTGGCCAGAGGTTCCGGCTCTGGGCATGGTGACATTTATCGACACCTCGAAAGTGAAGCACAAGCGAGATTTCGGGCGCTGCTATGTGAAGGCTGGATTTACGCGGCTTAAAGAGCGCACCAAGGGCGGATTAGTCGTGATGCAACTGCTTCCAAATGAAATGCCGGAACCGATACAGCCCGAAGCATACGGACCATTGTTTGCCGTGCTAGGGGAGCGTAGCGCCACCACGAAATGAGAGGCAATGGCATATCAAATTATCAAGCAGCCAAACTTGGGATTCTCGGTCTGGTCAACCGTTGTTGATGATTGGGTGATTACGAATGCAACTCCTGCCGAAATTGCAGCCTGGATGATCGAGGATTCGGCGCATCGGATACATGTTCAAGTTGAGGACATTGTTCGGCAGCTAGAGCGCGGCGAGAAACCATATCACCAGTTCACCATGACTTACGAGGAAGCAGAACAAAAGGCAGCCAATATTCATGGGAAGCGGCGAGGGGGCGGGGGTCATGGCAACAGGGAATAACACTGAGCTTTTCGCAAATGCGGTAATCCGCCACATCATAGGCAGGATTCGTACCGAGGCAAAATGTGGACTGCTCACGAGGCAGACGGCCCAAGCCTGCGAAAAAATCATCCAGATAATTGACGCCGAAGCACTTACATACGCTCATGGGGTAATGGCTGAAGTCGAAAGGCACGCGAAAGGACTTCCCGATGACCAAACGAAAAGTGTATGAGGATTACTTAACAGCCCATTTGGTCGTAAAATCGGCTAAATGGGTGAGCGACCACATCTCCAAAGATAGGCGCATCGCCTTGTACGGGATTGACGTGGCTGTGAGCACTGGCAAAAACGACGGTCGCGTAGAGCTATCTCCGTGCATTCCAGCCATGAGTCCGCTGTGCGCCCTAATTCGCAAGAATCCGAACGCAACTCAATTCGTATGGAAGAACAAGAAATGGAAACTGGCCAAATGACTCCCTGTCCTCACAAACTCCTTCGCAAGCAGTACGAGGAAATGAGCAAGGAACATCCCTGGTACGTCTGCGAATGCGGGCAGAAGTTCAAGGCCGAGCCGTGGGACGGGAAAGTAAAGGTCAAAACAACGTGATTGCACTCTTGGACACTTCCGAAGATTTGATGATCTGCCGCGAGCAGCTCGGCTGCAGGGTAGAGCAATTGCTTACGCCATTGACGCGATTCCAGCGCCAGAATAAGCGGGCAAAATTTGCCATTGATAACGGGGCTTTCGCGGGATTCAAGCCGGGAGAGTTCAAAGGACTACTTCTCCGCGAAAAGGACGCTATCGAGCATTGCCGATTTGTGGCCGTCCCTGATGTGGTCGGATCTGCGCGGCGAACGCTAGAGGTCTTCGAGCATTGGAAATACAAGCTCGGAACGTGGCCGCTCGCGCTAGTGGCGCAGGACGGACAGGAAGACCTAGACATCCCCTGGGCGCAAATTGCTGCCATCTTCGTCGGCGGAACAACCAAGTTCAAACTCAGCAATCATGCTGGCGACATCATCAAGGCAGCACGCGCAATCGGTAAATGGGTGCATGTTGGGCGCGTCAATACTCCGGGGAGATTCGAGTATTTCGAGGAACTTGGAGCCGATTCCATCGACGGCACCGGACTATCTCAGTACACACATATGCGAGAGGACATATGGAAACGTTACAACCAACCGAACCTATTGACCGACCTTGCGCCCGATGCTGCCGACTCTTCAGTTCTGAGCGATGGAACATTGTCTACTGCCGTGATTGCCGCCGAGACTACAGCCGCGAGTGGAAGCGCCGAAAGCGCCTGATGCTTTATGGATTTCATGGAGGTAAAGGTGGAAGACCCAAGATGAGCGGAGGATCAAGTCAATGAAGGATAGCAACTGTCAATCTCAATTTAGAGATGACAATGGAGAACTATATCATTGTGCGCTTCCACTCAACCATGATGGGCTGCATGACAGTCATCCCGGAGAACGCAGAAGGGGTTGCATGTGGAGGGCCGATTCCAGCGCAGCAGTGGAGAGCGGGCTCACACGCGAACAGTTACTAGCTTTGGTTGAACGAGAGCAGCTCTATGAGCGCATGTGCGCGGACCTTACGGCAAAGCTGAGCACCGTCCAGGGGCAAGCTGCTCGGGCTGCCGCACCCCCGAATGGGGCACAGGGGAGCGAACGAAAGGCATTTGAGAAGTACTGGATGGAAAATCGGTGCGACATTCCTCCCGAATGGAACGACGATTACCGTGGATACCATAATCCGGTTACTGAAGAAGCTTGGTTAGCTTGGCAAGCCAGAGGAGGCAGGGAATGAACATGGACACACCGGAAGGTCTGAGCATCGACGATCTACCTTGTGACATCTGCGGTCAACCGCGATGGAATTGCAACCCTGATTCAATGGATCACCAAATATCAGCATTGCAATTAGACGCTCATCACGCAGAGGATGATGGCTATTGCTCATGCGGAGTATTGTGCGAAACCGGAACGCGATTCCTCCAACATTTGAAGGCGGTTGCTGACTCTGGGGCAAGCGCACGGGAGGAGAAATGAAACTTTTCTTGCTTAGGATTAGAGCGCAATTCGGACGCATCTGGCGGTTAGCGGCGATCATGGTCTTCTATTTTGTCCCGGCTACTCACTATTCCCTGCGTTGGTGGTGGAAAGAGTTTTTTGGCAAGGGAGAAGGGTCATAGAGTTTGTGCGGCGGCCTACACGCGGTAGGCAAATAATGCGGCGAAGTGAAAGAAAGCATGGCAGCGACCATGCGCAGGGGTAGATAGGGCTTGTTCCTGAGATGGAACTTTGATCGAAACTACGACCAGTGGAGCCTAGACCACGTTAAAACTGCACTTCGCTGAAAGCCCCGGTCGGTGAAAATCCGGCCCGCACAAAAGGTCCGGTTCCTGAGCAAGGTGAGAGCAGTTTGGAGCTGCTGGTTCATGGGGCTTGGGAGCCGGACTGAAACAAAAAAGGGGGAGCATGGAAAAATTCTTTGCATGGGTTGTGTTGGCGTTCTTGTTTACGTGGGTGCTGCTAGCCTATTGCGCTGTTTCTATCATGCACATTTCTAGGATGGTTAAGCATTTGGTAGATAAAGAGCAAGCTGCGGAGCGCAAGCAATGAACATAGCACTGCTGGTGATGTATATGTGGGCGCACCCAATGACGAAATGCTTCGCTACGTCATATCCCGTACAAGTTGTAGACTGCCCTGATTACTCATACAGGCCCACGCTTGGCAGCGGTACGCCTGGATCTACTTCGTATTCCTTTAATATCCAGAGTTTTGACCAAGGAACGGCGATCCTGATGCAGCCCAAGAATGGCCTCGCCCCAGTCGGAAATCTATGTCCAGCGGGCGCAAGTTGCTACCCGACAGTTATGGTCACCGAGCCTCAGGACGTTCCCGCCGTGCAGAAACTCGTAAAGATATACAACCCCGTTCTATTGGGGACGATAGTTACCCCTCCGCCTCCACCGTTTCACTATGAGCAACGCTGGGCCTGCGCCGACAAATCCCGCATCCTGCTCACTGCTGAGGATGGATCGAAGTGGTGTCATAAGGTGAGCCGATGACCATCAACTACGGCACAGCCCTTACCACCGTCACCCTGCCAGACGGCACAGTGATCTATTTCGATTCTCAGGGGCGCTGGATTGGGACAAAGAAGGCGGCAGAGGACAGCGCGACAAGGAGAATGAAATGCTAACGTTTATAGACACAACCGGCCAACATGAAGGCCCTCTGTCCGTGTGGCAGTGCGACAAGTGTGGGAGACAGTTTGAAATGGCTTACACGGATCTTAGCTATACGAAAGCACCCTCGGATCCTATCTTCTGTCCTAACTGCGGGTGCAAATGAGCGCCGACATCAAACCGTTACGGGATCGCGTCAGAGAATTTCGCTTCAATACCATCGCTGAATCTGTCGCGCGTCTCGGCTCAGTCTATCGTGCAGCACTCGAGCTCGGCATACACCGCAACGCCATCTATCGAGAGTTCCGTCTAAGTGGCTCAAGACTTACAATAGCTAAGTTGAAGTCACAACGCCGTTTGAAAGTTCGTGCAACAAAAACGCAGCACTCGTGAATTACCCTACTTGTTTTCCTCTTAGTTCCCATACATGATGCGCTGTAGCTCGACCAGGGCCGTTCAGGAAATCTGGGGGAGGGTTACCTGTTTCGGCCCAACTTACAGCGCAGCCGTCCAATTCGCGTTGGGGCTGCCAGACGTGAGGCTCTGGCATGGATCCTGTTTCAGATACAGAATTCATTGAGAAGTACCGCCGCCTCTGTGGTCACATCGCATGGGATTTTGTAAAGCGATCGCACAGAGACGTTAGTCCAATCGCACTTAGTCAGGAAGACGCTGAAGACTTCGCCAGCTGCGCGCTGATAAAACTCCTGAAATGCCCGGCGCAGCATCGCGGAAACAAGTGGTACGTGCAACGAGTCATTGAAAACGCAATCACAACTGCATGGCGCAAACGGCTCAAGCAACTGGGGCTCGAGCGAGAAGTTCAGACGGTACGATCCGAGTTGGATATACCTGCCCCTGCAAATCGGCACGGAGCGTCCAGCGATGGCGGCGACTTAATGGACATGCTGCCCGGACCCGATGGACTCGCCGGCAAAACTCAAATCAAATTCGACTTCGCCAAAGTGATTGCACTGCTACCGACCCTGCCGAACTCAGAGCGCGTAGTCGTTGAACTAACCTTCGGACTAAATGGTGCAGAGCCCTTCACTCGCAAGCGGATAGCAAAGAAACTCGGCCGTACGGAATGGTGGGCCGAGACGAAGTTACGCACCGCAATTCTCAGAATGCGCGCACAAATTTCCAGCCAAGCGCCTGTTCTATTCGTTTCATAGAGATAGACACAGCAACTTGATTCTTTCAAATAGTTTTCAACAATGGCGAACGGTCACGGCGGAGCACGTAAAGGTTCAGGTGCGAAACCTAAGGCAATCGTAGAGGCAAAGCGGAGTTTTGCGGCTACAGTGCTGCCCGACGAATTAGAAGCTGCAATGTGGCAAGAAATGTTGAACGCCACGCGCAGCACTTACGTGGAAGGCATGGGCGAACCGATGACTGAGCCCGACTACAAAATTCGCCTAGATGCACTGAAGTATCTGTGCGACCACAAACACGGTAAGGCTCCGCAATCGGTCAAGGTTGAAGGTGACGGAGAAGATGGAGCCGTGAAAGTTCTTCTGATTGGAGCAAAGAATGTCTAGCCGCTTTTGGCCGAAGGATGTGCTTGGAAACGACATCCGCAAAGGAAACCTAATCTCGCTCTCTCCGGGCCAGCCCGTGATTATGAAAGTCATGGACGTTGTAGAGGCGGGCGTTATCCCCCAGGAAGATCCCAAGCAGCCGCCCATGATTAAGGCCGGATGGATCACCTGTGTTGTGCAGCTGCCCTACCAGCCGCAACAGCCTGTAATCCCGATCGCAGTGGTAGTCAAGGAGCCCGAAGAATCACAAAGCAGGATTCACAGAGTTTGAAAGGAAAGTGTATGAAGAAACTTGCTGTGGTCGTTTTAGTCCTGTTCGCATTGTCCGCGCTGGCTCAAAGCGCCGGCCATTCCGTGACGCTCAATTGGGCCGCTTCAACCACAACCGGCGTAACCTATAACGTCTATCGTGCCACCACAAGCGGCGGGCCGTTCTCGCAGATCAATCCTAGCCCGGTAACCGCCCTAACATTTGTCGATTCCCAGGTGACCAACGGAACGACTTACTTCTACGTGGTCAGAAGCTTCGATGGCACAACTGAATCAGTGAACTCTAACCAAGTAAGTGCAGTAATCCCTACTGCGCCTGCCCCCCCAACAAACCTCACTGTAACTGTAAAGTGAAGGGCAATTAAGGGTGCAGGCGAATGATAACGCTCACAGGCAGGCATGGAAGGGCCGCGGCTTTACTCTACTCCGGTTACCAGCGTCCCGAAATTGCGCGGATGATGGGGACGTCGGAGCGGAACGTCAAAGCCTACATCAATCATGCCTGCCGCAAGGCACTGATCGAGAAGCAGTTCCACCCGCAAGTTAGGCTAATGTGGCTGATCTTCAAAGGCGAGGTTGCAATTAACCACGGCAGGCTGTATTGATCGCAATTGATTTTGTAGGGCACCACGGTACGCGCTGGGCTGTGTACGAAACCGACCGAGACGGCGCAATCGTTAAACCCATCTTCGTCCCTCATCCGAAACAAATCCAATTCTTTGACAGCAAAAAACCCCGCGTCCTGACAGGCGGCGGCCGCGGTGGTGGCAAGACTGAGGACATGGTGTGGAAACCCATCTTCACCGCCTACCTGGTGCCCGGCGCCCCGATGATCTGCTTTCGCCGCACCATGGGCGAACTACGCAAAACCATTATTCAGCGTTACATGGAACTCCCCGAAGGGCTTTACGAGCGCTGCACAGAGGATGCAGTCACATTCGAGAACGGCTCGAAACTCTGGTTTGGCTCGGCAGACGACGAGAAGGCCGTTCGTAAGATGCTCTCGGGCGAATACTTCCTGATTGAGTTCGATGAGTGGTCAGAGTGGCCGCTTTCCATGTGGAAGTTCATGGAAGGCTCACTCCGCTACCCGATTGATAAAGACATTTTCGGAAATCAAATCGTTCCCCAGATCGTGGGCGCGACCAACCCGGGCGGAGTGGGCGGCGAAGCGCTGAACTGCTTGTTCGGCTGCTCGGGAATAAAGAAGCAAGCGCCCGGCGAAGATCCCACGCTTTACGACCCGAACGACTATGAGTTCATTCAATCGCTAGTCTTCGACAACCCGGCTTACTCACCTGAAACCCCAGCCGGCCGAGCGTACCTGAAAATGCTCAAGTCGCAACCGCGCAGGATTCGCGCAGCGTGGCTTGAGGGGCGATGGGACGGGTTTGAAGGTCAATATTTCGATTGCTTGGATGAATCCTGCACACGCATTCCGCACGACTGGTTTATTCGGCTCATCACGCGGCAGCACTGGGCAGCGCGCTGGATCTCGATTGACTGGGGCATGACGCACCATGCGGCGGTGGGCTGGCACGCCATGTTAGAAATTCAGGGCCATTCCTACCCAGTTACTTACAGAACATACGTAACCAAGGGCATAGGCGAAGCTGCGCTGGCTTCCGAGATCGCTGATTTCACGGAGCTCGACGCCAATGAACCGAAGAAAATTCAGAAAGTCTATCTCTCGCCAGAAACCTTTGGTGAAACTCGTTATAGCCGCGCAAAACGTATCGGGGACGTTCTTGTTTCCCGAAACCTTCCCCGTCCAATTCCCGCCAACAACAAGCGAGAAGACGGATGGCGGGTTATGCACGATCTCTTGCGGCAACGGCATCACGGTGTGGTTGTGGTCCAAGGAGCAGCCGCGCAGACGCTTGCGGGATGGCTGATAACTGACCACAAAGCGCAAGGGCCGAACGAACCACCAGACGCGCTGTCCTGTCTCGCCCAAGCCGTATGCGACCCGAAGCACGATGGCGATGTGCTCAAAGAAGGCGATGCAATCCACTTGGACGTCAACGACATGCTGCGCTACGGGATCGCTTCGCACATCAGGCTGAACGAGGAACCGTTCGAAGATCGGCTAAAAGACGAATTGGCCGAGTTGCCGGTCGAAGGCACGGCGCGCTTCATTAAGCACAAGCAGATGGAGAAGAAAGAGCGCAAGAACACAGGCGTTTTCTATTTAGGCGGTAACAGGAGGAAACGATGAAATGGGTGAGGAATTTATTGTGGCGTTGGCTGGGCGTAGAGGATTTGGCCGGGCTCATGGCGAATAGAGCGGTCGAGCAGATCAACGAAAAATGGGAGCCGGATTATCAAAAGCTGCGCGATCGCTTCGACTCCATCGACGAACTGAAGCAGCGCATCGAAGATCTCGAATCCGCCTACCCGGACTACAAGAAAGCGAAAGCCGAAGCGGACGAGAAAAAGGCCGGCGACATCGTTCCCGGCTTCACCCCGTTCACCCAGCGTAAGCGGCGATGGGAAGCCGAGCATCGCAAGCCTCAGAAGAAAACCTCTTAACACGTTTAATAGAAACAGACAGAGGCACACGTAACTTATGCCATTTGCAAACGGGGTTTACGGACGCTCGGCAGGGCAGGCATACAGCCGCGCCAAAGCACAGAAGTCTGAAGGCGGCGACGATACGCCCCACGGCTCTGAAGACTCGGGCTCGAAAGGTCCGCAAACTGGCTCCGTTGTCCACGTGAAGCACCACGGCGGCGGCAAGTTCTCCGTTAAGCACGAAGACGGTTCAGTAACCAAACACGATTCACCCGAAGACATGCACGAACACATGATGCAGCACTTCGGCATGAACCAGGCCGAGCCTGACGGGGATGAAGGCGCCGATTACGGCGAAGATTACGAGGGCGGGGACGCCCTGAAATCCATTTTGGGGTAAAGGAACAAATGAAAAAGCTACTCTCTCTCGTTGCGGTAATTGCATTCGCGGCTTCGGCGTTCGGGCAGGTTAAGGCGGCTAGCTTCGAAGCTGGCGTTTATTACGCTCCGTCTTACAAGTACCGCGTTCAAGTCTATAGCGGCGGTGCGACAGCGGGCGGAGCATATTCAATCGTTCTATTCGCCCCGACTGTCACCCTTTCTGACGGGCGTGTGGTGAATCCGTTCTCGACGTCGAACCCAATCACCATTGGACAGGGCGCGAACCAGGAGACGGTGACGCCTTCGGCGGTGTCCGGTTGCGGAGTGGGACAACCCTACCGCGGCTGCACGATCACGGCGACATTTTCAAACGCTCACGGCAAGGGCGACACAATCACTTCCGGCACCAGCGGTTGGGCCGAAGCCGTTGCTGACGCCGCGAATAACGGCGGCGGGAACGTCTATTGGGAAGTTGATTGCGGCGTAATCACGCTCTCTACGGGCGGCGCCACGACCACGAGCACCTGCTTAGTGCCTAAGACGTTCACCGATGGCGGCGGATCGGTCCGGGTAACTACGACCATCACAACCTCTGCTAGCTATTCGCTCGGCATCGCTTCAGCGACCACGGGCTTTGTGAGCGCTTGCACATCGCTTACGGCTGGTTTGGGTTGCGGGCAGTTCCAGGCGGCTCCCGGCTCAGTGGCAACGGGCACCGGCACCGGCGCGCTGCTGATTACCGCGAACGCCGCGGCCGGGGCTGGCGCGATCCATGCAAAGGTGTGGGGCTATACCGCAGCGCAGTCTAGCTTCTAAGGACGGTTTATGCCTTTCACAGATCCACGGATGGAAGAACACGCGGAGAACCTGAGAGCAAAACAAGCTTTCAAGTTCGGCAAGGACGTACCGAGTGCTGACGATTTGGACAAGGCTGCGGAAGAAGTTGAAGTTAAAGCTGCAACCAAGCCCAAGCGAAAAATTATTGCTAAAGGTTAAGCGGATGCGGCAGCGCATCTCCATAGAAATCGAGGGTTGCATGGAAGCAAAAAAGACAATCACAATAACCATCTCGCCGGCTGCTCCGCCGCTCAACATTGATGATTCCGCAGTGCCGAAGTCGGGGCAAGTCGGAGTTCCGTTTCTTGGTCAGATCAACATTAGCGGAGGCACCCCGCCTGACACGCTTTCAGTTGACTCTGGCACGCTGCCACCGGGACTTACGCTTGATGACTCGGGACTGATTTCGGGCACTCCGACCCAGGAAGGGACATTCTCTTTCGAAGTCGACGTTAAGGATTCGTTGGGCTAATGCCCTTCAAGTCCAAGGCGCAACAGCGATTCCTTGAAGCCCATCCGGAAAAGGTTGGCGGGCGCGGAAAGCTGAAAGAGTGGGAGCAAGCAACGAACTTTTCAAACCTGCCCGAGCGTAAGAAGTTCGCATCCGGCATGGCAAAGGCAAAGCGTAAATGAGCCCAGCATACGTCCAATCAAACACAGCACTCCTGATGCAATGCCTGAATCCCGGGGATCAGGTGAAGCTGTGGGACGGTGAAAACCCGCTGACGGGCGCTAAGTCAATGGCGGTAGCGCTATCTCCGCCGCGCTTTGGCGAGAACACAAAGTACGTTTCTATCCAGCTGGTATTCTCGGCCGCGCCTGGTGCCTTTACGTACGACATCGAAGCTTCGAACACAGACGTTGATGCGGACTATGTGAAGATAGGCACATCCATCACAGCGGTTACTTCGCCCAGCACGGTTTCTGCCGTAGCCGATAACATTCAGACCACCATGAAATACATTCGTCTGATTGCTACGCTGCAGAACGCCAACAGCGTGACTGTGGTAGCTACGATCTCGCGCTAATCCCAAAAGTTTAATAGAAATGTGAAGCACTTAGCGCTAGTAGTGTGCGTTTTGGCGGCGGTTTCAGCCTTCGGACAGGGCGGCGTTGCAACCGCGGTTCCGACTATCACCAACACCCGCGGCGAACCCGTTCCTTACGCGCAAGTTGCCGTCTGCGGAAGTAACCCAGGCCCGCTTCCTCTGACGGTGTGCAATGGCAACTTCGCAGCGCTCTATACCGACATCACGCTCACAACCGCCTGCCAGATCAACGTAACGCCCATTGCGCCAATCAGCGGCACGGGCTGCACGAATCCCGGCAAAAGCGATGGACTCGCCAACGTGGTTGCCTTTGCCACTCCCGGGCAGTACTGGTGCGAATTCTCCGGAGGGTCCATTACGCGACCGATGGTCTTGCCCTGCGTCTTTCCGAGCGGCGGCGGAGCGAGTCTCAACTGTCCTGCAGCGCTGAATGGATCGCTCGGGGCGTTCACTTCGCCCACGGGGTTCTCCTGTGACCCGCTGATGGGCACGGATTTTCACGGTAACGGCTTCGCGCAGTCCTGGCGCTATCTCGGGCCGGTCAATGGGTTCTTTAGCGTTATCGGCGGGTCTGTCGATCCTGGGACAATTCCAGCTTACGCACTTGGGTCAAATGAAGCACGTGCAACTGCGCCTGCAACGATTCCAACCTCGTACTATTGGCATTGGCCTTCTACGCGCTGCGCGATTGGGCAAGTCTGGGCCGTAGCAAGTCAATCGACCGATGGGAACGGCAACCCACATGATTTTTATGGCTGTTTGACGCCTGGGACCGGGATCACATTTCAGCACAATGGAGTCAATAACTCTTCACAGACCTTGGTGAACGTTCAAGACACCGCCTCTTGTACGTGGACGAATCCTAGCGGCGGTAATTTGCAGGTTAGTTGTGCCGGAACTACAGGGTCGACTCAGATAGCTACTCCGAGCGCTCCAACTCTCACGCCTAATGGGGTAACCGGCGCAACCTCGATTACCTATAAAGTCGTTGCGGTTGAAGATCCGTATAGCGTTTACCACACGGCGGCAAGCGCCTCAACGACGATCGCAAATGCCAACGCTACTCTGAGTAGCTCTAATTCGGTTACGCTCTCGGCCTATGGCGATACCCTGTATGGAGCGCGATGTTTCGACATTTATCGAACGGCAGCAGGCGGGACTCCAAGCAGCACAGGGCGAATTGCAAATTGTGTAGGCAAGAAGTTCACCGACACCGGATTAGCCGGAGATAGTTCCGCGGCGCCGAGTACCAACAACACAACCCTCGTCCCCCACTATGGGGCATTGCCGGTAGCCAATATTCCGCCCAATGGCGTAACTGGCGTAGATGCCCCACCTGCGTCTCCCACTGCATTTGATGATGAGGACGGGGAAACCTTCGGGGCACCTGCCGATGTAAACAATCCCTTTTGGTCATGGTGCAACCAACAATCGGCTACGGCCTCATGGTCGAATGGGGCAATTGTTCTTACTATGGACACAAGCGGCCAGATTGAGAATCTGTGCTACTCGCTCCCTGGCTCAACTCCATACACGTTTACGGCCTACTTGGACTCAGAAGCAATCGCTCAAGGTGCTGCCTGCGCTATCGGGTTTAGGGAATCAAGCACAGGCAAAATCACGATGCTTGAGCTAGCCCAGAACAACCCTGCCGATTCACCCGGGGCGAGCGGCGGAATGCTGTTCCAAGTTATCCACGCCACGACTTACAGCACAGGACTTACCGGCGTTCACTTTTGGGCCTATCGCGGGACGGGTGCTTACCTGCGAATCCAGAACACAGGCAGCAACATTGTCTACTCCTATTCCGACACTAACAACGGGATCGCCTATCAAACTCTGTTTTCAGAAGCCCAGACTACGCCGTTTACCACAACGCCAAATCAACTCCTGATTGGCGGCCGAGCCTCAACAACGGCTTCAGTTTGCACATATGACTTTGAGCGAAGGACGCAATGAAGAAACTCATATTAATCGCCGCCCTTTTTGCAGCGCATAGTCTCTTCGGCTACACCTATACCGGGAACTACTGCTGCAACTCCACTGATTCAGGGTTCAACACCACGACCTGTGCGGGCGGCGGGACCAGTACCCCAGCAGGCTCAATTGGCTGCTCTGTCACTGTCGCCGCAAATCAGACGGTTTTTGTGTGGGGCTTCTATGGAATTGCCTTTACACCCACGCCCACGCCGACGAGCACTTGCGGCATAACTTGGCAACCAGGTGGACGTGGAAGCGGCGGAATTGATGGGATCGCTTCCTACCCGTGGGCTGATGTAGGAGACACAGGAGCATTCAGCGGATCATGCACGATCACAATGGCCCCAACTAACGGGCCTGACTTCATGTACATCATGGCGCTTGTTTATGACCTGGGAGCCTCTCCAGTCCAAGACCCTGCGGGCGTGCTGGTGGGTGATTCAGTGGCGGGGGCAACCAGCACAGACACAGCGACCTACCCGCCAACAAGCTATTCCAGTGAGGCTGTTTTCTGCGTTCATGGATGGCAGGGACAGCTTCCCAGTTCTGAAACGTTGAGCGGCGGGGCCGGGGAAACAGTCAGATTCAACGTTCCGCTGACCTTCCAGATAACTGTTTTAGGCGTTACGCACTTCCTGGGGATCATCGTGGAGGACTTCCTGACGGGACCTCCGTCAAGTTACAACAGCGTGGCGAGTGCCAACATTCCGGTTACTCAGGCATGGCTGCAGGTGATGATTCCAACGAGGACACCGGCATCTGTATCGGTGCAGGGGGAGAAACGTCGCAGGGTAATTAACTAGCGCCCCATTAGGGCGTTAATCTCGCCTAAATTCCCAGATCCTGCAATCGCCGCGAAAACCACAAAAAGAACGATTAATACGCATTCCACCCAAGTCAACTTCATAGCGCCCAAAAGTTTACCACACATGAAAACCCTTAGCGCTAGGCACAAATGTGGCGACCATTCTAGCACCGTTTTCTAAGAGGGCAGTTCCCCAAAAGTTTAATAGAAACGTGAGACGTATAGCGTTTTTTCTGTGTCTGCTCTCGACTTTCGCGTTAGGGCAAGGCACCAATGCAGGCGGAACGGCTGACGCTGGGGGCACGGCTGGCACTCAGAACCGAGCCTTAACGATTTCCTCGCTTGCCGTAACCCCGAACCCCGGAGGGCCAACGAATGTAGGCGAGAACTTAGGTTTCCGCGCCATTCTGACCCTTTCAAATGGCATTCAGGTAGATATCACCGGATCCACAGGGCTTGTCTGGACAATCTCCAACCCGTCCATTGCGAGAGTTGTAGGAACCAGCGCAACTCAGGACTTCCAATGTACGAGCGCCGGAACAACGCAGATTACAGCCACTTATAACGGCATCTCGGGTTCCTCGCCGTTTACCTGTGTAGCTGTCATTCCGCCGACGCCGACGCCCACGGGCCTGACGATTTCTCCGCTTGCTCCGACCATCCCGCAGGGCCAACCCGGGGGCGTGCAGTACACGGCGACAGAGGCAATGTCAGACGGGACGAGCCGGAATGTCACGGCAACTGCCGTGTGGAGCTCGAGCAATACCGCGATCGTGACCAAGCCCACCGGTGGGGGACTTACGAGCACGCAAGAGTTTGACTGCGCGGGAACGGGTTCGGCAACGATCACAGTTTCTATCGACGGCTTTTCTCCGACCACCACGCAAACCTGCTCGGCAGTGCTCTCGAGCATCATCGTTACGCCGGCAACGCCTAGCGTGGTTGCAGGAAATACCTTCCAATTCCTCGCAACCTGCAACTTCACGGACGGCTCGAGCCAACCGTGCGCTTCGCCTACCTGGACATCGACCAGCACGGCAACGGCAACGATCAATACCAACGGGCTGGCAACGGCAGTAGCCGCGGGCTCGACCACGATTCGCGCTGCTCTCGGGGCGATTTCGGGAACTACGGTGATGACAGTCACCGCGCCGGGCCCGCCACCGGCAACGCTCTCGAGCCTCTCAGTTACACCTTCTGCGCGCACGGTGAATGTTGGGCAATCGCTCACGGTTACGGCTACCGGGCTCTACTCGGACGGATCTTCGCAGAACATTTCCGCCAGTCCGACCGTTTGGACAACGAGCGATGCCACAAAAGCCACGCTGCAGTTGCCCGATGCCCTAGTCGGCTCGGCTTACAGCACAACCCTTCCCGGAACGGGTGCAACGCCCTGGCAGTGGACGGTGCCCGCGGCAACCTCGACGGGTCAGATTGATGTGCTCGACTGGGCGTGTATGCCCTTGCCCGACCGCAACAGCTTCCACATGGCCGGAAACGCAGTCAAGTACTGCGTTATTAATGGCGGGCTTCTGTGGTGGATCAAAGGGAGCAGCGGCGTTCCGTGGGACGGCCTGCCCTATGACGGTCAGTGGATTTATGACGGATTCACCGAAGACGGAGACGCCGCGGACCAGGCAGCTTGCGGCGGATCCTGCTACAACTTCCCGACAGCCTTTAAGCGATTTCTGACGCCTATTTCCGCAATGCCCCGGTATTTCACCTTGGGCGGGCCTGATGTGGTGATGAATCACCCGTCGCCAAATACGTTCATGCGGACAACGAATTGCGGAGCGGACAACCAACCGAATATCAATCTCGGGAATATCGTGGAAGTCTTCCATGATGGCGATTACTTCGCGGGAACTTCGACGCGCGCTTTCGGCGGATCAGTCGGAACGGTTCACACGCTTGAACGGCTGCATTTCTGGGGGCTTTCAACCGTCAATCCGCCATACCAGAGCGGGCACGTTGAAGTGTTCGATTTGGCGCTAGGCTACGGGCAAATTGAGTGGAGGAATTACCACTGGGGCGGATCCAGCTGGGTACTCGATCAGGATTCGCTCAATCCGAACAAAGTCGCAGGCGGAAGCCCGACGCCCAACTTCGCTTGCAAGATCCCGAATATCACGGCGCCCGGAAATCTTCCGCCCGGAACTACTAGCTCGGCCAGCCCAAAGTTGAACCTTGGCGATTCGACGGGAACTATTTCAGGGACGCCTAACACGGCTGGAACGTATTCATTCAACGTGCAGCAGGAAGATGCAGGCGGAGTGTTCCACCTGCAGCCGCAGACGATCGTTGTCAATGCAACCGCTAACACGGCAACCCAGAAGGTGCGCTGCATCGCCCCGGGCCCGGTTACGATCACCGCAACGAATGGAATCGTAACTAACAACACAACCGTCACCTGTCAGGCGCCGGTGCCGACATTAACCAGTATTGCGGTGACGGCGGCTAATCCGACTCAGTACGTTGGCTCCCAACAGCAGTTTCAAGCCACCGGCACTTACTCTGACGGCTCAACGAGCAATTTGACCACGCTTGCCACGTGGACAAGTTCAAACACGGCAGTGGCGACGATTCCGGCGACAATTGCAACCGCACCCATTTCGGCAACGTGCGCCAGTCCCGGCAGCACCACGATTCAAGCCAGTTATAGCGCGGTGAATGGGTCAACTACGCTTACCTGCCAGCCGGTTCCAACTAACACCAGCGGGAACACGTATTGCACCACGGGGGAAACCTGGATCGGGCCAACGACTGACGGCCCAGCCGCTTTGCCGACGCACTGCGATTACACGGCGATGAGCGCAACCCCCTCGCCCGGGTCAGTGGTCAATGTGGCTGCGGGCGATGCTGCAGGTTTCCAAACCGCGTTGAATGTTGCGACTTGCGGGCAGACGATTACCTTAGCAGCCGGAAGCGTGTATACAGGCTCGTTTGTCTTTCCCGCCCACAGCTGCGACTCCGCGCACTGGATCACCGTCCGCACCAGCGCATTGTCCTTGCTGCCACCGGAAGGGACGCGGGTAACACCGTGTTATGCGAACGTGCAATTACCGAGTCGCCCGGGCCCGCCCGTAGCTCCGCATAGTCCCGGCAACTGCCCGGCGCTGGTGTCGGCAATGGCGAAGCTGAAGGGCTCGGGGACTCTTGACGAAACAATGCGCTTTGCCGCTGGCGCGAATTACTACCGCCTGATTGGGCTGGAAGTCGAAGCGAAAACCGTAGCTCGTACGGCGCAAACCCAGAACATTATGAATATGTTGGCGGGAGCTGGTAGCCATTTATTCTTCGATCGCATGTGGTGGCATGGCACGCCGGATAGGTCCACGGTTCGTGTCGCACTTATGGGTGATGGCGTCTCCCAGGTTGCAGCCTTTGACAGTTCGGCCACAGACATTCATTGCCTCAACGGTGTTTGCACGGATTCACAGTTCTTTCAAGGTGGTCTGGGGAATTCCGCAAAGTCGTCCTTCAAGGGCTTCAATAACTACGTTGAAGTGTCGGGGACTAACTCCATGTCATTCGGCGGCGGCGGAGCAACCGTGATGCCCTCGGATTTTGAGTGGAGAAATAACTACGAATACAAGCCCATGATCTGGAATCCGGCTTGTGTCGCGCCTTTGCCCGTATCGTGCAGTTTGCCAGACGGAACGCCTGTGAGCTATGACGGGCTGGGGCCGTACTCGGTCAAGAACATTCTGGAAGTGAAAAACATCGTTAGGGCATTGATCGAAGGCAACATCATGGAAAACAACTGGATGCACGCGGACCAGAACGCCTCCGCGATCCTGTTGACTCCGAAAAATCAATCAGGGAATCAATGCCCCTTATGCACCCTGAAAGATGTAACTATCCGCTACAACCACATCATTAGCTCGGGCGGATTCGCGCAAATTGTCAATACCTCAGCCGACGATGGGGGGTTAGCGACAGAAGGCAGTCACTACTCGATTCACGACAACGTAGCCGAGAACCTTAACTATCAAGGCGTCACGAACACCGGCTTCAACTTCGCGACCTACGGCATCCAGACGTGGACGAATGTCGGAATAGCTTGCGGCAACTCCTTCGTGCAGCATGATGTGTCGATTATTCACAACACGTTGATTATCGCTTCGGGGCGCAACTACAACGCGATGCACCAGCTAGACGGGCCCCTCGGAGCCTGCGAATCGAACATGGTGATGCGTGACAACATCGCCTTTTACGGTGGGCAGGGCGTCAATCAGGTAAGTAACACCGCGTGCGCCGGGCCAACGTCAACGAACTTTACCGCCAAGTACACCGCTTGCTGGACTAATCCGTTCGTGATGACGAATAACGCAATCATTAACGGCGTCGGAACGTGGCCGACAGGCAACTCACTTACAACGCTCTCGGCTGTCGGCTTCGCCAATTACAACAACGGGCGGAATGGGGACTACACCTTGCTGTCAAACAGTCCATTCCATAACACAGCAACAGACGGCAAAGATTTAGGGGCCGACATTGGCACGCTCAATCAGAAAACTGCTGGTGTTCGCTAGCGTGCTGCTTGCCGGGTGCGCGCACCGCTCCGTCTACCCAAAGATCTACATAGATGCTGCTTGCCTGAAAGAGCCGGTTGAACTTACCGAATGCGATGGAATGAGCCCGCCGCATTGCAAGAAATCCAGAGTGGTTTATAGAAAAGGATGCGAGAGGGTATCCGCTAAGTAAGTTTCATAGAGACAGATGCCGGAAACCGCACAAGATCAAGAACTTCAACAGGATTTAGAGCAGAAGTTCGGACCCGGGGAAGCCTCAGAAGTCGAAGGCCAGCCCGAATACGGGCTCAACAATCAGCACATCCCCGAACGATACCAGAACATCTTCAAGGGGTTAGCACAGAAGTGCGCGCAGCGCGATATGTTCGCGCGCATTGAAGAAGTTCGCAAAGCCGGGATGCAACGCTTTTACTGGCGCGGCGATTTCGATGTCTGCTATGACGACATGAACGATACCTGGGCGGTTCCCGGTG
>Ga0070684_100000195_pt1 | contig 42452 bp, 42 predicted proteins | sample KBSC723LmetaG_FD_65653 | JGI IMG/M metagenome (GOLD analysis project Ga0070684, IMG submission 65653) | Corn rhizosphere microbial communities from Kellogg Biological Station, Michigan, USA - KBS C7.2-3L metaG | ecosystem: Host-associated > Plants > Roots > Rhizosphere ...
ACATAGCTTTCAGCGTACCTGATCCGCAGGCGTCCATGAGAATTCAGGGCGGGTCAAGCCACAAATCTAGGAACCACACTTAAATGACGGCGCCTATGCCCTTTCCCCTAACCCGTGAGACTGAATTGCACTGGCTGGCGCTGCGAATGACTCCTGGCCTAGGGACGCGCACGGCGGTTCAGTTGATTGAGACCTTCAAGACTCCCGAGGCCGTGTTCCGCTCTTCGCGCTCGGAGCTGGAGGCGGCGGGCGTATCGTCCGGATTAGCCCAAAGCGTCGCCAGCGGCTGTGCCTTCGATGATGCGGTGACCCAACAGCAGAAGCTCGCCGAGGTCGGCGCATGTGTGATCCCCCTGACGGATCCCCGCTATCCCGTCCGGCTCAAGGAGATCTTCGATCCACCGCCGCTGCTGTTCGCGCGCGGCCGTGTGGAGTTAATGAAAGAGCTTTCGCTGGGGATCGTAGGCACGCGGCGGCCTACGGCCTACGGAATTGCAGCCGCCACCCGTCTGGCCAGGGATCTGGCCGGCGCGGGCCTGACCATAACCAGTGGTATGGCTCGCGGCATCGATACTGCCGCTCACCGGGCTGTGCTTGAAGCCGGGCCGCTGGCCGCAGGCAGCACCATAGCCGTGTTCGGATGCGGCGTCAACGAGGTTTATCCGGCCGAAAACCGCAAGCTGGCGGAGCACATCGCTCGGGACGGATTGGTTGTGTCCGAGTTCCCCATGGGCACGCCGCCCTATCCCCAGAACTTCCCGGTTCGGAACCGGATTATCGCCGGGATGAGTGCCGGCGTCCTGGTGGTCGAAGGCGGGGAATATTCCGGCTCCGCCATCACCGCCAAGCTCGCTGCCGAGCAGAATCGCGAGGTTTTCGCTGTCCCCGGAAACATCACTTCGAAGATGAGCTGGGGACCGAACCTGCTGATCAAGCAAGGCGCCAAGCTGGTCCAGGAATGGAATGACGTGGTGGTGGAACTGAAGGCCGAAGATCGGCGCTGGCTGGTGGAGCGCTGCCGTAACAGGCTGAATCTGAAGGAGAATAATGCGCCTGAATCAAACGACCCGATACAATCATCTCTAAGCTTCGGGAACCAGGGGATCGGTCGTTCGGTTCTGGAGAGCTTAAAATTGGACGCCCCCGTAGCCCTGGACTATCTGGTGGAGACCCTGCCTGGAACCTCGCCGTCTGAGGTTATCGCCGCCCTATTCGAGCTGGAATTGGCCGGCATGGTCCGGCAGCTGCCGGGGAAGAGCTTCATAAAGGTCTGGGCTGACTAGAGTTACCGCTTCGGCCATGCTCTTTGGCCGCGTCATGGTAAGATTTCGGTGTTTGCGGGCGAACTCGTATATATAAGAAGAGGGGCCTGCGTTTCGTATAGAAAGCTGACGTATCCATCTATGGCAAAGAACCTCGTCATCGTCGAATCACCGGCGAAGGCGAAAACCATCGGCAAGTATCTGGGCAAGGACTTCGTGGTCAAGGCGTCCCTTGGCCACGTTAAGGATCTGCCCAAGAAGAACCTGTCAGTGGACGTGGACAACGACTTCACCCCGGTCTACGAAGTCATCGAAGGCAAGAAGAAGCTGATCGCCGAGCTGAAGGCGGCCGCCAAAGGCACCGAGAACATCTATCTGGCAGCTGACCCGGACCGCGAGGGGGAAGCGATTTGCTATCACCTCCAGGAGGAGCTCAAGGACGTCAAGCAGACCAAGAACAGTCCCAAGATCTTCCGGGTGATGTTTAACGAGATCACCAAGAACGCCATCCAGAAAGCGTTCGAGAAGCCCACCGTAGTCAATCTGCATCTGGTGGACGCGCAGCAAGCCCGGCGCGTGCTCGACCGGCTGGTGGGCTACAAGATTTCGCCGCTATTGTGGGATAAAGTCCGCCGTGGGCTTTCCGCCGGACGCGTGCAGACCGTGGCGTTGCGCCTGATTGTCGACCGGGAGCGCGAGATCAAGGCGTTCCAGACCCGGGAATACTGGACCATCGACGTCAACCTGGCGGCCAAGAAGCCTCCGCAGCTCACGGCGCATCTGGCCAAGAAAAACAACGACAACGTCGAGATCGCGAATGAAGGCGCGGCCCAGGCGATTGTCGCGGCGGTGGACGGAGTTGATTACATCGTTCGCTCCGTTACCAACAAGGAAAAGCGCCGGAATCCGGTACCTCCGTTTATTACATCGACGATCCAGCAGGAAGCGGCCAGGAAACTTCGTTTTAGCGTGAAGCGCACCATGATGCTGGCGCAGAAGCTGTATGAAGGAGTCGAACTGGGCAAGGAAGAAGGCGCCACGGGCTTGATCAGCTACATGCGTACCGATTCCGTCCGTGTGTCGAACGACGCTCTGGACGAAGTCCGGGCCATGATTACCGACCGCTGGGGAGCCGAATATCGTCCCGCGCAGGCCAACATCTACAAGGGCAAGAAAGATGCGCAGGATGCCCACGAAGCCATCCGTCCGACATCGGCGATGCGCACGCCCGAGAGCGTCGAGAAGTTTCTGGCTGAAGACGAGCTGAAGCTGTACCGGCTGATCTGGATGCGCTTCGTCGCGTCGCAGATGACGCCCGCGGTGTTCGATCAGACCACCATCGACGTGGACGCCAAGGGCAAGGATGGCGCCGCTTACCTGTTCCGCGCCACCGGCAGTGTTCCCAAGTTCGACGGCTTCCTCAAGGTGTATCAGGAAGGCAAGGACGAAAAGGACGAGGAAGATGACGAGCTGAAGAACAAGCTGCCGGCCGTTGTCGCTGGCGAGGTCCTGAAGTTCCGGGCTATCGTACCCGAGCAGCATTTCACCGAGCCGCCGCCGCGTTTCACCGAAGCGACTCTGGTGAAGGAACTGGAAGCCAAGGGTGTTGGCCGTCCGTCCACCTACGCGTCCATTCTTTCCACGATTCAAGAACGGGAGTATGTCCGGAAAGATGGCGGCAAGTTCACGCCCACCGAGCTCGGCATGGTGGTCACGGATCTGCTGCTTGAAAGCTTCGATGACTTGTTCGACGTGACTTACACGGCTCGCATGGAGGGCGAGCTGGACGACATCGAAGAAGGGAAGCTCGATTGGCGCGTGGCCATGAGCGAGTTCTACGAGCGGTTTCAGAAAGACTTGAAACACGCCGAACGCCACATGACCGACATCAAGCGCATGGAGGAGCCCACCGACCAGATTTGCGAGAAGTGCGGCAAGCCCATGGTCATCAAGTGGGGCCGCCATGGCAAGTTTATCGCTTGTACCGGATATCCGGAATGCACCAACACTCGCGAGATCGCGCAGGAGGGCGTGACGGAGCAGGACGAGGCGGAATACTGCGACAACTGCGGACGTCCGCTGGTGCTCAAGAAGGGACGCTTCGGGCAGTTTCTGGCGTGCTCAGGCTATCCCGATTGCAAGACCACTAAGCAATTGGGCGCGGGCCAGAAGCCGCAGGATGTTCCGCTCGACGAGCCGTGCCCGCAATGCAGCAACAAGCTGGTCAAGAAGTTTGGACGCTTCGGCGAGTTCGTCGCCTGTAGCAATTACCCCACCTGCAAGTACGTCAAGCAGAAAACCATTGGAGTGAAGTGCCCCAACTGCTCGGAAGGCGAGATCATCGAGCGGCGCTCCAAGCGCGGCAAGACCTTCTACGGCTGCAACCGCTATCCCGAATGCGATTTCGTGGCCTGGGGCAAGCCGCTGCCGGAGAAATGCCCTGAGTGCGGCGGCAGCTACCTGATCGAGAAATTCCTGAAGGCCGGCGCGTTCGCGCAGTGCCCCAACGCCGAGTGCAAGTTCAAGAAGGCGCTGCCTCCTCAGGCTCCGGCCGAGGTTCCCGAAGAGGTCCAGGCGTAATGGAGTCTAACCTCTAATGGCAACCGCAGTCGCAGTCACCGCGAGCGGACCTCCCGATTACGGTCTCGACGCGCCGCGCATCGTCCGAGGCATGTTCAGCCGGGCCGCTTGGATCATCGCGATCGCGCTGGTGCTCTACGTCGTAAATCACTCCGAATATCCGGGACCCGCCGCGCGCATGTGCGGTGTTCTGGCGATAATCGGGCTGATCTTCCTGGTCATAGGTTCCGTGATGGTCTGGTCGAGCCGGGTCGCAAAACTGCGGCTGCGTGACCAGTTGCTCGATTCGCTGGCGCTGCGCGGCGATGAGCGCGTGCTCGATGTGGGCTGCGGGCGAGGACTGCTGGCGATCGGCGCGGCCAAGCGTCTGAAGAACGGGAAAGTGGTCGGCATCGACGTGTGGAACCCGTTCGATCTTTCCGGTAACACGCCCGAAGCCGCCAAGGCCAATGCCAAGACCGAAGGCGTCGCCGACAAGGTCCGCATCGAGAATGGCGACGCGCAAAAGCTGGTTTATCCCGACAATCATTACGACGTGGTGATGTCGAGCCTGGCGTTGCACAACATACCGGAGCAAGACGCGCGGGCCAAGGCGGTCCGCGAAATGGTGCGCGTGTTGAAGCCCGGGGGCAAGCTTGCAATCTTCGATCTCTTCCGCACTGGCGAGTACGCCAAAGTGCTGCGAGCCGTGGGCGCCAAGGACGTGGAACTTTCAAAGACCGCGTTTTTATGGTGCGTACCGGGGCGGAGTCTCACCGCGCGGAAGTGATTTTTCGTTGTGGACGTTGTCCGCACTACTAGAGTCCTGACGCCGGCTGACGTGGAATCCGCCTACTGCGCCGGAATCTTCCCCATGGCCGACGCCGCGCGCGGGACCATCACCTGGCACCGGCCTAAGACGCGGGCCATTCTTCCTCTCGATGCATTCCATACCTCGCATTCGCTGCGCGCTTTGCTGAGACGGCGTCCCTTCGAGATTACATTTGATCGCGCCTTCGCCGCCGTCATGGATGCCTGCGCGGATCGGCCAAGCACGTGGATCAACAGCGAAATTAAGACGGTCTACGGCGAGCTGCACGCGCAAGGCAAAGCTCATTCAGTCGAGGTCTGGGTGGAGGGCGAACTGGCTGGCGGACTTTACGGGGTTCACCTAGGGGGCGCATTCTTCGCGGAATCCATGTTTCATCGGCGCACGAACATGTCCAAAGTGGCGCTGGCGGAACTGGTTTCCCGGCTGCGGGAGAGATGCTTCGCACTCCTGGAAGTCCAGTATCTGACCGAGCATCTGGCGCAGTTCGGCGTGATCGAGATCCCGGATAGGAAGTATCAGACTCGCCTGAAAGAGGCGCTGGAATGCTCGTGTAGTTTTGGATGATCGCGTCGGGCGAGGCGTGCCTCGCCCCTACGAGGCCGGCAGGTTTTGTAGGGGTCGGGCATGCCCGACCCGCCAATGATTAGCCGTGCTGCCTTCGAGCATGCACCGCCGCGATCCTTCGCGACCCTCGACCCGCACGGAACCCCGGCGCGGCGAGATGCGAAAGCCCGTTCGAGCCCCCCGATCCAGCATAAGGGAATCGAGCGGCCAGTCCGAATCGGCGCACATTTGGATTCGGCCGTCTTGGCCGATCAAGACCGTCATGACCTTCATTTCGTCGCAGCTTTCCCCGCGTTCGAGCGCCGCCAGGGCGGCATCCATCAGACCTTGCGCTTGCTCGACGAATTCGGTCACCCAGTTCTTATCGCAATCCCGGCAGGAGATTTGATTGATAATTTGTGTCGGGACCTATTATCAGGTTTCTCCGGGGGTGTTATCCTTAGTCTTCCGGTAGTCTGAAGTGTTAACACGCAGGTCATTCTTGTCCGCAGGGACGGGTGTACTCGCCGCGCCCTTCATCAACCGTCGTCGTTTCTCTCTATTTGCCGGCACTTTAGAGCAGCCGTACTCGTCCCTTACCGTGGATCTGGTGCGCGAATCCACCGTGATCGACATGCTGGGCCTGCTCACCCTGGATTTCAAGAAACTGGACGTCTGGCGAACCCGGCCGGCGACCTTCCGGCTGGCGGACTTTCAACGCCTCAAGGATTCCGGGATCACCGTCTTCCACCCGGCTGTGGGCTACGTCGAGGGCGACACCTACGCCGAGTCGTCGGCCGATATCAACGGTTGGGACGCCTTTATCGACTCCTATCCCCAGTACTTCATTCGGGTGGACTGCCCCGCCGATGTTTCCCGCGCCAAGGCTGAGGGAAAGCTCGGGATCATCGTCGGCGAGCAGAATTCGAATCATTTCCGAACGTTGGATGACGTGGATGCCTTCTACAAGCTGGGTCAGCGCGTGTCCCAGCTCACCTATCGCGGCAACGCCTTGGGCGGCGGGTCCACCGATTCCGCCGACAAGGGGCTGACGCCTTACGGTGAAACAGTCCTGGCGCGGATGAACCAGCTCGGTATGGCGGTCGACATCTCGCATTGCGGCGATCGCACCACGCTGGACATAATCGCAGCTTCGTCGAAGCCGGTTCTAGTCACGCATTCGAATTGCCGAGCCTTGGTGCCGCGCAGCGCCCGGTGCAAGACCGACGCGGCCATTCGCAAGCTGGCGGCCAAGGGTGGCGTCATGGGCGTCACCATGGAACGTTTGTTCGTGGGGACGGGAAGCACGGTAACGATCGAGAATGTCCTCGATCATGTGGATCATTTGGCTAAGATCGCGGGCGTAGAGCATGTCGGCCTGGGAAGTGACGTTGATCTCGACGGTCGGGATGGTGCTCTTGCGCCGAAGAAGAACGACCTGGACGGCCTGCAATACTCACAGAAGGTTTTCGAGCTGACCGAAGGACTGATCCGCCGGAAGTACTCGCCAGCGGATATTAAGCTGATCCTGGGCGGCAATTTCCAGCGAGTGCTGGCGGACATCTGGGCCGCCTGATACCTATGATAGAATCGCGGGCGAGGTCACACTCCATGAAGCGCTTCTGCGTTTGCCCTATGTTGGGCTTGATCTTGACGCTGCCACTGGCAGCCGGCTCGGTCCGCGTCATCCAGACCAACGCCGCGGGCGATACCGCGCTGTTCATCGACCCCGCCACGAATAAGGTTGTCCTGACGGTGAAGGATTTGGAAGCCCCGCACGGAGTTACCTCGTCGCCGGACGGAACTCGCGCGTACTTTACCGTCGAATCCGACAGCACGGTGGTCGCGGTGGATACCAGGACCGGGAAGCATCTGGGCAAGGTGGCCCTGAGTGGACATCCGAATAACATCGCTGTGTCCAAGGATGGCAAGCTGATTTTCGCCGGCATCGCGGTGGCGCCGGGAGGCGTGGATGTGATCGACGCCGCCACCATGAAGAACGTCAAGACCATCAAGGTCAAGGGCGCCGTGCATAACGTCTACGTGACGCCGGACGGGAAATGGGTGGTCTCCGGTTCGGTCGGAAGCCGCGTCCTCACCGTGATCGACCTGGCGAAGCTGGAGGTCGCCTGGGATCATACCTTCGATAAAGGCGTGCGCTGCATGACGTTCGACAAGGCGGCTGATGGTTCCGCCGCGCATGTTTACCTGCAGCTTTCAGACGTGCACGGATTCGCCGTGCTGGATCTCAAGACGCGCGAAGAAGTCGCGCGGATCATGCTGCCGAACGAGCCCAAGGTCGGCGAAGTCCACAGTGGGGCGCCCTCGCACGGCATCGGAATCACTCCGGACGGGAAGACCCTCGCGGTGGACAGCTCGGTCGCGAACGGCGTGTTTTTCTACTCCATGCCGGATCTCAAGGTGGTCGGGTTTGTGCCCACCGGGCCGACGCCGGATTGGCTGACGTTCACGCCCGACAGCAAGATGGTCTACATCGCAAATGCGGGCGCGAACAACGTATCCGCCGTGGACATTCAGGCGCGCAAAGTTGTCGCCGTTATTCCCGTGGGCGAAGTTCCCAAGCGGAACGCTACCGTCGTTGTTCCCTAAAGAGCCGTCCCCTAGGGGATCACTTTCCGCTGCTTAATCCAGTCGATCAGTACATCGCGCAATAGGACGCCCTGATCGCGGCGCGGGAACCTCTGGCCGCTGTCCGCCCAGCTCTGCGCCACGAAATCGGTGGTGACCAGCCGATATACCCGCTTCGGGTCCAGCGACGCCGTCACGACCGGGTCCGTACGGCCGGAAGGGTCTTTCAGCGCCGACAGTTGATCGCCCGGAATCTCGAGTGTGACCATGCTATTGTCGAAGGGCATTACGTTCCAGACATGGCGGGCCAGCAATTGGCCTGCGGGCAGAATATCGCGAACCCCACCCCGGTTGGTAAACGCGAAGTCCGCGGGCACCCTGTCCAGCATGGCGCGCTCCATCAGGGCTTTCACCTCATTCCGCGGGATCTCCCGGGTCGCGCGGCCAATGGGAACATCCACCAGCGCGGAGACTTTCGATTCCCATTTATCGACCTGCGCCTGAACCACCGGATCGGCGGGATATACGCTGTCATCCACCGCAATCCCCGTCCACTCGTGCGCAACGATGCGCCGGGTGGCCGTGTCATATTGCAGCACCAGGCGTCCCACCTGGCGGCCGTAGCCTTCGGCATGGATGACGAACCTTCCATCGATTTCCACGGGTTCTTTCCAAGGGGTATGCTGGTGCCCAATCGCCACCACGCTTACGTCCGGCAGGTCGCGTAAGATCGACTCCGCCTCGGACTTCTCCAAATGCCCCAGCACGATCACCATATCGACCCGTTGTTTCGCCTCGGCGACGATGGGTCGCAAGGTTTCGATGATGGGCGCCGAGTGATAGGGGCCCAGTCTGTCTAAAGTGGTGTTTTGCAGGAGAGTCTGAAGCATTGCGCCGATTATCGCGATGCGCAGACCACCGGCATTGCGAATCACGTAGGGCGGATTTAGCATCCGCTGCCCGGAAGTGTTCAGGGTGTTCGCGCTGACGGTGGGGAACGTCGCGATTTGCATGTAATCGCGAATCTTTTGCCAGCCGTAATCGAACTCGTGATTGCCCAGGCAGTTGACGTCGATGCCCAGGTTGTTGGCGATCTCGTAATCCGGAACGCCTTCGAATACGGTGCTGACCGGCGTGCCTTCCACCAGATCGCCCGCGTTCAGCGTTAGCGACGCGCTGGCCGCGGCTCGTTCGCGCTGGAGCAGTGTTGCTAAGTGCGCGACGCCCCCGATGCCGTCGGGATCCGGCTGCAAACGGTCATGCAGATCGTTGAAGTGCAGGATGGTGAGCTGATGGGCAGTGCTCTGGCGGCAGCCGGCCAGCAGCGCGGCCCACAAAAGCAGAGGTGCAAGGAGAAATGTTCGGCGGCGAAGGACCAAACTCAATTATCGCGTTACTTCGACTGCGCGCCGCGAGCCCACTCTTCGATGGTCTTCCAGTCCGGATCGTTGCGCGATTGAAACTGGCGCCCGCCGCTATGGAAATCGTCGCCGCCCGCCGTGCCCGCCAGGGGATGCTTCAAAATCGGGCTGGACAGCAGATTAGCCGAGTTCACCAGCCTGGAGACGGCTTCGAAGTTCTGCCGCGACTGCTCTTCGGTCCAGGTGGTCGCGCCCGGCGCCAGTGGCTGCAGGCGGAATGCGTTCCCCGCATTTGCGTGACAGACAACGCAACGCGCGTGACCTTCGCGTTTCTTCAGGAAAATCGGCTCCACCTTCGCTTTGTAGGTCGCGAAGTCGAGCGACTGGGCCGCGGCAAACGACGCTGCGATCACGATCACGATTGCGAGCCGGGAGGGAGTAGTCATAAGTGGTCCGCGCGGCCCATAATATCACATGGGATTCGCCGTGTGGATCGACGCCGAGAACGGTCTGGCGTGGGCCCAGGGAACGCATGAATACCGGCCCATGGGCAGCGCGGTGATCGCGTCGACGGACCAGTTCCGGCCTCGCGATTTTCGGAGTTCGCGCCGCCCGCCGGCCCACCTGCGCCGATCTTTCATGGGATTCTTCGGATCGCTCGAGGAAGTCAACGTCCGTCTGCGGCTCCAGGGCAGGTGGAAACTAACGGCGACTCCGGCTCATTTGCTCTAGGAGGTATACTTTAAAGTTTGCATGCAAAACGAACCTATTACGGACATCGCCCATCTGGGACATCTGGAGATGTTTACTCCGAAACCCGAAGAAAGCGTGCGCTTCTTTGTCGACATCATGGGGATGACCGAGAGCGGCCGGGAGGGCGACTCGGTCTACCTGCGCGCCTGGGACGACTACGAGCGCCACACCCTCAAGCTCACTGCGGCTAAACAGCCTGGAATGGGCCATATGGGCCTTCGCGCACGCAGCCCGCAGGCGCTCGAGCGGCGTGTCGAAGCCCTCCAGGGTACCGAATTCGCCATCGGCTGGAATAAGGGCGATCTGTGCCACGGGCCGGCCTTTGTATGCCAGGATCCCGATGGTCACAAAATCGAGCTGTATTATGAAACCCAGTGGTATGACGCGCCTGCAAACTTGAAGCCTGCCCTCAAGAATCAGGCCCAGCGATTCCCGGCGCGCGGCTGCAACGTCCGCCGTCTGGATCACTGGAATGGCCTGGCGGTCGATATTAAAGCGAATCGTGAGTTCTTTGAAAAGTACCTGGGCTTCCGCCTGACCGAGCAGATTGTCCTGGACACCGGCGTCGAAGCCGCGATGTGGATGACCTGCACCAATAAGAGCTACGACTTCGCTTACACCAAGGACGCCACAGGAACCAAAGGCCGCTTCCATCACGTGACCTACGCCGTCAATAGCCGCGAGGAAGTCCTGCTAGCCGCCGATATTTTCCTGGAACATGGAGTCAAGATCGAGACCGGCCCACACAAGCACGCGATTCAGCAGACGTTTTTCCTGTACGTTTACGAACCCGGCGGCAACCGCGTGGAGATCGCCAACGCCGGCGCGCGTCTGATCCTGGCACCCGACTGGAAGCCCATCCGGTGGACCGAAGCCGAGCGGAAAAAGGGCCAAGCCTGGGGACTCAAGACCATCGAGTCCTTCCATATTTACGGAACGCCCGCCGTTCCCGGCCATCCCGGTAGCGGGCCGGAATCCGGCTCGTAAATTCACAAGTGTTAAACTAAACCTTTTGCGCAACCATCAACGAATTCAGAAAGAGGCCAAGTAGGAACCATGAGTCAAAGCCTGGAAGATCTTTTACAGAGAGCCGGGAACCCGGTACAGATGCTCCGCAATTCGCAAATCGGAGCCTACGTGTACCCGGTGGTTCCCTCCGAATACTCGAATTGGCGCGATGAACAGCGCGCCTGGCGCGATAGCTGCGTGCTCTTCGACCAGTCGCATCATATGGCCGAGATTTACCTGAAAGGACCTGATGCGATCAAGCTGATCTCGCATCTCACGATCAACAGCTTCGCCAATTTCCCAGTCAACCGCGCGAAACAGATGGTTCCGTGCAGCTACGATGGCTTTGTCATCGGCGACGGGATCCTTTTCCATCTGGAAGAGAACCACGTGGTGTTCGTCGGACGCGCACCATCCGTCAACTGGATCCAGTTCCACGCCGAGACCGGCGGGTACAAAGTGGATGTGGTCCGCGACGACCGCTCGCCTTCCCGCACCGGCGGCAAGGCCGTAGTTCGCAAGATGTACCGCTATCAGATTCAGGGTCCGAATGCCGAGAAGGTCATCGAGAAACTGAATGGCGGACCGTTCCCCAACATCAAGTTTTTCCACATGGACGTGATCAGGATCAAGGGCCGTAACGTGCGCGCGCTGCGGCACGGTATGGCTGGAGCGCCCGGTTTGGAAATCTGGGGCCCGTACGCCGAGGGCGAGGAAATCCGCGCTGCGATCGTCGAGGCCGGCAAAGATTTTGGCCTGGTCGAGGTCGGCTCGCGCGCATACGCGACCAACACACTCGAATCCGGCTGGATCCCGTCGCCTCTGCCCGCCGTCTACACCGGTGACAAGATGAAGGCGTATCGCCAGTGGCTTCCCGCAGCCGGCTACGAAGGCACCGGATCGATAGGCGGCAGCTTCGTATCGAGCAACATCGAAGATTACTACATGACGCCCTACGAACTGGGCTATGGACCGTTCGTCAAGTTCGACCACGATTTCATCGGTCGGGAGGCGCTTGAGAAAATCGCCACCAAGTCGCATCGCAAGAAGGTAACGTTCGCCTGGAATTCCGACGACGTAATGAAGGTGTTTAAGTCGCTGTTTGAGAAGGGCGACCCATTCAAGTACATCGATCTTCCTCTGTCGAACTACACCTCGGCGTCGTACGACAAGATTCTGGCGAACGGGAAAGCCGCCGGGTTCTCGATGTTTGCCGGCTATAGCTATAACGAACGTTCCATGCTCTCGCTGGGCGTCGTCGATCCGGATATCGAGATCGGTAACGAGGTCACGCTGGTCTGGGGCGAAGAAGGCGGCGGCACGAAGAAAACTACCGTAGAGCGCCACCGGCAGATCGAAATCAAGGCAATTGTCAGCCCGGTCCCGTACGGAGAAGTCGCGCGTAAAACCTACGCCGCAGGCTGGCGTACCGGCAAAGCGTAAGCATTTTCTAAGAGGTTGCTGAAAGGGGCAGATTCGTCTGTCCCCTTTTTTTATCTCTGGCATTGTGCCGATGTGATAGGATCGAGTTGAAATGAGGAATGCTCTTCTTCTCGTTATCGCAATCCCTGTTGGCAATGCAGTTCTCCGGAACCAAATCGTGCCCTAAGTGGCTTCGGGACTTCGTTCTGAATCGTCATAGCCGTTGAGCCGCCTCCAGCACCGTCCGTCTGTGTGACTGTGGCATAGTGAAAACATCTTGCCAAGTCCTGTTCTGGTAGCCGGCGGCGCCGGCTACATCGGAAGCCACACTTGTAAATTGCTCGCCAAAACCGGGCGCGAGCCTGTCGTTCTCGACAATCTCAGCACGGGGCATCGCTGGGCCGTCAAATTTGGTCCGCTTTACGAAGGCGACATTGAAGATGGTGAACTGGTCCAGAAGATCGTCCGCCAGCACGGCATCTCCGACGTGATCGATTTCGCGGCGAAAGCGTACGTCGGCGAGTCGTACACGGATCCCGGCAAGTACTTCCGCGAGAACGTCGGCAAGACCATTCATTTTCTGGACGCGCTGATCGCGTCGGGCGCCAAGACCATCGTATTCTCATCGACCTGCGCCGTGTACGGCGATCCCGAGACTATTCCGATTACGGAATCGGAAAAGAAGAAGCCCGTGAATCCGTATGGCGAGACCAAGCTGTTTGTCGAGCGCATGCTGCACTGGCACGGAATCGCTCATGGGCTGAAATGGGTTGCGCCGCGATACTTTAACGCAGCGGGCGCCGATCCCGAAGGCGAGCTGGGCGAACTGCACGAGCCGGAAACGCATCTGATCCCAGCCGCATTCGAGGCGGTTCTGGGAAAGCGTCCGCAGCTCGAAGTTTACGGCACCGATTATCCGACTCCCGACGGGACCGCTGTTCGCGACTATATCCACGTCTTCGATCTGGGCCGTGCGCATATTCTCGCCCTCGACTACTTGCGCGGGGGTGGCGAATCGATCTCCGTCAACCTGGGCACCGGCGTCGGCCAATCCGTGGTGGAGGTGGTGCGCGCCGTAGCGGCTGCCACCGGCCGAGAGGTCCCGCACGTGCTTCGTCCCCGCCGCGCGGGCGATCCTCCGGAGCTGGTGGCGGACCCGTCGCTCGCCAAGAAAGTCCTGGGCTGGACGGCCGAATTCCGCGACATCCAACGCATCGTCGAGACGGCCTGGGCCTGGCATGACAAAGCGCACAAATCGCCGTCTTAAAAACGGCCGTGATATGATTTCCCCATGCCCAATTACGTGATCGAACGGGAGATTCCGGGGGCCAGCAACATGACCGAGGAGCAGGTCAAGGAAGTCGCTCTGAAGTCTCTGGGCGTCCTCAAGGACCTGGGTCCTCAGATTCAATGGCTGCACAGCTATGTGACGGACGATAAAGTCTATTGCATCTATTGGGCGCCCAACGAAGAGATCATTAAAGAGCACGCACGCCTGGGTGGATTTCCCGCAAACCGGATTTCCGCCGTCCGGCGCATGATGGAACCCGCCAGCGCGGGTTAGATCCGGTTCAGGCTCCGAGCGCGAATCGCACGGCTTCTTCAGGCTGCATGGTCCAGCCGCGCATCCAACTAGCCATCGCGGCCGAACTGTTCAACCGGCCGCGTGCCTCATCCAGACTGGATTCGAGCTTGTTTTTCGCGGAATCGGTCAGAGGTTTTGCCAGCGCCTGACGCAGAGCCGCCGCGCTGCCGGCCAGTGTGAGTGCGCGTTCCGGCTCCCCTGCGGCAGTAGCGCAGGCCGCGCAGGATTCTAGCACACGCGGCAAGTCAGCCCGGTTCCCAAGGTCCAAGTACGATTCCAGGGATTTTCCGTACAGGTTCCTTGCGACGGCGTAATCGCCGGCTTCCGCAGCGATACCGGCCAAGTCGTGATAACAGGAAGCGATTCCGGACTGGTTCTCCAGTGCGCGGAACCGGGCGAGCGCCTGTTCATACAAGGAGCGGGCACGTTCCGAATCTCCCTGTTCCTTCGCCAGGTCCGCCTGATGGCTCAGTGACCAGGCGACCCCAATCCTGTCACCCATTTGCTCGAACAGCCGGGAGGCTTCCAGTTGGAGCAGCCGGGCCAGATCGTAGTCTCCTTGCAGCTTGACTAGATCCGCCAGGTTGCTCAAGCTTCCCGACAGGGATCGCGGGTCATTGAGCTTACGTGCGAGTTCCACTCCGAGTTCGAACCCCGACCGGGCGTTGGCATAGTCGCCGATGCCGCGGTCCGCAACGGCGTTATGGGTGACCATGCGAAGCATTCCCAGCATGTCATCGATCTCCTTCAGGATCTCCACGTTCTCGGAGAAGTACCGCCGGCGTTCCGAGTGGTGGCCCGTGAACTGGGCAATAGACGCCGCCGCATCCAGGACTTTCGCCCTGAGCTTGTTGCGGGGCGCTACGGCGGGCAATGTCAACAGCTTCTGACAACGCTCATAGGCCTCCTCTCCCATGCCCCGGTCCCTCAAATAGAACTCGAGCGCGGACACCAGCCGGACCCCCCAATCCGCTTCTCCGGATGCGATCAACCAGTCCATGGCCGCGCGGATATTAGCGATTTCCGCATCGAAGCGTGCGAGCCATTCCTGCTGACGATCGCCCGCCATCAAGGCGGGTTCCCCTTCTTCCGCCAATATTACGCAGTAAGCCGCATGGGCTTTGCGCGTGTAGGCTTCCTCCCCGGCCTCTGCGAGCCGGCCGAGTCCATATTCGCGCATGGTTTCGAGCATCACGAACCGGGGTTCGGTGAGATCCGCTCCCGTCCGGCGTACCAGGCTGTTATCCACCAGGGACTCAATGGCGTCCAGCAGGTCGATATCCAGATCTTCCTTGGCATTGCACACCGCCTCGATGGCTTCGTGGGTGGCGCCGCCGACAAATACCGACATCCGCCGGAAAAGCTTCTGCTGCTCCGGATCGAGCAGGTTGTGGCTCCAGTCGAGCGTCGCGCGCAAGGTTCGCTGGCGCATGGGAAGGTCGCGCGGGCCGCCCGCCAGAAGCTGCAGAGGATCGCGCACGCGCTCGAGCAACGCTGTCAACGGCAGCACCCGGGTCCGGGCCGCTGCCAGCTCGATGGACAGGGGAAGCCCGTCCAGACGCGCGCAAATCTCGGCCACCGTGCGGATCTGCGCCTCGTCCATCTGCGGACCACCGGAACGCAGAGCCGTGGCGCGCTCCAGAAACAGGGCCACCGCGGGAGACTTCGACAGCACTTCGGCGGGCGTGGTTTTCCGATCGGGCAGATCCAGAGGAGGTACGGGGAATTCGTACTCCCCGAAGAGCCGCAACGCGGCGCGGCTGGTGGCGACGATCTTCAGCTGCTCGGAGGAACACAAGAGCTCGGTCACCAGCGGCGAGGCGGCCAGTACGTGCTCGAAATTATCCAGCACCAGCAAAGTGGGCGCCGTACTGGCGCGTACCTGTTCCTGAAGGGCGACCGCGACGGCGCGATCTCCGGTCTGCCGAATGCCCCAGACGCTGGCGATCTCCGAAGCAACCAGTTCCGCCTCGCTGATGCGATCCAGAGGGACAAGGTGAACGCCGCCGGGAAACTCATCCAGCAGCTTTCGCCCAAGCTCGATCGCCAGGCGTGTCTTGCCGATGCCTCCCGGCCCTGTGAGCGTCACCAGTCTTACCTGCGCTTGCAGCAGCAGCTCCCGGGCGCCCTCCAGTTCCCGATCCCGGCCAACCAGCGCCGTGCGCTGGGCGGGCAGATTATGCGGGGTGGCCGCAGGCGCCGCCGTCGGCTGAGAGACGCTGCCCAGAATCGCCGAGAGTTCGTTGAGCAGGTCCTGCGTGGAACTGTATCGCTCGCGAGCGTTCTTTGCGAGGCAGCGCTCCACCACCCATTGCAGCGGCGCGGGCGCTTGCGGGTTGATCCGGCCGATCGGCTCCGGCTGGTCCCGGATCACGGCCGCCAGCGCATCGACCTCGCTCGACCCGGCAAAAGCCCGCCGTCCCGTGGCCATTTCGTACATCACCGCTCCGAAGGAAAACTGGTCGGAACGGAAGTCGCTCGATTCCCCGCGCGCCTGTTCCGGCGACATATATCCGAACGTTCCCAGGATGGTTCCGGGTTGCGTCAGCGGACTTTCCACTACTGTACCGGAAGGATTGTCGCCGCCCTGCAGGCCGCGCTTGGCCAGGCCGAAGTCCAGGATCTTCGCGCGTCCTTCGGCGCTGATCATGATATTGGCCGGTTTCAGGTCGCGGTGCGTGATCCCCTTGGCGTGTGCCGCGGCCAGCGCATCCGCGATCTGCACGGCAATCGCCAATAGCTTGGGTATCGGCAAGGGCCCGCCCACCATCGCCTGCCGTAAGGTCTGGCCTTCGATCAACTCCATCACGATGTAGGAAACACCCCCTGCCTCGCCCACGTCGTAGATGGTGACGATGTTGGGATGGTTGAGGGCGGATGCCGCCTGAGCCTCCTGGACGAAGCGATCCGCGGAACCGGACGTCAGCACTTTGATGGCGACGGGCCGCGAGAGGCGTGTATCGCGCGCGCGATACACTTGTCCCATCCCGCCCGCCCCCAGAGAGCCTTCGATCTGGTACGGACCCAGACAGGATCCGGCAGCCGCCAACTTGCCGGAATCGCCAGGCAGAGACATCGTCGGCGCCACCGTGAATGTGGGGCCGTCCACGGGGTCAATATCAGGCGTGCCTCCGGCCAGCAGTGACTCCACTTTGCGGCGCAGATCCGAGTCGTCGCGGCATGCGCCGTCCAGAAACACGTCGCGCTCGTGAGGGTTTCGCCGCCGCGCCGCGTGATAGACCTGTTCGACCTGCTGCCAACGCTCGGGATTCATGATTTGTGAACCAAGTCGGTATGCCTGACTCTTGTGGTATATTATCTCGACTCCGGACTTCACACGCAGGAGGATTGGATGAAGCAGCCCGCACTTGGAATTGTGTCGACGATCCTGATTATTGCCCTCTCTTTCGGTTTCATTTCGCTTTTCGATTTCTCGACGCTAGGCAGCTGGGTCATTTTCGTGATGGCTGCCATCATCCCGATGGAAATCGTCATCGGCGTGACTTGGGGCGCCAATCCGGGCTTCGTCAGTTCGCGGCCCCAGCCCCTGAAGGGAATTCTGCTGGTACTGGTGAATATCGCCGTGGGGCTGATCGTGGGTGGAATCTGTCATGCAGTCGTGGGTGGCGCAATCGCCCCGCCGGTTCCGATTTTGGTCCTGTTCGGGATCGTTTCCGTGGTCGTAACATTCTGGCTCGCGATCATGTTCGGAGGGTGGCCATTCAACAGCCTGATTAAGAGCCCAGTGGGAGCCGGCGTGGCCATGCTGGCGGCCTGCTACATCCTTAACTACTTGCTGTTCCGCCTCTTTTTCGATTTTAGTTTCATGGCGGGCGCTCCTTGGTATAAGGCCAGTATTGATCCGCATGGGATGTTCAACGGCGTCAACGCTCAAGTTTTCTACGTGACTGCGCTCACCTTCCTGTTTGTGCTGCTGCATTTCGATTTGTGGCCGTTCACCTTGTCGCCCGCGGTGATGAAGCAGCCTGTCCTCGGCATCGTCTGGACGCTGCTCTCGCTGGCGCTGGGCGCGCTGGCATACTACATTGGCGTGAATACGATGGGCATGGATCCGATGGTGTTCCTGATCTCCGGACCGATCCCGTTCATCTTTGGAACCATCGTGCTGCTGAATATGCTCCACAATTCACTGTTCGCCAAGTTCAGCCAGCCCTTGAAGGGGGTGCTGAACTGCATCGCAGCAGCGGTGATCGGAGTTTTGCTCGCGAAGATGTATGGCGCGCTGGCGCCGGTGGTAACTGGGGTCCTGAAGCCGGGACCGCCGACGAACGATTTCGAGATCTGGCTGGCAACGGCGCTGCTCGGCGTCACGTTCCCGTTCCTGATCTTCTTCGCGGAATTCTTCAAGATGTGGCCGCTGGTGAAGGCGAAAGCGGAATAGACTAGTTGGAGAAGAGGCAACCAATATATGCTACGCGCGATTGACGAAAACACCATTACGGACGCCGCTATTGAGCAAATGGCGTCGACGCCTAATCCCCGGCTGAAGCAGATCATGGAGCCGCTGGTGAGGCATCTGCACGCTTGGGCGCGCGAGGCGGACCTCACGCCCGAAGAGTGGCTGGAAGGCATCAAGTTTTTGACCGCTGTGGGTCAGAAGTGCACCGCGTTTCGACAAGAGTTTATTTTGCTGTCGGACACGCTGGGAATGAGCTCGCTGATCAACTCCCTTCACGACAAGCGCGCGACCGAAGCCGGGACCAAGAGCAGTCTGGTGGGTCCGTTCTACCGCCAGGATTCTCCTCTTATGAAGTTGGGGGATACCATCGTCACCAAGCCGAGCAACGGGTTGGAAGTCGTCCTCTACGGACGCGTGACGGACGGGACCGGTAAGGGCGTTCCGAATGCCTCGGTCGAGGTGTGGCAGCCGGATGAAACCGGGAATTATGATTTGCAGAAGCACGATCCATCTGAGATGGACTTACGCGGCCACTTCCATACCGATAGTGAAGGCCGCTACTATCTGCGAACCGTGGCGCCGCTTGGCTACATGATCCCGATGGATGGCCCCGTGGGTGACATGATCCGCGCCCAGAAGCGCCACGGATACCGGCCGGCACACATTCACTTTATTGTCGGCGCGCCGGGTTATCGGGAAGTCGTCACCGCGCTCTACCTGGGCAATGACGAGCATGTCGATTCCGATACTGTGTTCGGCGTGACCGCATCGCTGGTGACGAATGTCAATCAGAAGGATCCGAATTCGCCGATTCCGAATCTGCCGAGCATCAAGTTCGACTTCAAGCTGGCTCACGCGACGGCCAAGGATATGACCGGACGTGTGGGTGCGGATCCATCGCAGATCGTTAAAGCCGGAGCGTAGTGGTACGATAGCGTTTCGTGAAGTTCGAGGCTCTCTATTACCAGGACCGCCTGAAGATCCTTAATCCCGAGGGCGATGTCGCCGTTACAACGTTGTGGTCAAAGGTTGAATCGGCGTATCAGATTCTGGAAGATGCAGATGTGGATCTCGCGTCCGCGACCTCGCGCATCGGACCGATTGCGAATCTCTACGGAAACGGCCTTCCGCAGATGCTGCGAAATCTGCTGTGGAACCCGCAAATCCGGCATATCGTGATTGTGGGGAAGAACCTTTCCGGGTCTCGCGAGTGGCTGCTGAACTTCTTCGAGCACGGCCTGGAAGAAGTCGAGTTCCTGGGCGCCAAGGCGTTTCGGATTCGTAATACCACTCGTACCATCGACGGCTGCGTGCAGCCGCAGAATTTCGTCCACCCACCGGCGTTTACAGTTTTGGGAGATGTGGGGGACCCAGCTACAAAAGCAGGGTTGAAATCTTTCTTCGATGCACTTCCACCGGCACAGCAGGGTGATCTTGCACGTGCTGAACCCCCGCCGATCCCCGAGCCTACCGTCACGCGCTTCCCTACCGAGCCGCGCAGCCATACCATCGTGCGCGATACGCCGATGGAGGCGTGGTCGGAGATCATCTTCCGCCTGTTTCGCTTCGGCCATCGCAACATGGTCGCCAAGAAGAGTGGTCCCGAAGGCCGCGTCGAATTGCAGAACATCAAGGCGATTATCGAGAGTCCCCAGGAAGAGCCCGATGGAATCCTTCAGCAGTACGGGTTCAGTCTGAAGAAGTTTCAGGGCTATCAGCGTCGCATTCTCGATCCCGAAAAGCCCGCCGATCTCGGATACACCTATGGCAACCGTCTGCGCGGGTATTTTCGTCGTCCTGATGGAACGTTAGTCGATTCCCTCGAAATCACCGCACAAAGACTCAAAGAAAAGCCAGAATCGCGGCACGCCTACATCGCGCTATGGGACAACACCCGCGACCTGCCCGAGGGTACCGATACCCCCTGCTTCGTGTCCGCCTTTTTCAGGAAATTCGACGGCAAGCTCACGCTGACTGCGACGTTTCGCTCCCACAACGCGATGGAAGCGTGGCCCGAGAATGTGTACGGCTTGATTGCGATCCAGCGGTTCGTTGCCGAGAAAGCCGGCCTGGAGCCCGGTCCGCTGACGGTATTCAGCCACTCCATCAGCATTGATGTTTCTTCGCTCGAAAAAGCTCGCAAGATCGCCACCAGCAAGGAATCGGATGAAGTGTACGATCCCGCCACCGGCAAGCACGGTCCGCGTATGGATCCCAACGGCGCGTTCACGACCACTTTCGATGCGGCTACTTGGGAACTGGTGGTCGAGCACTCCTATAACGGCATGAAGATCGGAGAATATCGCGGCAAGAGCGCCGAGGAGATCGAACGGCAACTAGGCCGCGATGTGGCCCTGTCGGAGATCTCGCACGCACTCTACCTGGGCCGGGAAATTGCCCGCAAAGAGTTCGAGATGAAAGCCGCACGTTCCAAAGAAGGTCCACGCACGAAATCAGAATGATCGTCTTCTTCGACATCGGCTCGACTCTGATCGAAGGACCGCCGTTTGGCCCGGCTAGACGCCTCTCGGAAATGCTCGGCCTCGGTCCGGAGGCTGTGAAAGAACTGGAGCGCATCTTATTCCGCTCGCCCGCGCGCGATCCCGAGCAACTCGCAAACACAGTCGTCAATCGCCTGCGCGTCGATCACGCTAAAGCACTGGAAGCCTGCACCAGCCTCTGGAACGCCCAGCTCGAAGAAGCTTATGTGTTGCCCGGCGCGCGCGAGCTGATCGAGAAGCTCAAGTCAGCCGGGATTCCCAGAGCGTATCTATCCAACATCTGGCCCCCGTTTTACGAACACTTCAAGCAGGAGTTCCCGGGAGAAGTAGATAGCCAGCCGCAGTTTCTATCCTTCGAGACCGGGCTGATCAAGCCCGACCCGGCGTTCTTCCAACTGGCCCTGCGCGCCGTGGAAGCCCGCGCCGAAGAAGCCATCATGGTAGGCGATACTTACAAGAACGATATCCGGCCCGCTATCGAACTGGGGATGCGCACCGTGTGGGTCCTGCACCGTCCTGAAAAGGAAAAAGCCGACCTGATTGAGGTCATGAACGGCGATGCCCCGCCGCCCGATTTCACGCTGGCCTCCATTGCAGATCTCGAACTGTCTAAACTCTTAAGTCATGCAAATTACTAAGTACCACCTCCTGCCAGAAGCCGACCTGCTGAGCCGCCTGAAACGCACTCGCCTGCGCGGGTTCGACCGCGCGGAGGTGTACCGCGACGCGACGCTCGAAGTCATCGAAGCGGATCCGCAGGCGCTCACCCCGGCGCAGCGCTACGTGCTCCAGGAAGGCGTCCAGGCGATTCTGGACGTCGCGGATGCATTCGACCCCCTGGGCATCGACGTTTTCGGACTAAGAGGCGCCCTGCTGTTCTGGCCCCAGGGGACCGATCCGGACACTGACGCGCCCATTCCGTTTCTCCCGCCCGTGATCGAGGAATCCGTCGAGCGCGACGGCACGAAGGTCCTGCTAATCAACGACGGCATCCATCGTGTGTACGCCGCGCGCAAACGGGGACGCAAGATCAACGTAGTGTTAGCGCGCGATGTTCCGCCTGAGTATCCGTATTATGCGTATGCCTTGCCTGATGGCTGGGCTCAAGTGGAAGAACTGGAGGAACTACAGGAAAACTACCAGAAGAAGGAATACCGCAATCCGGAAAATTACAAGGCGCTGTTCCGCGACTTCAATGAAATCTTTGAAGGCGTACAGAAACAGCGCCCGCGAAGCAATCCCGCTCACCTGAAGGCGTAGCGGCGTTAATTATTGTTGCTTGCCGCCGTCCTCGGCGGATCCGCTGAAAACTCTCTTGCCGCCCGGCAGGGTAACGTTGCGCGCGTTGCCTATGTAGATGCCTTCAGCGTTCACCGGGTCCTTGGCGCGAAGCCCTTCGACCGTGACCGTGTCACCCTCTTTCAGGGATTCCTTGGTCCATCCGTTCCTGCGGAGTGAGTTCGGAGGACCGCCTTCGAACTGCCACTTGGTGATCTTGCCGTTTTCATCCTTCACGTTCATGTAGACCCAGATGTGAGGATTCATCCAGTCCAGTTTCGTGACTGTCCCCGTCACGGTAACCGGTTTGGCCGTGTCAAATTCCGCCGCGATCGAGTGGTGCGCCAGCATCGGTGCGGCACCAGCAACCAACAGAGTCGCAGCAATCAAAACGCCTGCGTGAGTTTTCATAATAATTACACCTCCCCAGACTTCGAACTAGAGTACTATCAATAGCTTGACCGTGTCAACGGGTTCATGTTCAGAATTCGAGCCGGTCCCGGTGGCCATCGCTTTTCTTGGTGTTGAGGCCCGGCACCTTCTCTAAATCACCTAATGTCTTAAAGATACCATTTGCGTCACGGTAATGAACGATAGCCGCGCTTTTTCGCCGGAAGCTTCCTAGAACCGTAGCTTATGCTTGGCGATCACGTCTTCAAACTGCGGCTTTCGACGAACCAAAACAACATCGGAACCTGCCAGCACCGCAGCCCAATTGGAATCCTGGATGCGGCGGATGACAAACTGTCCTTCAGCCTGGTTCATCTGGACGAAGACAATGTAATCAAAGTCGTAAGCGGCCACGATCCGGCGCCACGCGTCCTCATCCTCAAGCGCGCGCATGTAGTCGTCGCGTACGAACTGCGCGGGGTATGCCTCCGGCCGGCTATCGATGTAGACCTTTTGGTCCGGCAGGTAGTGGATCAGGTAGCCGCCGCTGCTGTAACCATTGAAGACCTTTCCTGCGATGTGGTTGGTCTCCAGAAACTGAGCCAGGTTTCCATCGCCGGCATCCAGCCCCAACCCGGCGTTGCTCCACCAGGTAGAGACAAATGCCAGGATGGCGACCCCCGCTGCCGGCCAGATCCACCATAGCCAGGCGTCCGAGGACTTTGATTTCTTAGTCTTCGGAGATCGCAGCAGGCGCAGGTTGACGCAAATCGCGACCAGGATGAGCCCTCCCGCAAAGACGTAGATGCGGTAAAAGATCAGGCTCATGGTCGCGAAGGCCACTGAGAGCAACAGCAATGGCCACTCGATTTTCACGCGTCGCCGATAAACCAGGATCCAGGTCACCGCCAGGAACAGGGCCGCGATCTCCACGAGCGGCGCCATCATGGTGTCCTGAAGCTTGAACGTGGACAGATTCTCCTGAACGTTCATCCCATAGTTCGACGACACCGTAAGTGGGAACAGCAGGCCTCGAATCCCATTCGGATTGACCAGCCCGGCGACGATCGCGAGGCCCAGAATCGCGGCTAAAGTAGAGAGCTTCCAAGCGCCTACAACTTGTCCGGTTTTCCAGAACGTAATTAGTTCCGTGGCCAAAAATGTCCCGATCAGAACTGGTCCCAAAGCGAATCCGGGATGGAGGTTCACCCAAAACAGTTCCAAGGCAGGCAGCGCCCACAGCCAGCCGGTATGGAGGCTTCGACGGTAGACGCCCCACAAGATGGTAAAGAACACGGCCACCAGCAGCATGGAAAAGACCTCGGGCCTTATGCCCGAGCGGACGATCATTAACGGCATCAAGACCGCGGCGAAGGCCGCCGACGCCGGCAGCCCGGCTTCGCGCTCGGCGTTCCAAAAATAAAGAAAAAACGCCGACGCTCCCATAGCGATCCAGATGAGATTCAGGCCCTCTAATCCCAGAAACTGCGAGGCCTCATAGGACAAAACCCCGGCCAGCCAATGGTGATTGGGAAAGGGCGCGGTGGGATTCGTATAGGAGTAAAAATTCTGATGGAGGACAGCAGTCTGTCCCGTAAGGATCAGTTCGCCGTCCCGCAGCAGACGGCCCAGGTCAGGCGATTTTCGGAAGGAAATCTGTTGGCAGGATAGAAGAACATAAACTGCTAAAAAGAAAAAATACAGGACGCGATGCACAAGAGTTCAATAATTATCGCACCTGGGATGGCGCAGAGGTGGCAGCCGGCGGAAAATACCACAGCCATATGCCCTTGCCGATCTTTTCCGTGGGCGGGATCTCGTCCGGCCAAAACTTGGATTTAGGGTCGTCGCGTAGCTTATCGTATCGCCGGAGTTTCAAAGCAGTGATGTTCGCCGCGTTCCATCCGGGCGAGGCCGTCGAGGTGTCGAACGGTTGAACGGGCGGTAACCCCTGCGCAACCACATCTCCGGGAAAGAATTGGGTGAACGCCACCTCGCGGGCGCCGAGTTCCTGCAACCGTTGGGTGAGCCGTTTCATATCCTGTCCCCAGTCCAGATCCGAGTCCACGAGGATTTGCTCCGGCTCGCTCCCCGCCAGGGCGTTGAAATAGGGCAGATAGTCGGGATGGCTTAAAGCCGAGGTGCCGACCATCCAAAAGAGAAGCCCTCCCAGGACCCATCGGGCGCGATTCGAAGTTTGAGCAAGTTGCAACAGTCGGGACGCCCCGGCTCCGGCGACGATGGCGAAACCCATGTAGACAGGCAGGATGTGCCGGACGCCGATATTAATGTGGCTAACGAACGAAGCCACTAGCAGGATGCCCAGCGAAAAGGCGAGAGCCAGTCCGACGGCGCGGCTCTTGCGGCCGTCGGAGAGAAGAAAGCCGCACAGCAACAATCCCACGAACGGCAACGGAGTCTTCACGGCCAGTACGACGAAATAGTAAAACCACCAACCCGACTGACTGTACTCACCTAGCAGATAGGCTTCGTGTCCCAGGTCATTATGATCCAGGACCTGTTGAATGCCCGCAAACAATTCGGGCGCGGGCAAACGAAGCGAGAAGGACGGAACCCGCTGAATCCCAAAAGACAATGCTGGATCGAGGGGCGGCTGAGAGTAAAACGGCACCTCCCCAAATGAGAAGCGGTATCCCGCCCAGATGACCAGGAGAAAAACCAGCACTGCTCCGCAAAATGGCAAAAAATATTTCGTTGAGCTTTTGAGCAGCCGGGAAATTCGGGGTCGTTCCGCTACCAGATGCCAGATCAGTGCAGCCGCTAGAGCAGTGGGAATGAACACCAAGGCGGAGAACTTGGAGAGGACAGCTAACCCCATAATCCCGCCGAGGATCAGGCTGTGAACCGGACCAGGTTTATCGAGCCAGATCATCGCTGCCAGGAAAGAGGCACTCACAGTCGCGGCAAGGGCCATATCCGTGGTGGCCAGGCCCGAGTGCGCGAGAATCGGTGGAAGAAATGTAAAACACAACACCGCGAAAGCCGTTCCAGGCTCGCCCAAATATCGCTTCCCCCACAGATACACCGTCAAACATCCCACCCAGAAGAACGGGAGAATACCCAGACGTGCTAAACCGAGAATGCGATCGTAGTGGCCACCGCCATACAGCAGGGTCAGTCCCTCGTTCCACATATTGGCGTTGTTCTCGGATCGCAGCCCTGCGAGATAAGGACCCAGCGCCACGGCAACACGAGCCAGAGGCGGATGCTGCGGTTCATATTGATAGATTCCCTGAGATAGCCATTGGAGGCCGGCGGCAATGTGTGCGGGTTCGTCGCTGGTGTGACTAAATACGTGATATGTGCTGATAATTCGCAGAGAACCGATGGTCGTCAACAGGAGAAATATAGCGATGGAGTGCTTGGGAAGCCAGGCGAGTGCAAAATCGACCATTCGCGAAGGCCGCGCTGACGTCCTTCCAGGTGGCTTATTTAACCGCATGCCGACCTTCACGCTGCTTTCGTGGGAAGCTTTACGAGCTGAAGCCATCGGAATTCCGCAGTATACCTCAGAAATTCCGGATTACCTATAAGTGGTTGGATTACGACGCCGTCAGAAGGCTTTTATCGACGCCGCCCGTAGCCTTCGGCTTCACCATCGGAAGCCACAGTTCGAACCAGAACGTGGATCCCTGGCCGGCGGCGCTATTCAGTCCCAAATCTCCGCCCATCAGCTCCACCAGTTGCTTGCTGATCGCGAGTCCCAGGCCGGTGCCGCCGAACCGCCGGGTGATGGATGCGTCGGCTTGCGTGAATTTCTGGAACAGCTGCTGCTGCACGTCTTCGGCGATCCCGATGCCGGTATCCTGCACCTCGAAGCGAATACGCGCCTTCCCGGCGTCCGATTCAGGGCAGTGTACGCTTAACGTGACTTTTCCCTGCGAGGTGAACTTGACCGCGTTGCCCGCCAGGTTGAGGAGCACCTGACGGAGCCGGCCTTCGTCACCCACCAGCGTCTTAGGATTCAACGGCGACCAGCGCAGCGCCAGCTCGATGCCCTTTTCGTCCGCCTGCGGCTTGAGCAGATCGATCACGTTTGTCGCCACCGCTCCCAGATCAAACGGCCGGGTCTCGATATGCATCCGCCCCGCCTCGATTTTCGAGAAATCCAAGACGTCGTTGAGCACGCGCAACAGCGACTCTGCCGAACTGTGGGCCGTGGTCGCAAAGTCACGCTGCTCTTCATCCAGATCGCCGTCCCGCAGGAGGCTGAGCATCCCCAGGACTCCATTCATGGGCGTGCGGATCTCATGACTCATGTTGGCCAGAAACTCGGACTTGGCCCGATTGGCTCCATCGGCGGCGTGCAAAGCCTTGGCCAAGTCTCGCGTGCGTTCTTCCGCCAACGCGGAGGCCCGCTGTCCAGTCGATTGAAGATTCACCACCAATCCTGCCAGCAGCAGCGATAAAAGCGCGGTGCATCCGGCCACCCAGGCGGATGGGGTTTTACTCAAATACGGAAACTGAGGCGTCCGGCTCCATCCAAGCTTCCAGGTACTTCCCGCCAGTTCCAGTTCCGTAGTGCGCTCGAACTTCGGATCGCCTTTAGTCTCGGCGTCGGACGCGAACATCAGATGGCCGGGTGTCCCGCCGGCGTCATACACCCGCAATTTGACCAGATCCCCGACCTCATCCAAAGCGGATCGAAAGAACACGTCCGCTGTGAAAGCGAGGGCCGTCCATCCGATAAACGCGCCGCGGTGTTCGACGGCCGAGAGGTCCTCACGGTAGACCGGTACGAACAGCACCAGGCCGTTGATGGGACTCGGCCGCGCGTGAAATGTGACCGCTCGAGTCAGGCTGGCCATTCCGGTATTACGAGCCCGCTCCGCTGCGCCTTTCCGGAGCGGCTCCGTGGCCAGATCGATTCCGAGAATCAAATGGGCGAAGTAGGGGGGCTCGGCGTAGGTGGTGATGTAGTGCTGGACAATCGGGCCCGGGGATTCCGGCGCGCCCGGCATGCGCCGTACACGAAAATCGGGCGGACCCTGATGGCGGCGCTCAGCGACAAAGCGTTCGATCTGGGCTTCCGGTACCCACCGGATGAACTCAACGGCCGTAGTGCCGGGATAGCGAGCCAGCAGTCCGAGACGGTCCACGTAAGCGTGCCAGTTCTGCGGATCGGGATGGTCCGAGGCGGCAATGAACCCCGACGCCCCGCGCAGGACGTCCTCGTAGTTCGCCAGCCGGCCGTGCATCCGGCTCTCCACCGAGCTGACCAGTTTGTCAAAGCGAGCTTCGTCGTAATCGGTCCGGTCTCTATCCAGCGAGGCATACAACCATCCGCTCAAGACCCAGCCGGCTATCAGGACCGTGCCGGGCAGCAGCAGGCTGCCGGAGGCCCGGAACACACCGACGGCGAGACCGGTAAGCGATACGGCTGTAAGAAACAAATCCAGGTTTTGCAGGTTCTCATGGACGGTCCCGCCCGCGAAGACCCCGACGCCGATATGCGTGGCCCATACCGCGGCGGACGCGATGATCAGTGCTGTTACACGAGCCGCCGGAGGTCCCACCCAGGCCGCCGAGAACAGGATCAACAGGAATACTGAGAAGAGCAGGGAAGAGGCCTCGGGACGAAAAAAGACGAAGTAGCACGCGGCGGCCACGAGCGCTGCCAGCAGAACCGTTTTGGCGAACACCTTCCGATCGCCAAAAGGGATGCGGCCCGCGGCCCGACTGCCAAGTGCGAACAGGACCGGCGTCAGGATCAGCATGCCGAGCGCATCCCCGATCCACCAGCGGCTGGAAACTACTTGCCACTGGCTGGGTCGGAACGTACCGCCCAAGATCAGGATTCCCGTTCCGAGCGCCGCCGGCACCATCGGCGAAAGCAAAGCGGTTCCTGTTATCGCGGCGGCTTCGCCGAAATCCCCCAGGAATTTTCTCTTCGAGATGGAATGGAAGAGCCACACGCCAATCAGAGGGCGCAGGGCGTTCGCCAAGGACATTCCCAGGGCGGGCGCCCAGGCGACCGCTCGCCCCGAAGTCGTCACGAAGTAAGCCGCGAACAATACCGGCCAGAAGCGGGGTCCGAATATCAGCAGTGCCACCAGGTCCAGTCCGGAGGAGGGCCACACCGGAGTCAGGGTAGTTCCGGAAAGCAAAGTCCAGCCCAGTTGCGATAAGGCCAGATGGGCGAGAAATAGAGGGATGGCTCCGGCGGCGTAAGGCAGTCTTTGAGCCCTTGATCCGGCGAAAAGACCTTGGTCGTCCTCCCAAAGCAGTCTGCGCAGCAACCTGGCCATAGTTAGACCCGCACAGTTATACTTCGGCGGTTGACCGCATTCGAACAATTGGTTATTGCGCTTACGGACCAGCCTGGCCCGGCACGAAAACTAAGGTGTTCGCCCTACGCTGCGGCTATGCGACCGGCGGTGGCGAAGGCTGCTGCGGCGGACGATTCGGACTATGCTGCCCGGAGGGCTGTCCCGCGCGGATGACACTCATGGCCGCCCCGATCATGCTGGCGACGTCCGTCAGATTGGCCGGAACAATCAGAGTGTTGCCCTGCTTGGCCAGGTTTCCGAACTGGTTGATGTACTGTTCGGCCACCCGCAGCTGCACAGCCTCGAAGCCGCCGGGAGCCAGAATGGCTTCGGCCACCTGACGAATGCCTGATCCGGTGGCGGTGGCCACCGTCAGGATCGCCGAACCCTGGCCTTCGGCCTCATTGATCTGCTGCTGCTTGCGAGCCTCGGATGCTTTGATCACCTGCTGCTTTTCGCCTTCCGCCTTGTTAATGGCGGCATCGCGCACGCCTTCCGAAGTCAGTACGATGGCCCGTTTCTCGCGCTCCGCGCGCATCTGCTTTTCCATGGCGGCCAGAATATCCTGCGGCGGCGTGATGTTCTTAATCTCGTAGCGGAGTACTTTGACACCCCAGGCTTCCGAAGCCTTATCCACCTCGGTCACCACCGAGGTGTTGATGGTGGCCCGTTCTTCGAAGGTCTTGTCCAGATCGATCTTGCCGATCTCGCTGCGCAACGTGGTCTGGCACAACTGGACAATCGCGAAGCGATAATCCGTGATTCCATACGACGCCCGTTCCGGATTCAGCACTTTCAGATACAGCACTCCATCCACGCCCACTTGCACGTTGTCGCGGGTGATACAGACCTGCTCGGGGATGTCGTAGGTCTGCTCCTTAAGCGAGTGCCGGTAGCGGATCACGTCCACGAACGGAGTGAGCACGTGGAATCCCGCCCCCAGCGTTCCGCTGTAGGTTCCCAGGCGCTCGACGACATAGGCATTTTGCTGCGGAACCACCACCGCCGTCTTCACCAGGACAATGATGATCAAAAGCGCTAGAAACGCGACCACAAGAAGCAGAGGATCCATTCCGTCTCCCTTTTCCTATTGATTCCGAGCTGTTAGTGGCTCCGAATGTTTAGCGTGAGCCCATCCACGCGCTCGACTAGCGGGCGCTCGGCGCGCTGTATAGGCTGGTCGCCGGTATTTCGCGCGGTCCAGGACGCGCCACGCAGTTCTACTTTACCCATGGCCCCAGGGGCGATGTCCTCAAGCGCGAGAGCATTCTCGCCGACCAGCGAGTCCACTTTGTGCCCTCCCTTTCCGCTCAGCTTGAACTTCTCCATCAGCGGCTTGCGAAAAAACGCCAGCGAAACTGCCGAGAAAATCGAAAACAGCAACCAGGGCAGCCAGGCGGGAAGATCGGGAGCCATCCATGCCACCGCCCCGGTCAACAGTCCGGAGATACCCAGGAATATGAAAAAGAAAGTGCCCGGCGTGATAATTTCACACACCAGCAGCACCAGACCCGCAATCATCCACATCCACCAGGTCAGCATTGGAGTATTCCCGCCTGAAGCAGCTATTGTTTCATAACCCAGGCCATCGCATCCGGCAGCTGCTGTGGTTCTAGAATTAAGACTTCCGCTATGACGCAGCCACAGGCTTTCAACGAATACCAGCGCGAGCGCTGGAATGGGATCGACGGCGAATACTGGACCAGTAACCAGGATCGACTGGACCGGACGCTTGCTCCTGTTACCGGACCGTTGCTCGAATTCGCCGCGCCGCGCGTGGGATCGACAGTGATCGACGCCGGATGCGGGTGCGGTGCAACCACCATCGAATTGACACGCGCCGTCGGCGCTGCCGGGCGCGTCGTCGGAATCGACTTGTCGGAACCCATGCTCGCCGTCGCGACGGAACGGCTGCGACAGTTCCCGAACACGACCTGTCTCCTGGGCGACGCCGCGGAGCTCCCGCTGCGCGATCTGGGCGCGGAACTGATCGTTTCGCGTTTCGGGGTGATGTTTTTTGGCGATCCCGTGGCGGCGTTTGCGAACCTGCGGACGGGTTTGGCTCCCGGCGGGCGCCTGCGCTTCGCGTGCTGGCGTCCGATCCAGGAAAATCCCTGGCTCCAGATTCCGCTGCACGCGGTTTATGAGCATGTGCCGCGTTTGCCCAAGCCCGATCCGGAGGAGCCCGGCCCTTTCTCGTTTGCCGACACCGCGCGCGTCAAGAGGATTCTGACAGCGGCCGGATTCACGGAGCCTGCCTTCACTCCGCTGGATATTCAAATGGACATTGCGGCCGGCGGAACGCTCGAAGACGCCGTCATTCAGTCGTCTGCAATGGGGCCGACCAAAAAGGCGTTGGCCGACCAACCAGATGACGTTTTGAAGGCCGCGCTTGAATCGATCCGGCGCGCGCTTGCGCCGTACGCCTCGGCCTCCGGAGTGAAGTTACCCGGCGCGGTCTGGCTGGTGGCCGCCGACCGTCACATCTAGCCAAGACCCGACTACTTCTTGTCGCGCTTCGCCGCGTCTACGATGGTGTTCAGCGTTGGAATATCCTTGAGCTCCGGCGCCGAGCTCTTGAACGTCCGGATGTAGGCATAAATATCCTTGGCCTGTTTATCCGACATAACGCTTTCGGAAAAATTCGGCATGGATGTCGACGGAGTCAGCGGCGCGACGTTGGCACGTCCTCGCAGAAATGTAAGGAAGCTCTGCTCGGTACTGAGGTTCCCCCATCGTCCTACAAATGGCCGCGCTCCAGTCTCCCCGTTATAGCCATGGCAGGCGTAGCATCCGTAGGAGTAAAACAGTTGCTTTCCATTGGCCGCGTTCCCGCTGACCGGACTGGTAGGCTCTGGAACGTTGGTCACGGCTGCGCCACCCCGACCTCCACCGCCGCGTCCGGCATTTTGAGCGGTCAGGGTAGCAAGCGGAATCGTAAGCGCTGCCAACGCCAGCATCACATAGTATTTCTTCATTGGGAATCCCTTAGCGCGTTTCCTTAGCGAGGCTGGGTAATCGCGTCGATCATATACGGTTCTCCGCGCTTCACGGAGGCGATTCCCCGCTTCAATGCCGCCGATAATTTCGCGGGATCGGAAATGGGGCCCTCGCCGGCCATGCCATAGCCCGCAGCCATCTTGGCGTAGTCCAGGTAAGGATCCCGCAGCGTGCTGCCGATGTGTGCGCGCTCCGCGCCGCGACCGCGAACTCCGGCCATGTATTCCACGAACATGTATTCCTGGTGCCAGGCGCGGTTGTTGTGCATCACCGTGAGCATGGGCAGCTTGTGATGCACCGCTGTCCACAGGATGCCGGGAGCGTAATTGAGATCGCCATCGGTCTGGACGTTGATGACGATGCGATTGCGAGCCTTCGCGGCGAGCGCGGCGCCCACCGATGCCGGCGCGCCATAACCCATGCCGCCCGCGCCCTGGCCACCCAGGTAGCTGTATGGCTTATCGTGATCCCACAGTTGGACGTGATGGCCGCCGGAGAAATTGCTGGGAGAAGACAGGCACCAGTCTTCATTCATGATCAGCGGCCAGAGTTCCGAATAAAGCCGCGCCGTGCTGATTGGGCTCGCATTCCATCCCGCTCTCTTACTTTGGACCGCCAGGGTGATGGCCGCCACCCGCGCGTCGTGGTTGGCGACAGTGTGCTTGGCGATACGCGCCTGAATCCGGTTCTTCTGGTCCCCGGTCAGCTGGCGCTTCACTTCTGCGATGATCAATGGAAGGCTCGCCTCGGCATCGGCCTCAACGGGAGGTGCGGAAGCCGGGCCTCGGCCTCCTCTGCCGCCGCCTGCTCTTCCGACGCCCGGGACGGTGCCACCGAAGCCGATGTGAACCGTGTCTCGCGTCGCAGCTGTTTCCGCCAGCGCCGGACCGGTAATGGAAGCCTGTGCGCCGCCCGTTTCGAGACCCAGAGTGTAATCGTAATTGGTGTCCGCGCCAGGGCCGCACAGAGGATGACGCTGCGGGAAGCTCATCGGCCCCCCGGTCGCCGTCGTGCTGGTGGATGCTCCCACCAACTCGGCCAGTTCCACCGCCCGCTGAACGCCTTCCGGGGTTCGCAGACGTCCCACCGCGATTCTGGGGTTTTGAGCATCCACCAGGCTTTTTGCGATCTCCCTGGCATGCGTGGCGTCAATGGTCAGGAACGTGGGCGGTTTGTAAGCCGGAAGCTTCGTGTTGGGGGCGTTGTCCTTCTGGACCTCGGACCCGATCACTACCAGCGTGGGTCCCATGGGCGGCGTGATGGCCTCGTTGTAGGCGCGCTGGATGGCCACCAGCGCTTCATCGATGGTCTTGGGCTCGGCGTCCCACTTGGTATAGCTCCGGACCATCCCGGCCATATCGTGCGCGGTATGCGCGGCGATAAAGTCCGGGTCGTTACCGGCGATCATCACCACCGGCACGCGGTCATAGTAGGCCTGGTAAACCGACATGGCTCCGTGCTGGATCCCAATGGTGCCGTGCAGCAGCGCCAGCATGGGTTTGCCTTCGGCCTTGGCATAGCCGTGCGCCATGGTCACCGCCGACTCTTCATGCAGCGCGGTGATGAACTCCGGCATCCGGTTCGGCGGATTGCCGTAGTTGATGAAGGATTCCTGCAAGCCTTCGAAACTCGATCCAGGATTGGCGGCAACGTATTCGATGCCGAGATCGCGAAGGGTCTGGACCATCAAGTCCGAGCCGGGCCGCGTGATCGTCCGGACCGAGGTCGGGGGCCGGACATTCCCGGTTTCGCGGGCGATTTGCGCCTCGGTCGGAGCCGGAACGCCCGCCGCTCTTGGCGTGGTACCGTTTCTGGTCCCTTGTGCTTGAGCTTCGGCCAACGGGGGTGTCACCAGCGCCGCTGCTCCGGCCGCTGCTCCAGCCGCTGCGTTCTTCAGAAAGCCGCGGCGGCCAACGGAAGTTTTCTGTGATTTCGCCATGATGTCTCCCTTTCCGTCATCTCTACATGGATCGCGGTGCAGAGCCTCAATAATTCTACCGCGGCTGGACGCCCGGGTACCGTAAGCGTCATGCGCACCCGGCGTATACGATAATGAGTTCTTTATCCCTTTGTCAATACAGCCGGGAGGGCAGCAATGCAGGATTGGGTTTACGCACAGGCGAATCCGAGCGAGCAACTGGCGCGCGTCCATCATTTTTCGATGTGCAAGGTCGAGCCGGATCGGGAAATTCCCATCACTATCACCGTGAAGGAATTCTTCACGCCGAAGGATCCCGCACTGCTGTTCTTCGCCGAAGCCGACACGCAGACCAATCAGAAGGTCGCGCCGTATACTCCCTGCGGCTGGGGCAAGACACTGCTCGAAGCCCTGGAAGAGTGCGTCCGGGCGGTCAACCGGTTCCCCTATCAGGGATAGTCGGCAGCCGCACGTCAATCGTGAACCCGGATCACTGTCGTCCCGCGATGCTCCCTCAATATCGGCCAGCGAGCGCGTGGATGTTATGACAGTCGTTAGTGTGACTCTAACTTATTGATTTCATGACGCTCACCGCCAGAGTATTGTACAATCAGGCGTTGGAGCTGCAGGCGTGTGAACTTGCTGTGCCTTTTAAACAACGTCACCAGTTGGACCGCCATTTCATTAGGCACGGAGAGGAGTTCAACGTAAGAACTGCCGAAGAATATGAGAAGCTTGCCGATGCGTTCTTGTTAGGCCCGCTATCAGGTGGGGCGCTGCAGTGTGTTCGCCCGAAAGACGGTGCGTCGGTGCGGTTTGATCCGAAGACTGCGGAATTGGGGATGTTATCGAAAGAGGGAGACGTAACCACCTACATGATTTGTCGGCCTCTTCCGAGCTCGAACCAAACGGCATTACAGTACTTTCACTCGATCTGCAAAAAGGCTTAGATCACATGTACACTTGTCCTGTTTGTGGATATGATCGGCTAACCGAAGCTCCGGCGAACTTTACCATTTGTCCGTCTTGCGGGACGGAGTTTGAATACGATGATGCAAGCAGAAGCTATGCCGAATTGAGAAGGGCGTGGCTTGGATCTGGGGCACGCTGGTGGAGCACCGTGGATCCGGCGCCGGCTAACTGGGACCCGCAGATTCAAGTTAGCCGGGTTTTGACACAAGTACCTACTTATCAGGTCGCAAATATCCACTTGTTTAGTATGGACCTCACGCAGCCGCAATGCCCAGCTTCTTTGCCGAGCGCACTCGGAACTCCGCGAAAGCAAGCCGCTGAGTACTATCCTTTAATTCCGACCGTCGTGAGCCAAGCTGCCTAATATGGATTTGAAAGCAATAATGCTCGCTCGCGTCGTGACCCTCTTCGAGCTTCAAACCCTTGATCCGACTGGAAGGGCTTCTGTCACGGAGACGCTTAAGCAAATTACAAACCGTTATTCGTTCACGAAAACACCTCAGACGTTTGCAGAGATCGACTTTCAAAAAGGCGTTGAACTTGTGGAAGGGAAACTGGATCAGATCCGAATCGACAGACTCACGATTTTCTCGAATGGCATGAGCGTCGATACCCGATCATCAACCGAGGATTCGGAAAAGGTTCTAAAGGATTTTCTCGCTTTCATGCACGCCAACTACGGCGCGAGTGTCCAGATACACCGGCAGTTCTTTGTTAGTCAGATCGTCTTCCGAAGTGACGCGCACCTTTCATTGTTGAATCCTATCTTGGAGCCTCTCGCCGAACAAATTGGGGCAAGCGTGTCAAAGGATATGCAGCACCCGTTTCTTTTCGAGCCCAGCGGACTGATCGTCGCCCCTGACGTATCCCAGACGAAACTATCTCCTGGAGTATTTAGTCTCGAAAGGCGTGCCGAAATGCCGTTTTCCGAAAAGATGTATTTTTCAAATGCACCTCTTCGGACCGCTGAACACTTCAGGATACTTGAGAAACTTGAGATGTCCCTTAGTCGGTAACCTGTCCTTGGTATCTGCTCTGCGCCTGTAGCCTTCGTTCTCCTCATAGCCGCCCGCACAACGCTAGAATCAAGTTGTCGGGATGTCATCTACCGTAGCGTGGGGCAGCTCTTTGCGCGCCCTGCGATCTCGCAATTACCGGTTATTCTTCGCGGGCCAGAGTGTTTCTCTCATCGGCACGTGGATGACCCGGCTTGCCACCAGTTGGCTCGTCTACCAACTCACCGATTCCGCCTTCCTCCTGGGACTCACCAGCTTCGTCGGCCAGATCCCGGCCTTCTTCGTGGCACCCATCGCCGGCGTCTGGCTGGACCGCTGGGATCGCCATCGCGTCCTGGTAATCACCCAGGTTCTGGCGATGATCCAGTCGCTGGCCCTGGCCGTCCTGGCCTTTACCGGCTGGATCAATCTCTGGTGGATCATCGGGCTCGCGCTGCTGCAAGGCTTGATTAACGCCTTTGACATGCCCGCGCGGCAGGCCTTCGTGATTGAGATGATCGAAGATCGGGCCGATCTGGGAAATGCGATTGCCCTGAACTCGTCCATGGTGAATGGGGCGAAGCTGGTGGGGCCGGCCATCGCCGGAGTGCTGGTCGCGGTGGCCGGAGTGGGTGTTTGTTTTTTAATCGACGGGATCAGTTACATCGCGGTGATCGCCTCCCTGATGGCGATGAGGGTTGCACCGGCCAAGCCGCGCGCCGCCGCGAAAAGCGCGGTGCAGGAGCTGGCGGAGGGATGGCGATATGTGGCGGGCTCGCCGGCCATTCGCTCCATCCTGATATTGCTCGCCGTGGTGAGCGTTACCGGGATGCCTTACACGGTGCTGATGCCGGTGGTGGCCGTCGACCTCCTGCATGGAGGTGCGCATACCCTGGGATTCCTGATGGCCATGTCGGGCGTGGGCGCGCTGGCCAGCGCCATCGGCCTGGCGTTGCGACGAACCGTTCTCGGCCTGGGGAAGAGAATCGCGATCAGCGCCGCGCTGTTCGGAGGCGGGCTGATCGTGCTGGGGCTTTCGCGATCCCTGACTATTTCGCTGCTGTTGATGGTCGTCACCGGCTTCGGCGTGATGCAGCAGATGGCCGCCAGCAATACCATTCTGCAAACCATCGCCGCCGACGATAAGCGCGGCCGCGTGATGTCCTTTTATACACTGGCCATCCTGGGGATGAACCCGATCGGGAGTCTGCTGGCCGGTGGCGTCGCCGCCAGGGTCGGTGTGCCCGTGACCATGATCGGGGCTGGCGCGATCTGTCTGGCCGGGGCGGTGTGGTTTTACTGGAAGCTTCCCGAGATCCGGAGCGTGATCCGGCCGATTTACCGGGAGCTGGGCATCTTGCCCCAGATCGCGGAGGGAATCGAAAGCGCTACGATCTTGCAAACCCCGCCAGAAGGATAGTGCCGCGAATCTATCGAATCTTGGTTCTACGCCGTTCCTTCGAGCGGCGCTCTCCATCGAAACAGGAAGAAGTGCCGGCCGCAAAGCGAGCAGCGGTAGGGCGAAAGAAGCCACGACAGGGCATTCTCGAGAGCGTTCCGAACGCCGACGCCCCTGAACTCGACCGATCTACAATTGGGACAGTGCGCGGATGCCATAGTTTTACTTCACTCGATTCTTCAGTCGGAAGCGGTTTTCGCCGATGATCCTGTTCCGGTTGCCGCTCTATTCCGGAAAGATGCCGCCGAGCCTGGGGCGATGGGTCCCTGGCCGGGTCCCTGCGTCGCGCGGCTCGCATCCCGGGCGGCCTTGATCTGCTCCGGGGTTCTCAGGTCGGGCTCGGAAAGCTTTACGTTTTCCTTGGCTCGCGAAACCTGACGTTTATGCCGTTTCAGTAATCTTTTGTTCATGGATTCCTCGCGATCCCTCCGGAACCCGCGCCCCTGCAATCGGCTGGTGGCCCCGCCAGGCGGCTCCGACATTCTCACTGGGAGTCCTGCGCGGCGATTTTCTCCGATTCGCGGCCGCCTCTTTGGCGGAAGCGCGATCCTTGGCGTGCACACACATATCGTCTTCGCTGAAGGTTAACGTCTGCGACCCCTCGCCGCTATCGCTCCGTTCCAGAAGATTCCGGCACAGGAGAGGTAGCTCCTGCATCTGGATGCCGTATCTTCGAGTCATCGCAAGATCCGCCTTGACCGCGACTTTGGTCCGGACGCGATCCGACCCCATGCGTTCGAATGCAAAAACACGGAAGGCCATGTCCTGCGTGAATCCGGTGAGAATGAACTGCATGCTTGTGCTCCTTTTAATACTTTCTTTCTGTCGATCCATCACGAGTTCTGAGCCTGCCGGTTGCAAGCGGGTCCATATTCGCCGATCAGCCGGTCCTGGCGCGACGGCCTTTGGGCCGGGTCGCAAATCTCGAAAACAAAACCTTTTGGTTCCCGCTTCATCACACTCGTATTGATCTCGTGTAAGTGAGAAAGCAGCGAGCTCTGGATATTGTCGGTCTCGCCGATATAGATCCACTCGCGTGAGTTTGAGATACCGTAGACGCCGGAGACCGCGGGTGCGTAGGTCTGGACCGCGTCTACTGTGAAGTTGCGCGGGGTAAATTGGTTAAACGGCATGAGTTCCGTTTCTTTTGGAGGCCGGGACTTTGTTGACCCGCTCCGCGGTCAAGCGCATTCGTTCAACCAGCTTTTTCCCCAGACTCAAATCACCCGGATTCGAGCGGAAGCCAGGCAGTCTCGAATCGATGAACTCGCGGCGGAACAACTGGTCCGAAGCCAGGCTGCTCAATAACTCAATTTCATGCGTCGTGAATTTAACACTGATCTGCGTCATAGGGAGATGCGGTCACTTTCCCGTTTCGCTGGTGATCGACGGCATCGAGAGCCGCGACGACTTTTTCCAGTTGAACCAGGCCCAACCGGCGCACACCATACTGCAAGCGATGGCCAGGAAAGATGCTGCATACCCGACGGGCCAGGAGATGAACAAGATGGCCGGACTGAAGATGAAGGCCACGGCCAGCAGCGCGACGGTGGTCGTGTAACCGGTGCCGGTCGATTTCTGATATGACTCAAGCATAGGGCCTCTCTCTTGATATTAACTATTATAGGTTAAGTATAATTGCCAGTCAACCGCGTTGCTGGCATAATGGGAGGCACTAGTTCACTTTTGGGGGTGAACTTGCGAGGGCTTTATGGATGTCTCGCTGCTCATTCGGCATCGCTTAAATGAACTAAGGTTGGACCAGAAGGATCTGGCCTCAGCTGCTCAGGTCACTGAATCCTATATTTCTCAGCTTCTTACGCGTAAGAAGGCCCCTCCGGCGCCCGGGCGCACGGATCTGTATGACCGGATGGGAGACTTCTTGAAGCTTCCTCCAGGGGAGCTCTCGAAACTGGCGGACGCGCAGCGGCACGAGGATTTAAAGAAGCGGGTAACGCAGCCACCCAGGCCCTTGTTCCAGCAGACGCGGGAGTTGGTTCTCCGCAAGTGCGAATCGGTGAAGCGGCCGGAAGTTAAGAGGATTTTCGAAAAAGAACCGTTCGGCGAATTCGAACGGCTGATCACGCAAAAACTTCTGGATGTGGCTCAGGCGATCGCCAAAGAAGAATTGCGAAGCGAGGAATGGCTTCGCCTGATGGCCCAGCTCAGCGGCCGCACCTACGAGCAAATGCGAGTCGCCATTCTGGATTTCCTGGATACGGACGTCTTCCACGTGTCGCTGGAGAATTGCGTTTCTTTTCTAGACCCCATGATTGACTCTTGGGATATCGATTTGCGAACGTTCGGAATGGAAGTGATTCTCAATCGCCGCCTGGCGCCCGGCGGTATGAAAAGATTTGAGTTTCAGGAGCAGGAGCCGCCAGCCAGGTTTACGCTGGAACCGGGCTTTGAGCAGTTTCTACGGGACAAGTCGCTGAGCGGCGACGCCACCGAGGAGGAAATCGAATTTCTGAAGCTTCTGCGGTTCAAAGGGAAGCGGCCGGTTGCCCTGTACTATTACCGGGAGCTACAGAACCTGAGGGATCCGCTGCACTTCAAATAAACTACCGCGAGGATGCATTGCCCTGCGCCACGGCCTTCGCCTTGTGGGTGTGGGCGGGATAGTGATCGAACAGCCACTTCTCGATCTTTTCCTTCTGAGTGGCCAGTACGACGCGCTGCCACTTCACGATACCGGTGCGCTCGCTGTACTCGGCCATGACGTACGAACCCTCGTTCAGGACCTCAATCAGGCCGTCGGTTTTGGCCCGCTTGAAATGGTAGGAAGAAAGTGTGGGGTGGCGATCTTGCATCTGAACCTAGGATAGCAGATACCCCCAAATCCACGCTTGCCGGCGGGGAAATGCCTGAAAATGCTATACTACGGATGTACCGGAAGTCATACCGCGCCCGTCCGTTGGTTTAAGTTCCTGCCTGGCTCGCTGATTCCCGCTTCCAACACACTTAATGAACACTTTTCCCGATCTCTCTCTTTCGACTGCACTGCAAACCAACCTGGCCCGGAATGGATTCGTCCACCCCACGCCGGTACAATCCAAGGCCATCCCCCAACAACTCGCCGGCCACGATCTCGTGATCACGGCGCAAACCGGCACCGGCAAAACGCTTGCCTTTCTCCTGCCCCTTCTCGAGAAACTGGGCGACAAGAATACTCCGCCGGGCGTCAGCGCGCTGATCTTGACTCCTACCCGGGAGCTGGCGATCCAGATTAACGAGGCTTTCTCGCTCCTGGCCGCGGGAACCGGCATCCGCGCCGCTGTAGTGGTCGGCGGATTGAACGAGCAAACTCAATTGAACGCGATTCGAAGGGGTGCGCAAGTTCTCATTGCCACTCCCGGCAGGCTCTCCGATTTCCTGGAGCGCAAACTCGTCAAGCTGGACGGAGCACGCACATTGATCCTGGACGAAGCAGACCGGATGCTCGATATGGGCTTCCTTCCTACTATCAAACGAATTCTGGCGCTCTTGCCCGCCACGCGTCAGACCATATTTTGTTCCGCGACCATCGAATCTTCGGTTGCGCCGCTGATCAAAGCGCACCTTAAGAATCCGATCAGGATTGAGGTTGGCTCCACCACCAAGCCGGCCGCGGAAATCGACCTGCACGTCTATGAAGTCGAGCAGGACCGCAAGCTCGGTCTGCTCGAAAAGATGCTCCAGGACGAACGGGGATCGTTCCTGGTATTCGCCCGCACGAAACACGGCGCGGACCGCCTGGCGAAGAAGCTCGCGCGCAGCGGATCGAAGACGGCCGCGATTCATGGAGATCGCACCCAATCCCAGCGCAACATGGCGCTGCGTGGATTCCAGGAAGGCAGCTATCGAGTGCTGGTAGCTACCGACGTCGCCGCGCGCGGAGTCCACGTCGAGGGCATCGCGCACGTGGTCAATTACGATCTGCCGCAGGTTCCCGAGGACTTTATTCATCGCGTGGGCCGTACCGGCCGAGCGGGGCTGAAGGGCACAGCGTCGACCTTTAGCACGCGGAGTGAGCGCGGCGAGATTCGCAAGATCGAGCAGCTTCTGCAGCTTCAATTGACACGCCGCCCGGTGCCGTCCGGCCTGGAACAGGAGCCCCGGCACGCTGGGCAGGCAGCGCCCACCCATCTGCGAGAGCGCGAGCCGCGCGGTCACGCGGTGCGGACCTTCGCCCCCAGGGCTAAGTTCTCCCGCCGCAAAGGCTGATCGTTTCTACGTAGGACAGCGGACGAAGTGGGACAATAGAATATGGACAACGCAACATTTGAAACGCAGGATCTTCGAATTCGTATCGAAGACAACGTCGCCCGTATCGATCAGCGCAGCTTGAGTGGGGAGCCTTGGCGCGAGATCGACCACAGCGACTTGCCTGTTACGCCGCAGTGGCGCGACAGCAATATCCGCACGTCGCCTCTCAGGGTCGCTCTGGTCGCTTTTGAGCGCGAGAATCCCGGCAACAAGACCCTGCGCACCGCTCTGGGCGCATAGGTTCTACACCAAAAGGAAAAGAGGCGTCGCGGTCGACGCCTCTTTTTTATTTGCTGAATGCTGGTGTAGCTAAAAACGTTACCAGCGATTGTTTCGCCGCTGGCCACCGCCGCCGCCGCCCGCTCCACGATCCGTTTTCGGACGGGCTTCGTTAACGTTCAGCGCTCGGCCGTCCAGATCATGGCCATTGAGTTCGTTGATGGCGCGATCCGCTTCGGTGTTATTGCTCATCTCCACAAATCCAAATCCTCTTGCCTGGCCGGTGTCCCGATCCGTAACGATGCTGACGCGGTCCACGGCTCCGTATGCCTCGAACAGGGATCGTACCGAGCTTTCGGTAGCACCGAAGCTCAGGTTTCCTACAAAAATATTCTTCATCTTGGTCCTTTAATCTTAAGGTTGGTAAATAGGGGCAGGATCGGACGAGGGCGGCGGACCGGACTGATGCGACGATGCCAAGGTTGCTAACTCAACTGTACCACGGGGAATCGGAGCTGTTTTAGAAGTGTTTGCCCAGGTGAAGGCCGCCTTAGTACCCGGGTTTCGCTATCAGCGGGAATTTGGTACCACGCGGATTTGTAGCCCCTTACCTATTCGCGCGAACTTCTTCACTCCCTATCATGGGGATGTCAGGGAGATTCTGTTATGGAACCAGCTCAGCTTCAACTTGTCTTGAACGTCGTGATGCTTACCGGGGTGACCAGCCTGGCGGGGTATTGCTACCTGCTTAAGAAGGAAAACCGGAAGCTTGCCGGCGACCGCTCGGCCCCCAGCCCTGAAGCTGATCCAACGGCCGTGAGCGTTCCCTGGAAAGCGGAAAGCACGGA
>Ga0070684_100000197_pt1 | contig 42219 bp, 37 predicted proteins | sample KBSC723LmetaG_FD_65653 | JGI IMG/M metagenome (GOLD analysis project Ga0070684, IMG submission 65653) | Corn rhizosphere microbial communities from Kellogg Biological Station, Michigan, USA - KBS C7.2-3L metaG | ecosystem: Host-associated > Plants > Roots > Rhizosphere ...
AGATCCGCTGCTCGGCACGGCGCTTCAAACCGATCCGTCGCTCTTCGAGTTTGCCGTGGATCAGCGCGTCATCCCCGCGTCGCCGTTGACCCTCGTCGCCCTCTTGCGCACCGTCGCAACGGCGTGGCAGCAGCAGCGGCTGACGGAGAATGCCGAAGAGATCCAGGCAATGGGCCGCGAGCTCTACGAACGGCTGACGACGATGGCCGACCATGTCGCGCAGGTGGGAACGGCGTTGAAGAGGGCGGGGTCGGCGTACGACGACTTCGTCGGATCGCTCGACGCGCGCGTCCTCGTATCGGCCCGCCGTTTCCGCGAGCTCGGCGTCAGTGCGCCGCGTGAGCTTCCCGAGATCGTGCCGCCGGTCCAGCTGGAGATCCGCGAACCGCGCGCGGCGGAGCTTCGCGTGCCGACGCAGGAGTCACTTCTGATCGAAGCGGAAATCGTTCCGCCTTCGCCCGAAGAACCGAGCGCGGGCTTCGGCGCGACGCCTTCGCTCGTGCGATCGAACGCGAGCTCCGGCGCGACAAGCGGGTAAACGCGGCTACTACTTAATACTCGACGTCAGCGTCACGCTGACGCTGACCTCAATCTCTCCTGCCACAATCGGCGGCGCCCCGGCCGAATCTGCCGTCATGCTTTGACGCGCCATCATCATCGGTCGTGGCTCGGGGCCCATGGCCCGATGCTCTTCGATTCGCAGAACCCGATCCACTTTCATTCCGGCGCCGGCTGCCGCCGAATCCGCCCGGCTGCGCGCGTCAGCGACAGCGCTGCGCAGGGCTTCGCGCTCAGGGGCGTTGCGATCCTTCAAATCGAACCTCACGCCGCTGACGTTGGTGGCGCCCGACGAGACCGCCGCATCGAGCACATCCCCGGCGCGCGCGATGTCGTCGACACGAACGTCAATCGAGTTCCTCGCCAACCAGCCGCGGAGAGTCTGCTTCCCATTCGCGAAGTCGAACTCCGGCTGGAGATCGTAGCCGGTCGTCCGAATCGCGTCGGCGGGAAGACCCAACGCCTTCAGTCGATCGAGAACCGTCTTCATCGCGTCCGCGTTGGCGCGCTGCGCGTCTTTCGGGGCCTTCGACCGTGATTCCGCGGCAATGGACACCCACAACCTGTCCGGCGCCATTTTCACCACCCCTTCGCCGGTCGTGATCACGACGGGTGGTTCGTTCTGGGATGCGGTCGGATTCTGGACTGCAAGCGCAAAGATGACCGGCACCAAGATGGTGGTCAGCATTGGTCCCTCGAATTCTGTTCCTGTTTGCTTTACTGCTCGCGGGGCCCCACCCCGCTCGCTCGGGCCGCAGGCGCGTTTCCCTTGTCCCTTCTACCTTTTCCCTTTTTCAGGTGAGGCGCAAGATCACGAAGCCGAGCACACGATTCTGAACCCGATCCCGTACGAATACGTATCGGGCGGCACCTTGTGCCGATAGCTGCACGAGAGCATGCGCGTGTCGGCCGACAGCCAGCTTCCGCCGCGGACGACACGGAGCGTTCCGTCGGGTGGCCCGGACGGTGCCTGAACAGGAGAGGTCGCGTAGTACGAAGGGCTGTGCCAGTCGGAGACCCACTCCCAGACGTTCCCTGACATGTCGAAGAGGCCGTAGCCGTTCGGTGAATAGCTTCGGCAACGCGTCGTGCCGCGGGCTCTACGGGACGATGAATCCTCCGTGAAGTTCGCCATGTCGCAATCGAGCGAGTCTCCCCACGGATAGCGTTTGCCTTCGACGCCCCCTCGGGCCGCTTTTTCCCACTCGGCTTCAGTCGGCAGCCTGACGATCTTTCCCGTCGCGTCGGACAGCCATGCGCAGTAGGCGATGGCATCCTCCCAGCGAACCAGCGTCACGGGGTGGTCGAGTAGCTCCTTCGGCGGGACGGAGTCGCGCCACAGGTACGACTGGCCGGTCGCGCGAAATACGCGCTCGCGCTCGGCGCCGCCGGCGGTGACGACAAGCGGAAGTTCGTAAATCGCCGGTGCGCGATGACCGGTCTCGTGCACGAAGCGCTCGTACTCGATCTGCATCACGGGGTGCACCGCTATCAGGAAGTCGTCGAGATGGACCCTGTGCGCGGGCCGTTCGTCTTCGTCGGCGTCGTCTGATCCCATCGTGAAGTCGCCCGACGGGACGAGCGCGAGTTCCGGCAGCAGATCAACAGGCATCAGAGGGAGGCGGATTTTCGCGTCCAAGAATAGCGCAGCTTGCTGGGCATGCAATCAGGTACTCAATTACACTTTCAGCGGCGATGAAACTCGAACCCTTCGCGCTCGAACGATGGCAGTCCCTCTGGGAAAACCGGGTAGCGTGGAACCTCTCCGAGAGCGGCGTGCACCCGCTTCGCGTCGAAGAGGTCGCGGTGAGCGACGAGGATCGGCAGGCGCTGCTCAGGCAGGAGCTCGGCTACACGCAGACCAACGGAACGCCGGAGCTGCGCGAGGCGATCGCATCGCTCTTCCCCGGGGCGTGTCCCGATCACATCGAAGTCACCAATGGCGGATCGGAGGCCAACTACGTCGCTCTGTGGCACCTCGTGGAGCGAGGCGACGAGGTGGTCATGATGACCCCGAATTACATGCAGGTTGGCGGCCTTGCCCGCGCGTTCGGCGCGACGGTGCGGCCGTGGCCGCTGGTCGAAAGGGAGATGCGATGGGCGCCGGACCTGGACGCCCTTGAAACGCTTGTCACACCGAAGACGCGCGCGATCCTCATCTGCAATCCCAACAATCCGACCGGAGCCCGTCTTACAGGACGCGAGCTTGACGGCATCGCCCGCATCGCCTCGCGCGCCGGCACGTGGGTTCTCTCCGACGAAATCTACCGCGGCGCTGAACTCGACGGAGCTGAAACCGCGTCGATGTGGGGACGATACGAACGTACGATCGTCACCGGAGGGCTCTCGAAGGCGTACGGGCTGCCTGGCCTCCGCCTCGGCTGGGTCGCCGGACCCATCGCGCTCGTCGAGGAGTTGTGGGGCGTGCACGATTACACATCGATCGCGCCAGGTGCCGTGAACGATCGGCTCGGGCGCATCGCGCTTTCGCGGCGGCCCCTTCTCCTCGCGCGTACTCGCGGCATCGTCGCATCGAACTATCCGCTGGTTCGGAAGTGGATTGAGAAACGCGCGGCCAAAATGTCGCACCTGGCACCGGAGGCTGGAGCCATCCTTTTCGTCCGCTACCACTATCAGATCAATTCGACTGCGCTGGTCGAACGGCTGCGAGCGGAAAAAAGCGTTCTTCTCGTTCCCGGCGATCACTTCGAGATGGACGGATACTTCCGGATCGGTTTCGGCGACCATCCGGGGCACGTCACCTCCGCCCTCGATCTCGTTGGCGAAGTATTGGATGAGATCGAGTGAGCGCTTCGATTCGAGCCGACCTCGCGCTCATCGGTTTCGGCAACGTCGCGCAGCGGTTTGTCGGACTGCTGGATGAGTACCGTGACCGATTGCCGGTCGAGCACGGCCTGGAGTGCCGAATCGTCGGCGCCGCGACGCGCCGAAAGGGAGTGCTGTACGACGAGCGGGGCCTCGATGCGGCACGGCTGAGCGGCACCTGGGCGACGTCATCATCGACGCCGGGCGCGCACGTCATCCGGAAGCTTCATGGTTCAGATGCGGACCTGCGCGTCGTAATCGAAACGACAACCCTCGACATCGCAGCCGGCCAACCGGCAATCGATCACGTGAGGGCCGGATTCGCGGCAGGCTGCCATGTGATCACGGCCAACAAGGGGCCGGTTGCATTCGCCTACGCCGCGCTCCGCGACGAAGCGCGAGCGGCGGGCGTTCAATTCCTCTTCGAAGGAGCGGTCATGGACGGCGTCCCGATCTTCAACCTGGTTCGGGAAACGCTGCCTGGCGCAACGGTGTCGGAGCTGCGAGGCGTTGTCAACAGCACGACCAATCACGTGTTGACGGCACTCGAGAACGGCGAAGCGTTTGACGCCGCGGTCGCGCGAATGCAGGCGGAGGGAATTGCCGAAGCCGATCCATCCCTCGATCTGGATGGATGGGATGCCGCCGCCAAGACGGCAGCTCTGGCCAACGTGCTGCTCGGCGCCAGCCTCACGCCGCACAGCGTCGAGCGCACCGGGATCACGCGGTCAGATGGCGACCGCGCGCGGCAGGCCCGAGCTCACGGACGACGGCTGAAACTCGTCGCGTCGGCGGTTCGGACGACGTCGGGTGTGCGGGCGGTCGTAGAGGCTCGCGAACTCCCCGCCACTGACCTGCTGGCCTCGCTCGACGGGAAGGCAAACGCGCTCGTGCTTCGGACGGACGTTCTCGGCGAAATCGCGATTTGCCAGTTGGAAGGAAGCCTGACGCACACGGCGTATGCGCTGCTGAGCGATCTGATCACGCTTCGGCGGCGCGAAGCGCCTCCTGCAGCGCCGGCTCGTCGAACCCTTTGATCGCGCGACCGTCGATGAACGTGACCGGAACGACTCGAAAGCCCATCGACGTCAGCTCTTCGTACGCTCCTTCGTCGTCTTCCACGTTCTTCACCGTGAATGGCCGCTGTTCGCGTGAAAGAAACTCCTTCACCCGGTCACAGCTCAGTCAATACGATCCGGTGTATACGATGATTTCCGCCGCCATGTCTCAATTCTATGTCGACTAACGCTGCGCCACTGTCGGGTCTGACCGTGCTTGACCTCACCCGCGTGCTTTCGGGCCCTTACTGCACGATGCTGCTTGCGGACATGGGCGCGAGGGTCATCAAGATCGAGCAGCCCGGACGTGGAGACGACACGCGAGGGTGGGGACCGCCATTCGTGAACGGCGAGAGCTCGTATTTCCTGAGCATCAATCGGAATAAGGAGAGCCTCACGCTCGATCTCAAGTCACCATCGGCGCAACGGATCATCGCTACGCTGCTCGAGCGCGCCGACGTTCTCGTCGAGAACTTCCGGCCAGGAACCATGGAACGGCTGGGACTGTCGTATGAAGGTCTGGCCGTCACGCATCCGCGCCTGGTGTATTGCTCGATCTCCGGGTTTGGTCAAACGGGTCCGCGGAGCTCTGAGCCCGGCTACGACGCGGTCATGCAGGGCGAGGCCGGCCTCATGAGCATCACCGGCGCCGCCGACGGTCCGCCTTACAGGCTCGGCGTCGCCATCGCCGACATCGTCAGCGGCATGTTCGCCGCCCAGGGTATCGCCTTTGCGCTGCTTGCGCGCGAACGCACTGGACGCGGGCAGCGCGTCGACATCGGCATGCTCGACGCAACCGCAGCGCTCTTGACCTACCAGGCGGGCATCTACTTCGCAACCGGGACGACACCGGGCCGACTGGGCAACCGTCATCCGACGATCGTGCCGTATGAGACCTTTGCCGCCTCCGACGGCGACTTCGTCGTCGCGGTCGGCAACGACGAACAGTGGCGGCGATTCTGCCGCATCATCGAGGCGAGCGACCTGGCCGGCGACGAGCGTTTCGCGACCAACCGCGCGCGGGTGACGAACTACGACGCGCTGCGGCCGCTGCTCGTCGAGCGGCTTCGCACGCGATCGCGCACCGCGTGGGTGGAGGTGCTGAAAGCTGCGGGGGTGCCGTGCGGCTCCGTGCGCACCATCTCGGAAGTTCTGGTCGATCAGCAGCTGGATGCGAGAGGCATGGTCGAGACCGTCGACCACGTGTCGGCCGGCGCGATTCGCGTTCTTGGGGTGCCGATCAAGCTGTCCGACACGCCCGGTGCCGTCCGCTCTGCTCCGCCCGCGCTCGGACAGCACACCGAGAGCATCCTGCGGGATGATTGCGGACTTTCTGCAGCGCAGATCGAGACGCTGCGAAGCGAGGCGGCGATCTAGCGGTTCGCGGCTCGCGGCTGCGACACACGTAGCGCGGAGCTTCAGCTCCGCGTCAGCGGCTGGAGCTGAAACACAACTATCTTTCCAGCAGCGCCGTCAGCTCTTCCAACAGAAAAGCCAGCACGTCCTCTTCGGTCACATCCGCGATCGGGGTGCCGTTCGCGAGGGCGCGATCGGTGGTGGACATCCTGCGGCCCCGGCCCCGTGTTGTACGACCGAGTACCACTGGAGGATCGGACGTGTCGTCGAGTGACAACTCGATGAAATCGTCCGGCGAACGATCGGATGCGAGGCGGATCGAAGCGGCTGGCGTAAACACCTTGAAGGAAAGTCCCTCCGCCTTGAGCGCGCCGGCGAGCTGATGAAATATCGGGGTGGCGCGCTGTTCGAGGAAGACCTGGTAGTCGCGAGCCGCGGTGTCGGTTCGCGCCCGGCGCTCTTCCGACACGCGTCGAGCCTTTTCGATCGCGGCGCGAAGCCGCCGGCGGATCTCGGAGACTTCCACGGTCAGGCTCGCCTCTCGACGCCTGAGACGTCGATCCCATCGCGCTCGAGCGCGGAAATCAACGCTCCCTGATCCGGGGCACTCGCGCAGGCCGCTGCGAGATCGACGATCCCGTCGCGAACCAGGGCGCCAAGAGCATCCACCATCGTACGCATTCCCAGGTTGCGTCCGCTTTCGATCGCGATTGGCAACTGCGAGATCGCACCATCGAGGATGACTCTTCGCACGGCGGGACTGCTGAGCAGCACTTCGCGCGCGGCGATGCGGCCACCCGCCAGCTTCGGCACGAGAATCTGTGCGACCACGGCGCGGACCGCGCCGGCAAGCGACGCCCTGACTTGCGGACGGCGATCGGCCGGCACGGCATCGATCAGGCGCTCGATCGCTCCGGGCGCCGTCGGCGCGGAAATGGATCCAAAGACAAGCCGCCCGGCGCGCGCCGCGTCGAGGGCGGCGACGAGGGCTTCCGGTGCGCGAAGGTCCTCAATCACGAGGACGTCGGGTCCTTCACGCAATGCGGCGCGAGCCGCCTTGGCAATCGCGTCGCCGTCTCCGCGGACCTCGCGCTGGCTGATAAACGACAGGCGCTTTTCATGCAGCCGCCGAATCTGCGACTCGATCGTGATGACGTGATCGTAGCGGGTGTGGTTGATGACCTCGACGAAGGATCCGAGCAGCGCAGATTTTCCGCTCGAGCGCGGCCCGGCGACGACAATCAGTCCGTCGGCTTCATCGCACAGCGATCGCAGCTGTTCGCCAATGCTCACGTCGTCGGCGGTGGCTGTCTCACGGGAGGGCAGGTGGAAGATCAGACCGGCGCCTGAATGATCGTGGAAGGCGACACAGCGCACACGGCCGACCTCGGGAATCGTGCAGGTCCACTCGGGCGTCGCATCCGCCATCAGCTCTCGCGGCGCAAACTGGAAGATGAAGCGTTCGACGTCGCCGGCCGCAACCGGAGCCTGCGTGCCCACGTGCGCGATCTCACCGGAGATTCGCATCATCGGTCGAGTGTCGACGACCGCGTAGACCATTGACGCGCCATGGTCCGCGGCCGCGCGCAGCAGCTCGACGAGCGACGCTTCGGTAGACGCGGCGGCAGACGTGGAGGGGGCGGTCTGAAGCTTCAACGACGGACGCGCGAGTGGGGTCACCACGGCGGTCGGAGGCACGTCGGCCTCCGGCGGTTTCTGATCGGCAACCGAAGACCGTGCTTCGGCCGCCATTTCGGCATCGGCTTCGGCGCTCAGAACCGCAAGCAGCTCGCTGCTGGTTGCGGCTTCGGCGTCGGCGATGCGCATGGCTTCGCGCTCAGCAGCCACGGCGGATTCCCTGGCGGCGTGCTCGGCCTCGACTCGGGCCAGTGCCGTCTCGCGGTCATCGAGCCGTTGCGCCTCTGCGGCGAGCGCCGCCTGCGCCTCGGCAAGCGTGCGCTGGTGTGCGATGGCGATCGCCGCTGCCTTCTCCGCAAGGAATCGTTCGGTATCGGCGGCCAGCGACGCTTCTCTTTCGGCGAGCGCCCGCTGAGACTCGGCGGCGAGGGCGCGTTCTCGTTCCGCGAGGGTCCGCTCCAGTTCCGAGATAAGCGCCGCTTCCTTCTGGGCAAGCGCGCGCTGAGACTCCGCGATCAACGCCGCCTCGCGTTCAGAGAGTGCGCGCTCCGTTTCGGCGGCCAGCGCCGCCTGCTTCTCAGCAAGCGTTCGCTCGGTCTCGAGGCCGACGGTACTCGCCTGCTCCGACAAGCGCCTTGCTTCCGCCGCGGCGGCCTCCTTCTCGGCGAACGCACGCTGGATCTCTGCGGCGAGCGTGTGTTCCTTCTCCGCTAGCCGTGCAGCCTCGGCAGCCAGGGTGGCTTCCTTCTGCGCGAGGGCGAGCCGAAGTGCCTCGACGTTCGCGATTTCACGTTCGGCGCGATCGCGTGCCTCGGCCGCGACCGCTGCAGCCTTCTCCGTCACGAGACGCTCTCTCTCGGCGAGCGCTGCTGCCTTATCAGCGAGCGTCCGCTCGGATTCGGCGGCGAGCGCCGCTTCCTTCGTGGCGAGAGCGCGTTGCGCTTCGATCAAGGCAGCCTGACGCTCGGCGTGTGCGCGTTCTGCTTCGGCCGCGATCAGCGCCTGCTTGTCGGCCAGCGCCCGATCCGCTTCGGACGCAAGCGCGGCCTGCTTGTCAGCCAGCGCACGCTCCGCCTCGGCCACCAGCGCAGCCTGCTTCTCGGCCAGCGCCCGCTCTGCCTCGGACGCCAGCGCAGCGTGCTTTTCTGCCTGCGCACGTTCCGCCTCGGCCACCAGCGCAGCCTGCTTCTCGGCCAGCGCCCGCTCTGCCTCGGACGCCAGCGCAGCCTGCTCTTCTGCCTGCGCACGCTCCGCTTCGGCCACTAACGCAGCCCGCTTCTCGGCGAGCGCACGCTCCGCCTCGGACGCCAGCGCGGCCTGCCTCTCGACGAGCGCGCGTTCCATGGCGGTGGTGAGCTCGCGCTCGCGCGCGGCCATCGCCGCCTGAGATTCCTTCACCAACGCAGCCTGGCGCTCGGCAAGCGCGAATTCTGCCTGTGCCGAAAGCTCCGCCACCTTCGCCGCCAGTACGCGCTCTGTTTCGGCGCCGAGAGTCGCTTCCGCCGCGGCACGAGCCGTGTTGGTCTCGGCGATGAGCGCCTGCATCCGTTCGCCGAGCTGTGTTTCGGTCTGCTTCGCGACGGCTTCGGCGTGCGCCTCGGCGCGAGCGGCAGCCTGGCGTGCCGCCTGAACGGCCTCCGCCTGTGCCTTCAGCGCAGAGTCCTTCTCGGCCAGCAGCGCTTCGAGGTCGGCTCTTACCGCCGCCTCTCTGGCAACCAGCGCCCTCTGAAGATCCTCACGCAGGGACGCCTCACGCACGGCAACAGCTGCGTCCGTTTCCGCGCGCAGCGCAGCTTCTTTCGCAACCAGCGCGGCTTGCGCCTCGGCAGCCAGAGCTCGCTGCTTTTCAGATAACGCCGCTTCTGCCTGGGCTGCGAGGACCGCCTGTTTTTCCGCCAACGATGCTGCCGCCTCGGACTCGATTGCCGCAAGGCGAGCGGCCAGCGCGGCGTCAGCTTCCGCCGACAGTGCTGCCTCCTTGCCCGCAACGGTGGCGTCGACCTGCCTGGCAAGAGCCGCCTGTCGTTCGGTCAGGGACGCTTCGGCCTCCGCCTCGATCTCCGCAAGCCGGGCAGCGAGCGCCGCATCAGCCGCTGCCGCCAGCTCGGCTTCCTTTGCTGCCAACCTTGCGGCGGCCTCTCGTTCGAGCGCGGCCAATCGCTCATCAAGGTCGCTTTCAGCGACGGCAACCGATAACGGCTCCGGAATGTCAACAGCAGGAGCAGGCTCGATCGGTCCGAGCTCGAGTTCGGACGCCGCCGTCGCCTCTTCCGATGAATACGAAGACTCGGCTGGTGAAATCGTCTCGATGATCTCGTCTGCGATCTCGTGTGCTCCGACAGCCCCTTCAAACGCGGCGTCGCTCTGCGCCGTCTCGTCGACGTCGGAAGCCGAGGTCGCGGGCGTTGCCCGCTTCCTCCTTACTTCGACCCAGACATCTTCTCCACCCCGCGCAGCCGTGACGATAAAGCGGCCGCCCGAATCCCCCGACACGTCGATTTCCTCTTCGATCGCTCCGAGATCGGTTAGCGACCTCCGCTGATCGTCGGAGAGCATCTGCGCGAGGATCGATGACATGGCGTCCCCGGACAGAGGACGAGAGGAAAGCTCCACCTGCCCCCAGGAGAGCGGCCCGCGCAACGCGCTGACGGTCGCCGAACCGAGGACCACGTACGGCTTTTCGCCGACGTGCATCACGAGGGCTTCGCCGTCGAGTCGGATGATTGCGTCGAGAAGAGAATCGAGAAGCGTCACGGCTAATCACTCCGAGGGGCTTCGCCGCTCGGACTCCCCCACACGCTCGCTTCGCTGCGCGAGCTCACACGGGGCTCGTTCGCGTGTGTCGCGCTCTGGTTTGAAACCACTTGTAATCTTTCGGCATTCCCGCCGCGCTCGGTAGCCAGCCAAACGGGGAAACCACTAGTCTCCCACAACCGTCAACGCCGGGTATGTGAAGAGATTGGGCGGGTTTGTCAGATCCGACACGATCATGCGCGGCATGCACAAACGCGTGCGCGAGATTGCCAGAAAGTGCAATTCCGGCATCGGCTTCCCCCTTCTCGAGACCGGACTAAAGACCGTACTCGCGGATTTTGAGCAATCAAATCGTATAATCCGACTTGTCGAATGGTTCACTCTCAAACCGTCGAGAACTACCTCAAGGCCATCTTCCAGGCGCAGATCGCACTCGGCCAGCCAAACGCGCTGGTGCCAATGGGACAGCTGGCCGCGGCGCTCCACGTCGTCCCCGGTACGGCGACGACGATGGTGAAGGCGCTGTCGGACTCGGGGTTGGCCCATTACGAGCCGTATGCCGGCGTACGACTGACCCGCTCGGGCGAAAAGCTCGCGGCGCTCGTGCTTCGGCGTCATCGTCTGATCGAGCTGTTCCTCGTGAAGGTGATGGGCATGAGCTGGTCCGAGGTTCACGACGAAGCCGAGAATCTCGAACACGCCGTCTCCGACCGGCTGATCGACTTGATTGATCAGATGCTCGGCCGGCCGGAAGTCGATCCGCACGGCGATCCGATTCCTGATCCGAACGGAACCCTTCCGGTGAAGGAGTACGACACGTTGTTGACCTGCGCCATCGGCAGGCCAGTGACGATTGCGCGTGTGACCGACCAGGATCCGGCATTCCTGCAGTTCGCCGAGATGCACGAGTTGCGTCCGGGCGACATCGTGGAAGTCGAGGACCGCAGCGAGGAAGGCGACAGCGTTCACCTTCGCGGGCGAAACGAACGACACGTCACCATCGGCGCCCGAGCCGCCTCGAAGGTGCTGGTCCACACGCTGCGAGTGCTCGTGTTTTTTCTGCTGTCGTCGCACGCGTTGCTCGCGCAGACTTCGCAGCCGGCGCCTGAACCTTTCCGAATCACCGACAACTCGTTTCTCGTCGAAGAAGCCTTCAACCAGGAGCGCGGCATCTTCCAGAACATCTTCGGTGTGTCGCGGCTGCAGGGAGTATGGACGGCTACCTTTACGCAGGAGTGGCCGGCCCCGTCGGAGAGACATCAGTTGTCGTACACCGCCGCCGTCCTGAACAACGACGGCATCGGCGGCTTCGGTGATTCGTTGTTGAATTACCGGTACCAGGCGCTAACGGAAGGACCTGGCACACCTGCATTCTCGCCGCGTCTGAGCCTGATACTTCCCACGGGAAACTCAGACAAGGGCCTGGGCAACGGCTCGTTCGGGCTACAGATCAACCTGCCGTTCAGCAAGCAGACCGGGGACTGGTACTGGCACTGGAATGCCGGCCTGACCTGGCTCAATCGAGCGCATGCCGTCTTTCAGCGCGACGATCTCGTCATCAAGCAGGAACGCCAGCTCGCGTCGCCGTTTCTCGCCGGCAGCAGCGTCTATCGGCTGCGGCCGATGGTCAATCTGATGCTGGAGTCGGTGGTCACGTTCGACGAGGTGCTGGACGAAAACGGCACCGATCGCGCCACGACCTTCACGCTCTCGCCAGGTGTTCGGGGTGGCTGGGATATCGGCGACAAACAGATCGTCGTCGGCGCAGCCGTCCCCATCTCGTGGTCGGATACGTCGTCGACTGGCGTGTATCTGTACTTTTCGTACGAGCTGCCATTCAAAAAGAATTGACACGTACCGGGATCCGTCGCCCGGGATCCGGGATCCGGTCCGGGATCCGGAGTGAACGGGACACAGGCGACTCGCCGACCGCGTCAGTTCCCGTCGTACGTCGCGAACGACGTCGGCGTTTCCCAGACACGAATGCTGACGATGTCGATTCCTTGCTCCCGGCCTTTGTCGAAGATCAGCCGGGCAATTCGTTCCACCGTGGGATTGCTCTCGAGGAGATACATCGGCTCGCCCAGCTCGCGCAGCGGCTTCACCAGCGGATCGTCCTCTCGCAGGATCATCTTGTGATCAAGCTCACGGTCGATCCAGCCTTTGACGATGCGCTTGATGTCTGAGAAGTCGGCGACCATGTTGCGCTTGTCGAGCCGATCAGTGCGCACGTCAACCTCGACGACGGCGTTGTGCCCATGCGGATGCTTGCAGACGCCGTCGTAGTCGAGCAGGCGATGGCCGTAGCAGAAGTCGATACGTTTGGTGACTAGGTACATCTTGAATCCTTGCTGGTGGACTACTGATTATGAATCACGCCGACGTCGAACAAGTGGCCGTTTTGTTTTCTGCCGGACTCGACAGCGCCGTGCTGCTGGCTCATGCTGCAGAGCGCTCGCCGACTTCGCAGATTCAGCCAATCTACGTCAGCGCCGGGCTTGCGTGGGAACACGAAGAGATGGCAATGGCGCGGCGGTTCCTCGCCGCTCAGGCATTCAGTTCGAGGCTGGCGGCGCTCGTCACGCTCTCGGTGGACATGCGTGACGTCTATCCAGCCACGCACTGGGCCATTCGTGGTGAGCCGCCAGCTTACGATACGCCAGACGAAGACGTGTATCTCGACGGACGGAACGTCATCCTGTTGTCGAAGGCGTCCGTGTTCATGGCCCGCGCGCGGATTCCGCGCATTCTCATCGGTCCGCTGTCGGGCAACCCGTTTCCCGATGCGACCCCCGCCTTTTTTGAATCGATGGCCGCCGCGCTTTCGATCGGTCTCGCCGCGCCGATCGCGATTGAAGCGCCGTTCGTGTCAATGAGCAAGGCCGACGTCATCCGGCTCGGACAATCTCTTGGCGTCCCATTCGAACTGACGCTTTCATGCATGCAGCCGGCGGGGGGACGACATTGTGGACGGTGCAGCAAGTGCCGCGAACGAATTGAAGCGTTTCAGGAGGTTGGGACCACGGATCCCCGCCTGACTTAGGATTATGCGGGGTTCTACGAGGTTCGTTCGCTCGTGCTCACAGTGGACGCAAGGTGATGGAGCCGTCCCCGGTTCTGACGCGGATTCTGCGGCCGCCGTCGCCGAGGCGGCCTCGGACCGTCCGCCGGCTGATTTCTCCGGCCCCGACCGTACTCACTTTCAGATCGTTTCGAATTCCTCCGTCGCCGGTATGAGCATCCAGTTCAGCGCCCAGGCTTTCGGGAAGATAAAGCAGGACCGCGCCGTCACCGGTCGTGATTTCCCAGTCATCACTCATTTCGGTGCCGTCGAGCGCTCGATAGACGATGGATCCGTCGCCGGAGTGAAGACGGACGCTCGAAACGTTGCCGGAGACGTTCACCGCGCCGTCGCCCGTGTCGACGATCAGGCGCCCCCGCACGTCATCGGCGGCGACAGAACCGTCGCCGGTGGTGAGCGATACGTCCCCTTCGACTCCCGTCGCGCGAATGGTGCCGTCGCCCGTGTGCAAGTCGATCCGGCCGCTGACGTGCTGAACGCTGAGTGAACCGTCCCCGCTGCGGGCGGTCACGTCGCTTCGTCTGGGCAGCCACACGGTCAAGCGGGCCGATGGCGATTGACGGAGTCCGACCACGTGCATTGGCCCGGTCGGTTTCGGGACTTCAACGGTGATGGTGTCGCCGTCCTGCGATGACTGGATCTGAAGCTCGTTCACCGATTCGCGCGTCGGACCGCGCTTCTCGATCTCGACCATCACTTCCGGCTTTTCCCAGGATTGAATCTCGATAGTGCCGTCGAAAGTGGCGACGTGAACGGAGGATGGGCCCTTGACGCTGAATTGCTTCTGTTCCCTGACAATCTCACTCTGCGAATCGAGTGTCGCGACGCATCCCTGCACGACAGGGCAGGCGAAGACAAGAGTGCCGGCCAGGGCGAAGCGCCTCATAACAGGGGGATAGACGGAAAAAGGTTCTACAAGGTTCGACGGGGTTCTACAAGGTTCTGCTGGGTTCGTTCTTGGGTTCTGCTGGGTTCGTTCTCGGGGTGCTGCTGGGTTCTACACCGTCTACCAGATCTGTAAGGATCATGCAGGATCTCCCGGTAATGAACCAGCCGACTCGGTCAGTTGCCAGTGCAGCTTGCGACCTTCGAGCGGCAGCGGTCCCGCGCCATTTGCGCGGAACACCATGCGATCCGCGTCCCGCAAGAGCGATCGCAGCCGCAGCTCATCGGGAGCCCAGAACACAATCACGCCGGCCCCCTCCGCCGGTGGAAACTGACGATCGTCGATGTAGTCACGATCGAGCGTCACGATCGTACGGCCAAGCTGCCGCGCCAGCCGATAGTGCTCGATATCCCGCGCGCGGCGCAGTTCCTCGTGCTCGAGCACGAACAGGACATCCCACCGCAGCCGATGCCGCATGAACTCGACGATGCCGATCGGGATGTTGGCGTCGGCGTAGATCCGCGGCTCTTGCGACATCCGCGCCAGGTGCGGACTCAGCTCGCTCGAAAGGGTGCCCATCGCGGAATGCTGAATGCTGAATGCTGAATTAGCGATGCCGATCGATTTCCGCGGGTTCAGCATCGACCGCGGCAGAATCTTCCTGCTGTGCGGCCTTCGCCTGCCGAAGCAGATCGGCAACGAGCGCGTCGCGTTTGTGCACCAGTTCCTTGCGCACGCGGCGGCCGTTCGCTGATCCGACGACGTACTCGCAGAACAGCGGAAACGCGATCGTCGAATCGCAGTAGGCGACGACGGTGTCGGGAAGCACGCCGGGATTCACCTTGCCCCAGCTGACGGCTTCCGCCGGCGTCGCACCCGACAATCCGCCCCAGACGACCTGATCCGTCGTAATTTGAATGAAGTAATCGTTCCCGCCCTTGGGAATGCCGTAGACCTCCCACAGCGTCGGCTGTCCCTGGAGGTAGAAGTTCTTCGGCGATCCGCCGCCGAGGATTACGCAGCCGTTCTTCTTCCCGGCAAGAATGATCGCGCAGATCTCATTGACGTCGCGGTTCGGATCGATCATCAGCGTCGATCCGTTCATCAGCTCGTGATACGCGATGTTCATCCCGATTGAGCTGTCACCGGGCGACGACGTGTAGATGGGAACGCCGGCCTTCGCGGCGCAGGCGACGACGGAGTATTCGTCGCAACCGGGGTAGCGCTCGAGCAAATCGCGCCCGAGCTGGTAATGGAACTCGGAGGTCGCGATCGGTCCCGACATCCCGGAACGTACGAGGAAGTCGCGAATGTAGGAATCGGTTTCGAGGAGCACCGTCGCCGGGAAAAGAACGTCGTAAATCCGGATGATCCCCTGCTCATACAACTCGACATCGTCGAGGAACGGCGAGCCGCGGTGCAGCGTGAAGTTCAGCGCGTAATGAAGGTCGTGATACAGATTGGCGCCGGTGCTGATGATGAAATCGACGAGACCGCGCTCCATCAGCTCGATTGCGCAGCCGCCAAGGCCGGCGGGAGTCAGCGCGCCGGCGACGGTCAGGCCGATGGTCGTCTCGTGCTCGGGCGCCAGCATCTTCTCCGCGAAGATGTGGCAGGCCTCGGAGAGTCGGCCGGCATTGAACGCCTGAAACCCGCCGTCGATGAGCTGGCGGACGTCGGCGCTGCCGCGCGGTCGATAGTAGCGAATCGCCTTTCCTGTGAGGTAATGCTCTGCCTTGCTATGGCCCGGAGACCCGGGCGCTCGGTGGGGCACTGACGAACCTCCCGGCATCTACAGGTTCTACTGGGTTCTACGAGGTTCTACAGGGTTCTGCGGGGTTCGTTCTGAGTTCGTCGAACGAACCTCGTAGAACCCTGTAGAACCTCGCAGAACCTAGTAGAACCAGTCCTTAAGATAGCATCAGTGGGCAGGCGTAACGTCGGGGAATTCCCTTGACACCCGGAAGGTTCCGGGCGAAGGTAATCCGCTCCCCGCAACCGTCTTCGAGTTGACCATGAATGACATCAGTTCGGGTCCCGGTGTCGCACCGTGGATCGCGCTGGCACTCGTGTTGGCCGGCGCGGTTGTCGCGTTTTTCTGGTTCAAGGGACGTCCTCTGCCCGGACCGCACGTGTTCCGGGCGAGCCGGTTCAGCCGCGGCAACCTGTGGTTTCCGACGCAGGTGTCGGTCACTCCGACGAGCGTCGTCCACTTCACCCCGCAGTTTTTCGGCGGCCGGGAACAATCGATGCATCTGGCCCATGTCGCGTCGGTGCTGATCGACCGAAACTTATTCTTTGCGGACGTCATGATTGAGAGTTCGGGCGGCGCGAGCCCTGTGCGCTGCCACGGCCATCGAAAATCGGACGCGGTTGAGATGAAACGGCTGATCGAGCAGTTTCAGTCCGAATACTACCGCGCCAACAAGGGGACGCCGCCGGCCGCGGCTGCCGGGGATCGTCCGTCATGAGCGATATGGAGAACGTATCGGTATCCCGCCGAGTCGATCCGGCGGAAGTCGAAGCCCGGTTTCACGCGCTGGTGCAGTCGCCCCTTCGCGCGGGACTTCTGCGATTCCTGTGCGCGCGTCCCGACGAGTCCTTCGAGGTCGAGTCGCTGATGCAGACGTTCGGCCGCATGCGGCTCGACGTCGAGAACTGCATGCGCGAGTTGGTGACGTTTGGCGTCGCCGGCAAGATCGCCGGAGGCGGCACGCCTCGCTACGCCTTCGTCCAGCCGCCAAGCGACACGGTGCGCGATCTGCTCGACGAGTTCCTCGAGCGGCGCGCGACGGTGAGCCACGAAGATCGCTCGCCTGCGGTCCAGCGTTTCCGCGAGATGATCGGACGCGACGAAAAAATGCTGGTCGTGTTCGAGTGGATCCGCACCGCGGCGAAATCCGACATCTCGGTCCTGATTCTCGGACCGACGGGATCGGGCAAGGAAGTCGTCGCCCGGATGATCCACGAGTTGAGCCGACGCGGGACGAACAAGTTTCAGGGCGTGAACTGCGCCGCGCTTCCCGACACGTTATTCGAATCTGAGCTGTTCGGCTACGAAAAAGGCGCGTTCACCGGCGCCCACGATCGCAAGCCGGGCCGGCTCGAAATGGCCAACAACGGCACGCTGTTCCTCGACGAGATTGGCGATCTCGCGCTGGTCGGCCAGGCCAAGCTGTTGCGGGCGCTCGAAGAACGTCGCTTCGAGCGGCTTGGCGGCAACGAACCGATCGAAGTGAATTTCCGGTTGATCTCCGCGACCAATCGGCCACTCGATCAATTCGTTCGTGACTCGAGATTTCGCGAAGACCTCTACTACCGCGTCAACGCCTTCTCGATCCGGCTACCGTCGCTCCGCGAGCGCGGCAGCGACATCCCCGTTCTCGCCCAGCGCTTCCTGGCGCGCTACTGCGCGGCCAACGGCCTCCCGCTCGACGGCAAAACCTTCTCGAAGGAGGCCATGGATCTGCTGATGCAGTATCACTGGCCAGGAAACATCCGCGAGCTCGAGAGCACGGTCGCCCGGGCGGCGCTGTCGTCGCCAGGCCGCTCGATTCGCGGCAACGATGTCGAATTTCTGCACGCGGTCGAAGCGCCTCCCGACGCGACACGGCAGCGGCTGCCCTCGCTGGCCGACGCCGAGCGCGCGCACATCGTTCGGGTTCTCGAGGCGGTCAACTGGAACAAGAAACAGGCGGCCGGCGTGCTTGAAATCAGCCGCGGCACGCTGTATCGCAAGATCGTCGAGTATGGCCTCGAAGGCGACCAGCGCCCGGCCAAGTCGGTGGCCCGTGACGCAAACTGAAACGCGCCGTGGCCAAAGCGGTTCCAGAAAACCATGGTACCGATCACGACTTTGTATTCCGGGTTACGAAACCGTCGCATCGATCACGGTTCTGCGCTGTACGTACCCTAACAATACGCTCCGCCGGATCGCGTAAGTACTAGATGGCGAAGTAAAATACTCATTCACTGGAAGGCTCCGCGTTCAGGCAGCAAGTTTGCACATTCGGGAACGCGTTCGATCTCTTTTCACCCCGGGCCCTTCGAAATGGTCAAGCGCTCCCTCATCTTGATCGGGCTCCTGGTCCTGACCGGGGTGCCCGCGCTGGCACAGGCCGGCGGAGCATCCGGCGCCAAGCTGGACACGCCGCTTCGTGCCCGCGCCCAGAGTGGACGCGGATCGTCTCGCGTCATCATCGAGACCACCGACGCCAACGCAACCGATCGCGTGATTCGGTCGCTCAAGGGGATTCCCGGCCGGCGGCTCCGTCTGCTCGGAAGCCAGGTCGCGCTCATACCGAACGCCGCGCTCGAGGCACTCGCGAGCCGGCCAGGGGTGACCGGTGTCCGACTCGACCGTCCCGTCCAGGGAACGATGGAGCGAACCGCCGCGACGATCGGTGCAAAGTGGGTCCGCGAAAACCTTGGATTCGACGGGTCGGGAATCGGCGTGGCGATCATTGACTCGGGCGTCACCGCCTGGCACGACGACCTCGGCAGCGATCGCGTTACGCACTTTGCGGACTTCGTCGACTTTCAATCGCAGCCTTACGACGACTACGGCCATGGGACCCACGTTGCTGGAATCCTCGCGGGCAGCGGCTACGATTCCAACGGCGCGCGGCGCGGCATTGCGCCGGCGGCAAACCTCGTCGTCCTCAAGGTGCTCGACGGCGAAGGCTTCGGCTACATCAGCAACGTGATCGCGGCGCTCGACTACGCCGTCGAACATCGTCTCCAGTACAACATTCGGGTCATCAACCTGTCGGTCGCCGCCGGTGTGTACGAGTCCTACAACACGGATCCCTTGACGCTCGCGGCAAAGCGAGCGGTCGAAGCCGGGGTCGTCGTCGTCACCGCGGCCGGCAATCTTGGACGCAACGCGCAAGGGCTTCCCCAGTACGGTGGCATCACCGCACCCGGCAATGCGCCATGGGTGTTGACCGTCGGCGCGTCCAGCCACAACGGCACAATCAGTCGCGCCGATGATACGGTCGCGCCCTTCAGCTCTCGAGGGCCGAGCTTCATCGACTACAGCGCGAAACCCGACGTGGTCGCACCCGGTGTCGGCATCGAGTCGCTTGCCGATCCGTCCAGTCTCCTGTTCGCGACGCACCCTGCCGCGCGGCTATGGGGAACGGTTGACACGGCAACACAGCCGTACCTCAGCCTCACCGGCACGAGCATGGCTGCACCCGTCGTGAGCGGCACGATCGCATTGATGCTGCAGGCGAACCCGGCGCTGACGCCAAATCTGGTCAAGGCGATCCTGCAATACACGGCCGAGCACAAGACGCGCTACAACGAGATGACGCAGGGCGCCGGCTTCCTGAACGCGCGCGGGGCGGTGCAGATGGCGAAATCGCTTGCCGCATCCACGCCCGGCGCGGAGGCGCCGTCGATTTCGGATCCCACACCGTGGAACAAGCACATCAACTGGGGTAATCATCGCATCGGCGGAGGAGTGCTGAAGCCCGATGCGAACGCATGGCGGCTCGATGTGACCTGGGGCGCGTCGAACACCGCCGACGGCAACAACATCGTCTGGGGCAGCGTGTGCAAGCGCGCCGATGACTGCGGCAGCATCATCCGCGGATCGATCGACGACGAAGACAACATCGTGTGGGGCACGAGCTGTTCAGACGCGAAGTGCAGCGACGTGGTCTGGGGGCCCAGCACGGAAGACAACATCGTGTGGGGAACCGCATGCTCCGGGAATGACTGCGCGGCCACCGTCTGGGGGCTCGACTGCGATCAGCAGACGTGCGGCAGCGTCGTGTGGGGCACCTCTACCGACGAAGACAACATCGTCTGGGGCACGAGCACTGACGCGATCGAGGACGACGTCGTCTGGACCTTGTCCCTCGTGCCTTGTGCCTTTTCCCTTGTCTCTTGTCCGTTGTCCCCTGACACGAATCAATGAAGTCCCTGCCGCTTCCCGCACGGCTGTTCGTCTGCGGTGTCATCGGCGTGGGCGCAGCCCTGCTCGGGTATTTCTTTCCGTTCAGGACATTCCAGCAGCCGACGCTCTTCCTGCTCCTGCTGACGCTGTCGTCGCTGACGTCGGTATTCAAGGTCAACCTGCCGCTCGCACGAAGCGGCTCGACGATGTCGGTCTCGTACGCCGTTGATTTTGCGTCTCTGTTGTTGCTGGGACCGAACGAGACGATGCTCGTGGCCGCGGCCAGCGCGTGGAGCCAGTGCTCGTTCCGAATCAAGGAACGCAATCCGCTCTATCGAACGCTCTTCAGCATGGGGTGTTTGATCATTACCGTGCAGGCGGCGGGGGCCATCTACGGTTACCTGGGTGGAAAGCCAATCGGCACCGATCTCACGCACTTCAATTTCTGGAGCTCCTCGAAGCCGCTCGTTGGTGCGGCCAGTTCGTACTTCCTGGTCAACACCGCGATGGTCGCGACAGCAATCGCTCTCTCGACCCGTCAGAACGTCCTGAAAATCTGGAACGAGAATTTTCTCTGGAGCGCGCCGAGTTATTTCGTCGGCGCCGGGGTTGCCGCGGCTTCGCTGACGATTCTCGCCTTGCTGTCGGTCTGGTGGGTGCTGCCGCTGGCGGTGGCGCCGCTCTACGTCACCTATCACGGTTACAAGGTCTATCTGGGCCGGATTGAGGACGAGCAGCGGCACGTCCGCGAGATGGCGGATCTGCACCTCGCCACGATTGAAGCGCTGGCGCTCGCGATTGATGCGAAGGATCAGACGTCGCAGTCGCACATCCGCCGCGTGCAGTTGTATGCGGCGGCGCTGGCCCGCGCGCTCGGCATGTCGGAGAACGACATCCAGGGAGTGAAGACGGCGGCGCTGCTGCACGACATCGGCAAGCTGGCCGTACCCGAGCACATCCTATCGAAGCCGGGGCCGCTGACGCCGGAAGAGTTCCAGAAGATACGGGCGCATCCAAAGGTCGGCGCCGACATCATCAGCGCGGTGCCGTTCCCGTATCCGGTGTCGCCGTTGATCCTGAGCCACCACGAGCGATGGGACGGCAAAGGCTATCCCGCCGGGCTCAAGGGCGAGGAAATTCCCCTGGGCGCTCGCATCCTGTCGGTCGTCGACTATTTCGACGCGCTCATGGCAGAGCGGCCGTACCACAAGGCGATGGGGTACGACGCCGCGATCGGACTCCTGCAGCAGGAAGCGGGCAAAGGCCTCGATCCGAGAGTTGTGGAGAAGTTCATCGAGCTGCTTCCCGCGCTGCAGCGTGAAGCGACGACGCTCGAGCAGGCCATGCCGCGCACGACGGCGCCGGAAGAGCAGCTGCATACCGTCGGCCGGCCGGCCACGGGGCTGACGCCCGAGCCGGCGAAGAAGAACGTGTTCGACGACATCGCGCTGGCGCATCGCGAGATCTACGCGCTGTATGAAATCGCGCAGGCGATGGGAACGAGCCTCGGCGTATCGGACACGATGGCGCTGATTTCGGCCAAGCTCAGCAACCTGGTGCCGTTCTCGTGCGCGGCGCTGTTCCTCTACGACGAGGACACGGAGACGCTGCGCTGCCGCTTCGCGACCGGGGTGGACGCCGAGATCATCCAGAAGATCAGCGTGCACACCGGCGAGGGGCTGACCGGCTGGGTGGCGCGCAATCGCCGCGCGCTGGTGAACGCGCGCCCGAGCGCCGATCTCGAAGCGGCCGGGCTCGCCGATGTCCAGACCAACCTTCAGTCGGCGCTGGTCTGCCCGCTGCTCTTCAGCGAACGGTTCATCGGCACCTTGTCGGTCTATCACGTCGAAGCGACTTACTATCGCGACGATCACCGCCGATTGCTCGATCGCGTATCCGAACAGGCCGCGGCCGTCATCAACAACTCGATGCTGTTCGAACAGACCAAGGAAGATTCATTGACCGACCCGTTGACGGGCCTGCCCAACACCCGTTTCCTCTTCATGCACCTGACGCGCGAGCTTGCGCGCGCCGAACGGCTGAAGCAGGAAGTGTCGCTGCTCGTCATGGACCTGGACGACTTCAAGAGCATCAACGACAGCCACGGCCATCACGTCGGCGATCGTGCGCTGTGCGAAGTGGCTCGCGTGCTTCGCACCGCGATCCGCCCGTACGACATCTGCGTGAGGTACGCGGGCGACGAGTTCATCGTCGTGCTGTCGGGCTGCGACGCGGAGGAAGCGCAGACCAAGCGCGCCGAGCTGCAACAGAGCATCGACGACGTGTATTTCGAAGCCCGCCCGGGGAAACGCGTGGAACTCGGAATCAGCGTCGGCGCCGCGGTGTTCCCGCAGGATGGCGAATCGTACGAGGCGCTTCTGGCGACCGCAGACAGCCGGATGTATCAGGACAAGTCCCGGCGCAAGCGCCCCGGCGGACGGGACACGACGCGATCCGAGTCAGCGCCCCAGTTCCCGGAACTGACGGACCTCGAGATCCAGAAGGCCGCTTCAGGAATTCTCTAGATTCCTACCAGTCTTCGAGCCGTATCCGTGTGCAATCAATTCCCAGTTGTTGAAGCATCGGCGGAACGTCCGACACCATCGCCGCCGGGCCGCAGACGAAGCACAGCGTTGCCGGATCCTCGACGAGAGGCGCAAGCTGCGCGGCGACGATGCGGCCACGGGCGCCGCGCCAGCGATTGGGAATTTCGCGAGTGGCGGTCGTCGACAGGTGCAGCTGTCCCTGGCGCTCCATTCGGCGAAGTTCGGTGAGATAGGCAAAATCGGCCGGCGTCCGGGCGCTGTACAGCAGCGCGATGGAGCCAGACCTCCCTGTGAGGACTGCGTGCCGGATCATTGATCTCAACGGCGCTATACCGGTACCTCCGGCGATGAAGAGGAACCGCTGCTCCAGTGGATCGTCTGGAAAGACGAAAGAACCCGAGGGCCCGCGGACCGATAACGAGCATCCTTTTCGCAGCGGCTCGAAACGATCACCCCAGCGCCCATGCGAGTCCAGCTTGATGAGGAACTGAATCGTGGAGTCCGCCGACGTTTCTTCCGGTGCGGACGCAATCGAGTACGGAACGCGCGTAGTCACTTCGGATGGGGCGAGAGAGGCGACCTGGCCGGCGCGATAGGAAAAGGGAGCGCCGTCCAGGCCGACTGAGACGATGACCGAGGATGGTGTTGCTTTGCGGACGCTGCTGACGCGAAGCGTGAGATCACGCACGGGGCGATCTTAATCCCGGCCGCGCGGGATCGACGAGCGGCGTGAACGCTACTCGATCTGCAGCGATGACTTCACGTCCGAGACGCCACGGATGGTGCGCGCCACCGCGAGCGCCTTGCTCTCGTCGTCCTTGTTCTTCACCCTGCCGCTCAGCGTCACGACCCCGTGGGACGTCTGAACGTCGATCCTGGTGGGGTCCATTCCCTTTTCGTTGAGCAACGCCGTTTTCACCCGGGTCGTGATCGTCGCATCGTCTACCGGCCCGTTGGCCGGCGCGCGAGTGGTGGCAGCTCCACCGCAAGCCATGCTTCCGAGCGGAGCGGCGAGTGCGAGGGCGAGCATTACCGAAGCCATTCTTTTCATCGTGCTAATGCCTCCGATGATCGTCTATGCAATGCAAGATCCGGACAGAATGCTGAGTCTGCATTAAAAGCCCTTCAGCATTCAGCATTCAGCATTTCACGATCCCCCTACATTCCCATCGCATGGAATCCGGCATCGACCAGCATGACCTCTGCGGTGACGGCGCGGCCCGCGGAACTCAGCAGGAACATCGCCGCATCGGCAACCTCGGCGGTATCAACGGTACGCCGCAAGGGGGCGCGGTCGCGGTAATGCTGAAGGATCGTCGAGAAGCCCGAGATGCCTGCCGCGGCGAGCGTCTTGATCGGACCGGCGGAGATGGCGTTGACGCGAATGCCCCGCGGACCAAGATCGGCCGCGAGATAACGCACGCACGCTTCCAGCGCGGCCTTGGCAACCCCCATCACGTTGTAATTCTGAAAGACGCGCTCGCTTCCGAGGTAGGTGAGCGTCAGGATGCTGCCGCCGCCGCGCTTCTCCATCAGCGGCGCCGCACCGCGCGACAGCGCAATTAGCGAGTAGGCGCTGACGTCCATCGCCAGCTTGAAACCGACCCTGGTCGTATCGACGAAATGAAAGTCGGACGCGAGCTCTTCGCGCGGGGCGTATGCCGCGCCGTGCACGAGAAAGTCGAGGCCACCGAACTCGCGTTCGATTTCCGAAAACACCGCCGCGATCTGCCCGTCGTCGGTCACATCGCAAGGGAGAATCAACGGATTGGTGAGGCCGGCGGAGAGCTCGCGCACATTCTCTTCGAGCCGATCACCCTGATAGGTGATGGCGAGCCTGGCGCCCGCCGCCGAGGCCGCTTGCGCGATGGCCCAGGAAATCGAGCGCTTATTGGCGATGCCGACTATCAGTCCTGTTTTATTGGAGAGATCCGTCATGGTTTGCAGCCCTCGTGGACGCGAGGAGGTGCGTCAGGCGTGTCTCTAGCGGATCGCGAGCGCGGCAACACGCCGAAGCGCGACGGCGGAGGGCTAGCGGGAGCGCTTCCTGCCGCCACCCTGCCGCTGGCCGGAGCGGAATCCCGACTGTCCGCCGCCGCGGCCGGACTGGCCGCGACCGCCCGCACCGGAAGGCCGCTGCCCGGCGAATCGTGATCCACCCTGCGTGCGATTGCCGTTCGCCCCGCCGTTTCCGGCGTGGCCATTTCCACCGTGACGATGCGGCTTCATCCGCGCGTCGCCACGGAAGTGACCGTTGCCGCGTTGTCGAATCGTGAAGTCCGGCAGCCGGCGCTCTTCCTTCTGTCCTTCGATGCGGGGAAGCTGAGCCCGAATCAACGGCCTGTGAACCGGTCCCTCTTCGAGCTCGGTCGGCATCTCGTCCGTTTCGCCGCTGTCAGCTGGCGCAACGACTTCTTCGACCGCGCTTTCAACCACCGGCTCGGAAGGAGGATCAACGGGGGCCGTTACTTCAACCGGCGCGGCAACAGCCGGCGTCGGTTGCTCTTCAGTCTCGTCTGAATCGTGGGGGATGACAATGTGCGCGTCTTCGCGCGACGTCTGGCCGGCGAGTACTTCCTTGTAGAGCGTCGCCGTGGTTTCTTTCTTCCGCCGCTTCGGGACTTTCCCTCCCTTGTACGCGTGCTCAGCATCGCACGTCGTACAGCGGGTCTGCTTGACGTCTTCTTCGATCATCGCGACGACGGCGTGATTGGTGAGCCGTCGCTCGCGCGGACAGTAGTCGTCCAATATGTCACCGAGACGCAGCCGGCGCTGCTCCATTCAACTCCCCCGAGAATAACCGTGTATGGCTGGAAAGAGAGATCCGTTGGCGGTCTGTGTAGTCTAGCAAAGACCTCACGTCAGCGCAACAATCGTCGCCGCAAACGTCCAATTTCAGGGATGTTGCGGTGTTCTCGAACCCTTCGACTGGTCGATCCAGGCGAGCGCCGCCTCCAGCGTCCGATCCCGCCCGGCGAGCAAATCGGCGCGCTCCAGCGGAACCGATTCGTCCGGAATTACCCCGCGGCCCTCCAGGCGGGTGCCGTTGGCGGTTACAAAATCGCCATACGCGTGGATCAGCAAATCGCCGTTCGGAAGCCGATCGAAGAGCGCCGGAAGCGCCTGCCCCATCGAGGTCTGGCCGAAAATGCGCGCCCGTCCGATCGACTGCATCCCGCCGGCGAAGCACTCCGATGCGCTGCCGCTCATGGAATCGACCAGGATCGCGACCCGTCCGGCGAACGCGTCGACACGTTGGCCCGAGGCGTTGACGAGACGCGGGTTGGCAACGAAGCGCAGTTCACCTTCCCGGGTTTTCATCACACCGAGCGACACGCGTTCGCTGACGAAGTGCCCGGAGATGCCCATCAGCATGGCAGCAAGCCCGCCAGGGTTGCCGCGGAGATCGATGACGATGCCGTCGGCGTGGCGGAAATCATCCATCGCCTGCTGAAACTGCGCATCGACCGCGGCCATCCAGACATTGAACTTGATCACTCCAACCGTCCTGCCAGACGGCGTCGTCTTCCGATCCTGTTCGACGCGGACGTACATCGTCGGCAGGCTGCCGACGGTGACGGGGTTGCCGTGCTCGGGTCGCCGCTCGAGCGCCGTTTTCACGGATACGCCCTGGCCATCTTCGAACGTGACGTCGATTTTCGAGCCTGCGGGTCCGCGGAGGCGAGTCTCGGCAATGCGCCAGGCCTCGACCTTCTGCATGCGCTCGTTTTCCGTCTCGGGAATCCCCTTCAACAGATCGGCGACCGCTGCTGAACCGATCTGCGTGATGCGCCAGCCTGCCCGGACCGGCGCCGTCACCTCCGGGTTGACGTGGGTCACCACGAGATCGTGTCCGAGCAGCCTGACGTCGATGCCGGGATCGCCGCTCGCATCTCCCGACCCGGCGTCACCGGGAACATCGGCGGTAGCGGGAATCAGCGCGAAGTGTGAGAGCCCGAGGCGCTGGAGCATGTCGCGAATGACGGCCCGCAATTCGGCCGGTGTCCTGGCTGCCGCGGCGCGGGGCTTGAGCTCCGCACGAACGGCGTCCCAATCGAGGCCGTTCATCGTCTTGTCGAAATGGGTATCGCGAATGATCGTCCACGCCGCGTCGAACGTCTCGCTCGACTGCGGCACCTGCGCCGCTGCCAGTCCAGCCAGAGCAACAGCTACGACCGCGACGGCGGCGCGAAGTCGCCTCACTTGATGAGCGCCTTGATCTGCGCTGGAGGATCGAAGGTTGACGGCGGGACGTTATCGAATTCGAACGACGTGATCTTGAGTATTTGCTCGACCCCCATCTGAGTCTGCTTCATGGTCGTTGCCAGCAGCAGGTCGCCGAACTTCTTGTAATCCGAGTGCACCTGGGTTGCGGTAATCGGTCCCATCGGGCTCTCGCGGGTGAGCACGGCGCCAGCCTTGAGCCCGGTCTGCACGTCGTAATACTCAATGTCCTCGCCGCCCTCCTTCCGCGTCAGGGCAACCTTGTAGCACGGACGGCCATCGAAGCTGGTCTTTTCAACGGTCTTCATCGAGGCGTAGCGCCCTTCCTGGTGCAGATCGCTGTAGAAGTCCGCATCGAATTTCTTCTGCGCCAGTTCCTTTCCTTCCGACAGCATGGGGCCGGTCAGCGGTTGCAGGGTCCAGCCGTAGGTGCCATCAAACCCTTCAACGATGTCGCCAATCCCGCCGAGACTGATTTTGACCAGCGACTTGTCCGGTTTCGCGGCGTACACGTCTACCGCTCCGGTAATGCCGTTGCTGGTCATCGAAATCGTTCCGGTCGCGTGCGTCGAGCTATGCGCGAGAATCGCGGCGCGGCCGCCCATTTCCTTGATGTGCCGATCGAGGATCGAGCGTGCCGACGGGAGATCTCGCGTCGAAGTAGCCGATTCCGTCGCCGGCGCGGCAGGTTTCGGCGCAGACGGCTTCGGCGCAGCCGGGGCCTGCGGGGTTTGCGCGAGTGGCGCCGCGCCAACGACTGTGACCAGCAGCAGGAGAAGAAGAGCCCCGCGCGAGCGGATCGCGACGCGGACAGGAAAAGACATCAAACCACGCATTCTCGGAACTCCAGGGGTAACAAGGATCCTAACTGGACTTTTTCGTGATGTTCGTGACCACGCCCACCATGTAATGCAAATCAACGGTATCGCCAGCCTCGAGGTTGCGTGGAACCGACTCGCCGCCGACGCGCGCGAGCCGTACCTGTCCTTGCGGATCGTCCGGATCGATGAAGTACACGTCCAGGGAAAGCTGGCCGTGAATGCTCACGGGCTGAATCTTGGTCACCTGGACCGTTCGTGTGCCTTTCAACATGCGTGCGCTCGCCTTCGAGGATGCAAAAGGTGGCTGGCACCTTTCCCGGAAAGGTGCCAGCCACCTTTTGCCGATGAACTTGATCTTATGCCAGAGCGCGGCCTCGTGTTTCGGGAATCCAGATCCACGTGGCGGCGGCTGCGAGGAACGCCAGCGACGAGATGGATAACGCCGTGCCGAAGCCCTGAGTCTGTGCCAGGGTCCCTACGGTGAAGGGCGCGGCGGCGCTGACAATGCGGCCGACGTTGTAGGTGAAGCCCTGGGCGGTTCCGCGAATGGAAGTGGGAAAAATTTCGGCGGTGACGGCTCCGAACCCGCTGAAGTAACCGGTGGCGAAAAACGCGACAAATGGTCCAAGCACCAGCAGAACCAGCGGAGCACTGACCGACACATACAGAAACAAGAGAAGTGCGGCGGCAAGAAGGTAGCCGATGTAGGTGGGTTTCCGGCCGATCCGATCGCTGACGAATCCGAAGGTGATGTAGCCGAACCACATGCCGATCTGCATCACCACGATCATCGTGGAGCTCGAGAGCATCTGCAGCCCGAGTCCTCCGCGCGACGGCGGCTCCTGGAGATAGCTCGGCAGCCAGAGATTGAAGCTCCACCATCCGAACAGCGTGCACGCATTCATGACCGTCAGCGCGATCGTCAGCGGCGCGAGGTCACGGGTGAAGAGCCTGGAAACGCTCGGTGATGCCACGCGGGACCGTCTCGCCTCCTGCCAGATGTCAGGTTCGCGGACGCTGCGCCGGACCCACAGCGTGAGGAACGCCGGGAGAATGCCGACGAAGAAAACGGCGCGCCAGCCAAAGGCCGGCTGAACGAAGTAATTCACCGCAGCCGCGAGCGCATAGCCAATCGCCCAGGCGCTCTGCATCAGCGCAAGCGCCTTGCCGCGGTGTTCGTCTCGCCACGTCTCCGACACCAGCGTGGCGCCGCTCGCCCACTCGCCGCCCATCCCCAGGCCCAGGCCGATTCGAAAGAGCGCGAACTGATTGAACGTGGTGGCGAGGCCGCAGGCGGCGGTGAAGATGGAGTAGAGGACGATGCTCCCCATTAGCGCGCGTGTGCGGCCGAATCGATCGGAGACCCAGCCGAAGCCGACGCCGCCGGCAGCCGCTGCGAGCAGCGCGATGGATCCAAGCGCGCCACCGGCTGCTGGCGACAGTTCGAGATCGCGTCGAAGAGCCGGAAGCACGAGGGCAAAGAGCGTGACGTCGAAAGAGTCGAGCATCCACCCGAGTCCGGCCGCGATCACGGCGCGCCGGCCCTCGGGAGTGCCGTCTTTCCACCAGTCGAAAATGCCGCTCAACGCGCAGGTCCCGCGAGACCGGCAACCTTGACACCCGCGCGCTCGAGGCCAGCCCGAAGCGCTGCCGTCAACGCCTGCGCTCCGGGCGTGTCTCCGTGCGTGCAGATCGTATCGACTCGCATCGCCAGCGCTGAGCCGTCAGCTGCGATCACCGCGCCCTCTGTCGCCATGCGCACGGCGCGATGAACGACGACGTCGACGTCGTGAATAACCGCTCCCGGCCGCGACCGTGGCGTCAGCGACCCGTCTCGTTCGTACGTCCGATCCGCGAACCCTTCGAGCGCGACTCGCAAACCTGCCGACTCACCGGCGCGAGCGAGATCGGAATTCGGAAGCGCGAAGAGGATCAGCGATCGCTCGACGGCCGCGACAGCTCGCGCGATGGCGTCAGCAAGCGTTCGATCCTTGACCGCCATGTTGTACAGGGCGCCATGCGGCTTGACGTGCGACAGCCGGACGCCTTCGCTGTGGGCAATGGCGGCAAGCGCGCCAATCTGATACAGCACGAGGTCCTCGACTTCTTGCGGCGCGACGCGCATCTCGCGGCGGCCAAAGCCGACGAGATCGGGAAATCCCGGGTGCGCCCCGACGGCGACGCCGTGTTCGCGCGCGAGCCGCACGGTCCGCCGCATCACCGAAGGATCGCCGCCGTGGTAACCACAGGCGACGTTGGCGGAGGAGATGCTCGGCATGACCGCTTCGTCGGCACCAATCGTAAAGGCGCCGAACGACTCTCCCATATCGCAATTTAGGTCGATGCTCGTCATCAGAATTCAATGAGGATCCCCGCGGAGGGGACGATTGGAATGAGCGATTCGTAGAGATTCGAGACTCGGCCGGTCGCCGTGTTGACTCCAGGCGGATTGAATCGCACGTTCTCGCGATTCAGGAGATTGATCACCTCGGCAAACAGCGTCAGTCGCTTGCGCGACCAGTTGAACGTGCGATTTGCCCGGACGTCGACGCGTGAGTAGGTTGGCAGCCTCAACGTGTTGCGGGTCGACGATACGAAAAAATCGGTTCCCTGCTGCACGTAATAGCCAGGCGCGGGAATATTGGTACCGGCGCGAATCTTCGTGCTCAGGTTGGTGCGATCGGAAATCCTGAAGGACAAGTACAGGTTGACGGCGTGCCGTTGATCGAGATCGGCCCAGTACGTCTCGTGCGTCTGGTTGTCAGTTCGCTGCGTCCGGCCGTACGAATACGCCAACCATCCCGAGACCCCGTGCGTGTTCCGGCGCTGCAACAGGAACTCGACGCCGCGGGCAAAGCCTTCGAGCTGGTTTTCGTACGGCGCTGTGACCGCGCCGCGAATCACTCGACCGTTGACGAGCCTGGTTTCAGCCCCCGGCCGACGGAAGAAGCCATCCTCTTCGCGATCGAAGAGCGTGACCGTCCAGCGCATCGACGAGCCGAGACGCTGCTCGAATCCGACGTCGTACTGTTCGGCGCGTTGCGCCGGCGCGCCGGCCAGTCCAAGCGCGCCGATGACCTGTTCGAACTCGGGGAATTGCCGATAGATGCCGCCGCCAGCGCGGATCGACGACGCATGCGGCAGCTGCAGATCAAGCTGCAGCCAGGGAGACGCCGTGGTCTCATCCGTCAGCGTCCAGTGATCGACGCGAGCGCCCGGCACGAGCGTCAGCGGACCGGCGGTCATGCGAACTGTCGCATAGCCGCCTGAACGAGTCGCGCGCCCGTGAAAGTCGTTGATCGTCCGGTAGCGGCCGATTGCGCCGCTGAATCGCTGACGAAACCGGCTCTGGTCCACGTATTCCGCCTGGCCGCCGCCGTCCACTTGAAGATGACGCGTCAGCGTCAGGCTCCCATCAACCCTTCCCGCGGCCTCCTTGTCGTGACCGTCGTCGAGGGTGACGAAATCGGCGGCGTCATTGCTGAACTGGTTGAACGAGCCAAGCAGGCGCGCCGTCAGAACGCCGCGCGACCGCGTCAGGCGCCAGCTGCCAATCGCAATCGCCGACGCATTGCGTCCCGTGAACAGATCCTGGCTATCGAGATCCTCGCGGCGCTCCTCGAGCTTCGAGTGGCCGGCGATCACGGTGAACTCGGCACGCTCGGTCGGAGACAGATCGAATACGACCTTCCCCTGCGTGTCGGAGAAGCCGAAATTGAAGCCGTCGCCTTCATCGAGCAGCCGCTCCACCAGCAATTGCAGGTAGCTCTGGCGCGCGGTGACGAGCCACGAGCCTCGCTTCGAGCCGCCAATCGGTCCTTCGACAACCACGGACGCGCTCGTTCCGCTGACGGCGACCCGCGCCTGGCGGCGCTCCCGGGATCCTTCGCGCAGCCGGAAATCCAGTTCCGCGCCGGTTCGGTCACCGTAGCGCTGCGCGTAGCCGCCGTTCAGAAGCGTCACGTCCTCCAGGATGTCGCTGTTGATCATCGCCACCGAGCCCGAGGCCGACTGATCCTCGACCGCGCGAACGGTGTGCAGGAGGAATGGGGTCGAGAAGCCATCGACCGTCATGTTCAAGTGCGTGAAAGGACTCCCCCGCACGCTGAATTCGCTGCGCAGGTCATCGGCGGCAGCCACACCAGGGAGTACCTGGACCGCCCTGAGAGGGTCGTCGGCGAGGACGCCGCGCAGGTTCTGGATGTCCGCGCTGCCGAGCATCTGCTGGGAGGCGACGCCGGGTTCGGGCGCGCGGAAACGGTCGGCCGCCACCGTGACGTTTTCGGTGTACGTTCCCGTGCCTTCGCTGAGCGGAATCGTGAGGTCGATCGTCCCGCCAGCCGATACCTGCACGTCGCGCCGGACAAGGATGTAGCCGACAACGGAGATGTACAACCGGTGAGACCCCGGGGTTACCGACGCCAGCCGAAACGCACCGGTGGCATCGGTCTGGGTCGATGGCCCGCCGTCCTCCACGAGCACCAGCACCTTCTCGATGCCGGTGCCCGTGCGGACATCGACTACGCGTCCGGCTACGACACCCGCCTTCGGTGAGGCTCCGGCGGCCGCGCCCGCTTCCTGCGCACCAATCTCGACAGAAGCTACCAGAATCAACCAAACCGCAATCACGGTTGCCGTCAGAAACGGGCGTTTCCCTGGGAGCAGATCAAAAATGTAATCGACCCACGATTTTTGTGGGTGAGGTCCCCCGAATCCGGCGCCCAGCGGCATAAATCAGAAGGAAATCGAGCGGTACATCACTTGCTCTGAAGGAGGGTGCAGGCGGCCTGAATATTTACGGCAGGGAGCCGTGAGTTGCTGGGGAGCCGGGTCGCCCGCAACAACCGCAGGGCAGTCGTCAATAATGGCGACTGCCCTTTTTTTTGGAATGCTGAATGCTGATTGCTGAATGCTGATGAGCGCGGTCTCACGACCGCGCCTAGAACAATCATTCAGCATTCAGCATTCAGAATTCAGCATTCCTAAACTGCCGCTCCCTCCGGATACTGCAACGCCAGGCGCAGCTCCTTCGACAACGAGTCAACCGTGGTTCCGTGGCGCTTCCAGGCGCCCTCGGTCTCGAAGCGCAGGTCACCGATGCGCCGGCCCCACGGGGCAATGACGCGGCCAATAGCCCGGAAGTCCGTCCGATCCGCGTGTTCCTGATCGAGTCGACGGACGACATCGGGAGCGACGCGAATGAAGGCTCGCAAGGCGGTTGCGGACTTGATGCTGTATTTGCGCCCGTTCCAGGCGGCACCGAACACCTGCGCCGCCTGCTTCAAGTAATTGACGAAGAATCGCTTGGACTCCTCGCGGAACGCCTCACCCTTTCGACCCGGTCCGAACGCGTCAGCGGCAAACAGCTTTTTGAGCTCCTGCGCGAGCGGCGCCTGGGCCACCCTCCCGCGACCGACGCCCAACAACTTAATCTCGCCGTAGAGCGGTGAGTCTTCGCGATCGTTCAGGGCACGGACGATGTCGTGCGCGGCGGCCAGGCTTTCGTCGCTGTAGAGCTGGCGTCCGGAGAGCGAAACGAGGTGCGACGCGTTCAGCCGCGTGTGCTTGGCGTTGATGGTGACGAACATCTGCACGACATGGTCGTCGGGCAGCCGGTCGAAAATCACAGCCGGTACGGTGAAAGGCTCGTCACCGAACCTGTCGATGTCCGCATGAAGAGCGAGAAGCCGATGCTGACCATCGATGGCGCGCAGGATTCCTTCACGCTCGGGCACCTTGAGCATGCCGACCGACGACCCCGGTTCTGCCGGCTCGAACTTCAGCGCTTCATCGCAGGAAATGATGACCGCGCCGGGAATCGATGGCAGATCGCGCGCCTGCCGGCACTGTTCGTAGTACTGGACCAGCTCGTCGATCTTCTTTCGGATGATCTGCCGTTGATAGGCCTTTTCGTTCGCCGCAATCCGGCGCTCAAGAAGATCCCAGTTGACCTTGGTGGGAGCCGGCACCTTCTTGCGTCCTCCGCGAACCGGCTGAGACTGTTCCCCGTAACTGAGCACCTCGAATCGGACGAGCTTGTCGATATCACTGGCACTCAGGGAGGCTTGGTAGAACTGCACTCCAAACTGCTGCATCCGGATAGCGGCGACGCTAATCATAGGCGTATTCGGCTGTTTGGCTTACACTCGGGGCTTTCAGACTGCTAAGGCGTCACTGGCTTGCCCATCTTATATTGTCTCGGCGCCATATTCTCAAGACCCCCTCGCGCTGAGCCGGGTGATGTGCCCTAACCCATTTGATTTCAGGTTCTTGCAATGGTTGGACCGCTGATCCCGGCGCTGGCGCTGTTCTTGGCTGGATCTTCGCCCCAACCGGCCCGGGGTGTGCTCGTCGAGCACGTCAGTTGCCCGGGCGATTCAACGCAGACCTACACACTCTATTTACCGTCGACATATCAGACGAGCCGGGAATGGCCGCTGCTTCTCGTCTTCGATCCCGGCGCACGCGCCGCGCGCGCAGCTGAAGTCTTTCGCGAGGCGGCCGAGCGGTTCGGCTGGATCATTGCGGCATCGGAGAACTCACGCAACGGTCCGTGGGAGCCGACGCTTCGCGCGGTCAACGCGATGTGGCCGGCGTTACTTGGTGGTTACGCCGTCGATCAACGTCGCGTGTACACGGCTGGTCATTCTGGCGGTGCGACGGTCGCGTGGCTCGTGGCGCAGCAGACAGGTCAGATCGCCGGCGTGATTGCGTCAGGTCAGCCGAATCCGGAATCGCAGGTTGCCAAAGGCAAACAGTTCGCGTGGTTCGGGAGCGCCGGCCACAGCGATTTCAACTTTCTCCAGGTGAAGAACATCGATGCGGCTCTCGAAGACGCGAAGGGGACGCACCGCGTCGAGTTCTTCGACGGCGGCCATCAGTGGCCGCCATCCGACATCGCGCTTCGCGCGCTCGGATGGATGGAAGTCGTCGCCATGAAGGACGGCCGCCGGCCGCGCGATCTCGATCTGGCAAAGGCGATTCTGGCCGAAGACATCTCGCGCGCGCGCGCCCTCGAAGAGCGCGGGCTCTTGACGGAGGCGTGGCGCTCGTACCGCACGATCGTCACGACCTACACGGGCCTCCTCGATGTCGCCGACGCTGACCGCCGTCTTCGGGCAATCGACAGTGATCACAAGTTCAAGGACGCGCGCAAACTTGAAGAACGCGCGGATCGGCGGGAGCAGCAGGAGATCTACGCGATCGGCAAAGTGGTCGCGCAGCTGAGCACGGACGATCCTCCGCTCGTCGCGCAGCTTCGATCGCAGCTCAATCTGGATTCGCTGGAGAAAGCGTCCCGCGGCGAGGGATATGAGGCGGCATCGGCCACACGATCGATCGCGCTCGTTCGGATCCAGCTGTCAACCGTCGCCCGAGACCTGCGCGACAAGCACGACGTGCGTGCCGATCTCGTTCAGAAAGTGCTCGACTCAATCAAGTAGGCGCTCGGTCTCTGGCGCGTGTTCCACCAGCCAACCACCCGGTCCCTTCCGATCGAACAGAGAACCATCAGAATCACGAAGGCCACATACGCAGCCCAAGCCTGCGGATGGCTGAGCGTCTTGTGAATCCGCAGCGACAGCAGGCCGTAGACCAATTCGACATGAATCCAGTAGATGAACAGCGAGTTTCTTCCGAGCTGTTCGACGGGACTGGACCACTGGCCGATAACCCGTTGCCAGACGTACGCGAACGGAAGAATGAGGGTGAGGATGCCGACGCGAATTGCAAAGAACGACGGTGAGCCTCCCCAGAACTCGGAGTGAGCATAGGGTGTCGGCAGGAAGGATCCGGCGTACGCTGCGGCCGCGAGCAACGCTCCCGTGATGGCGAACCACGAATTCAATCGCGACTCGCGTTCGGGAACGCGCGCCTGATCCAGAAGCACGCCGACGACGGCGCCGGCAAAAACGAATCCCGCCCAGGGGAAAAAGGAAAAGGTTGCGAGGCCGCCGAGAGGCCGGACGTAGGCCTCCAGCGCGTCGGGCAATCCATTCAGCAGAGGCGTGGCGCGGACAATGGGAGTCACGATCGATATCGCCGCAGCCGATGCGGCAAATCCGACCAGCCGCTGCCTCGAAGACACGAACGCCCCCCAGAGAGCGCCTGCAGCGGCAATCGAGGGACCCAGGACATTCAGGATGTCGACCTTGAGCATTCCACGCGGCGGCCCCCACCCGAGTGCCCAGGCCTGAAGACGAAAGAGGAAGGCGAGGAAAAAAACCCAGCCCCCTCGCTTGACCACGGCTGATGCCGCCGACCGGCTGTCCGCGGTACGTCGAAACTTCGATCCCGCGGACAGCGCAACAGACACCCCCGCCAGGAACAGAAACAGCGGGGCGGCGAAGCCAGCGACAATCATCGCCCAGGCGAACTGCCAGGAGCCGCGTGCGTCGATGCGGGTCCAGCTGTCGAGGACGTGCGCCTGGATCATGATGAGCACGGCGAGGCCCCGCGCCCAATCCAGGTATCGGCGTCGCGCTATGGCCTGTTGCACTACGTACCGGGCGTCACCGTGTAGTTCACGGTAAGAGGGATGTCCTGGCGCATGGAATGCCAGACGGAGCAGTACTTGTCGCGAGACAACTGAATGGCACGGTCGATCGCGTCGGTCGGCACGTCGCCCGTAACGGTGTAGGTGAGCGTGATGGCAGTGAAACGGTGCGGCGTCGTATTCGCGCGCTCGCCCGCGAGATCCGCCCGCAGACCGCGCAAATCGTGTCGCCCCTTCGTCAGCACGTGGACAACGTCCATGGCCATACAGGACGCCAGCGCAAAGGCGAGCGCCTGCACCGGCGAGGGTCCCGCGTGCGAGCTGCTATCGAGCGTGATCTCGACGTCGCCGGATCGCCCGCCAAAGACGAGATCGTGTTCCCAAACAAGAGAGATTCTGGTCGGCGGCTTGACCGTCGGCACGACTGCCATATGGGAATTCTACCGCGCCGCCGGGCCTGGCCCGCGGCCTAGGTGCTGCTCGGGCGTGCGCTTCGGCTGACTCCGTAGACGAAGTGCGTGACCGCCAGCCACGCCAGCGGTAGCAGCACGAGCAGATAGGTCAGGTACTGACCATAAATACCGTCGGGGCCATAGGCCTCGGTGGCGTCGTGCAGCGGCTGGCTGTTTGGAAAGATGTTCGCCTCGGTGAGCTCGTGAAAGCCGTAAATCAGCAGCTGGACGACGAAGACGAGCAGGAAGACCGCGGTCACCTGGAAGAAGCGGGACAGATTGACTCGATACCCGTATCGGGACCACAGCCAGGCGATGAACCCCGCCGCGATCGTGCCTGAAATCGCCCCGGCGATCACGTGCGTCGACTTCACGGTGAAGATCAGCTGTGTCATCAGCAGCGCCGTCTCCATGCCTTCGCGCGTGATCATCAGCAGCGTGAAGATGAACACGCCGAAAAATGCGGCGCGTCCCGCCTTGATCGACGAGGCCTCCAGCCGCCCTTCGATTTCGCGTTTCATCCGCTTGCCTGCCCGCCACATGTGCATGGTCAGTGATGCGACGAGAAGTGCCGCGGTGAGGGCGAGGATCCCTTCCCACAGAGCTTGATTGTTTGCCTGGGCGAGGAGCAGGCCGGCGGCGACGCTGAGCAGGACAGAAATCGCGATTCCCCAATGAACCGCCGGCAGAAGCGCAAACCGCCCGGTCTTTTTCAAATAGGCGAGGCTGATCGCGACGATGAGAAACGCCTCCAGCCCCTCCCGCAGCGTGATCACAAACGACTGAATCATTGTGTCCTGTGGCGTCTGCCGACGACGGTCCGCCTGCGCTGCCGCGCCCATCCGGGGCGTGAGGCGGAGAAAATGCGACTAATCTCGTTTTCCAAGCCTATCCTCCGCATATCCGACCAGTCAAGTCGCCATTCAGCGCCTGCGGCCCGAGCGAGGCGCGAAGCCGCCGAGCGCGGGGGTGGGGCCCCGCGAGCGGTGAGAAATGCAGACAGACCCGCGGAAGGCGTCGACAGCGAAGCGCCAGTAAGATTGCTGGTATGCGCAACCCTTTCTCGGTGTTCTTCTGGATCGCGTTTGCCGTTGCCCTGCTGCCTGTGCCGCAAGCGAACGACGCGGCGCTCCTCGAACGCGCCCGCGCGCTCCTGAAACAGTCGCCGCTCATCGACGGGCACAACGACTACCCATGGGCGCTGAGGGAGAAGGCGCAGCGGAACTTCGAGAAGCTCGATATTGCGAAGCCGCAGCCGTCAATCATGACCGACATCGCGCGATTGCGCGCCGGTGGGGTTGGCGCTCAATTCTGGTCGGTGTACGTGCCCGTCGAGCTGACGGGACAGAGCGCTGTGACCGCCACGCTCGAGGAGATCGACACCGTTCATCAGATGGTTCGGCGCTACCCGGAAACGTTCGAGCTCGCGCTCACCGCCGACGATGTGGAGCGGATTTTCAAAAAGGGCAAGATCGCATCGCTCATCGGAATGGAGGGGGGCCATTCCATCGACAACTCGCTCGCCGCACTGCGCATGTTCCATCGGCTGGGGGCGCGGTACATGACGCTCACGCATGCCAAGAACACGGCGTGGGCGGACTCGGCAACCGATGATCCGAAATTCGGCGGGCTCGCGCCGTTCGGCGAGGAGGTCGTCCGCGAGATGAACTGGCTCGGAATGCTGGTCGATCTCAGTCACGTCTCGCCGGAGACGATGAAGGACGCGATTCGTATCAGCCAGGCACCGGTCATCTTTTCACACTCATCCGCGCGCGCGCTGAACGACGTGCCGCGAAATGTGCCCGACGATGTCCTCCAACTGCTTCCGAAGAACGGCGGGGTCGTCATGGTGACGTTCGTGCCTGGATTCCTGTCGCCGAAGGTTGCCGCGTGGCAGAAGCTGCAGGACGCCGAGCAGGCGAGGTTGACCAAACTGTTTCCAGCTGACGCTGCCGCAGTCACGCGGGGCGTGAACGAGTGGTCCGCGGCGCATCCGGCACCCCGCGCGACGCTGGCCGACGCCGCCGATCACATCGATCACATTCGCAAGGTTGCCGGCATCGATCACCTCGGCATCGGCAGCGACTTCGACGGCATCACGATGGTGCCGGCGGGACTCGAGGACGTGTCCCAGTACCCGGCGCTCATCGCGGAGTTGTTCCGTCGCGGCTACACCGAAGACGACATCAAGAAGATCGCCGGCCAGAACCTTCTCCAGGTCATGCGCGAGGTGGAAAAGGTCTCGAAGCGGTTGCAGTCGGAACGCGGACCATCCGCGGTCATCTTCGAACAGAAGTGAACGTCGTTCCTCTTGCCTGCGTGTCGTGTGTGATGCTGCTGGCCGCGATGACGAGTCAGAAATCCGCGACCGTCAAGATCGTTGCGCTGGGCGATTCCACGACCGCCGGGACGCCGGGATTCAAGTCACCGCTCGAAGCGCCGCCGAACGGACGCGGCGACGAGACCAGCCAGTACGCATACTGGCTCATGAAGGCACATCCTGAATGGACGGTGCTGAACCGCGGCGTGAACGGCGAGCGGAGCGATCAGATTCGCGCGCGGTTCGAACGCGACGTCATCCAGGCAGCCCCGGGCGCGGTCGTCATCATCGCGGGCGTGAACGACGTGTACCAAGGGCAGACGGTCGACCACGTCACCGAGCAGTTGCAGGCGATGTACACCCGCGCGGCAGAGGCCCGAATCCCCGTCCTCGCCGGATCCATCATCCCCTACAACACTGCCACGCCTGAACAGAATGCCCGGATGCGCCAGATCAACGATTGGATAAGGCGGCAGGCGGCCGTGGCCTTCGTCGACACACGGTCCAGCGTGGCTGCCTCCGATAACCCGGACCGGTTGTTCGAATCGCCGGACGGGCTGCACCCGTCACCCACCGGATATCGCCGGATGGCGGAGGCAATCGCCGCAGCGCTGGAGCGGCACCTCCGCCCGTCCTTTTGACTTTCCCCTTTCCTTGGTCGCTTTTCTCAGTGCTCGCGGGGCCCTCCGCCTCCGCGCGCCGTTCAGCGGTTTGCGCGCGACGGCGCGACTCGGGCCGCAGGCGCTTGCGGACGCGCTTCCGCGTCTAGGGACTAGTACAATGGGGGAACGCGACAGGTTGCCTGACGTCGGCGCTGTGTCTGGATGACGCTCGCCGGGACGAGGCCTGGAATACTTTCTGCAGCAGTAACCCAAAATGTCTACACGGATCTTTGCCCCGATTGCGGCCACCGCAATCCTGATTGCTTCTCTGGGCGCCCAGGAAACGCCACAGAAAACGTTCAAAGTCTCGACCAACACGGTCGCCCTGTATGCGACGGTGACGGACGCCGAGAAGCGCCTCGTGCCGGATCTGGTGGAGGACGATTTTGAGGTCTACGACAACAACAAGCTGCAGACGCTCACGTCGTTCGACAACAAACCACAACCGATCAGCGTGGTGGTCATGCTCGACACCAGTGGCAGCATGACGCTGGCTCTCGATCTCGTCAAAGCCGCCGCCGAGCAGTTCCTGCTTCGATTGATGCCAGACGATCAAGGTATGGTCGGCGCCTTCAACGACAAGATCGAGTTCCATCCCGAAGGCTTCACCAACAGCCGCGACATGCTCGTGCATTCGCTGAAAGATCTCGACTTTGGATATCCGACGCGCTTGTACGACGCGGTCAACGAAAGCATGTCGCAGCTGAAGCCGCTCCAGGGGCGCAAGGTGGTGCTCGTCTTCACCGACGGCGACGACAACTCGAGCAAGATTGGGTCAGGCCATGTGACGGACCGCGGGCGGCTCGAAGAGGTGATGGTCTATTCGGTCGGGCTGGAGAACGAGTACTTCGACGGTTCGCGAAAAGTACGATCGAGCCCTGACCGCGGGCTGAAACGCCTGTCAGAAGAGACCGGCGGCGGGTTTTTCCTGTTGAAGAAGACCGACGAGTTGACGAGCACGTTTACGCGCGTCGCGCAGGAACTGCACAGTCAATACGTGCTCGGCTTCACGCCGCAAGTCCTCGACGGCAAGATTCACAAGCTTGACGTCAGACTGAAGAAGCCAGGCATGGCAGCGCGTGCGCGCAAGAGCTACGTCGCGACCGGCGAACCTACGACAGAAAAGTAACGCGGTAAACTTTCACCCGTGGTGCCCCGTCTAACGATATTGAAAGGACGGACACCATGAGAGACCTCGATTTTTCAACCAATGCCGATGCAATCGTGGCGATTCTGCTCACCGTCGCGATCCTGGTGGTGAGTTTCGCGTAGACCGCTCGATTTGCATGCGGCCTGGGCGGCGGGTGCGCGTCGCCCTCACAATCCTCCCCTCATCCCTCAATTCGAATCATCGTCGCTGACCACCGCTGACATCCTATTGTTCAGGTAAGCTTAAGTACCTCCATGCCAGTACTGCTCTCTGAACAGGACGTTCGAATCGTGCTGTCCATGCGCGATCTGATCGACGCGATGGAGATCGCGCTCGCCCGATTCTCGTCCGGCGACGTCGCGCAGCCGTTGCGAACGGTGATCGAAGTGGGGCTTCAACGCGCGTTCGTCGGTGTGATGCCCGCGTTCATTCCCGATCCCGCGGCGCTCGGTACCAAAGTCGTGAGTGTGTTCGGCAGCAACACGGCGGTTGGACTGCCCACGCACCTCGCCACGATCCTGCTGCTCGATCCGATGACCGGAGAACTGCTGTCGATCATGGATGGCCGGTTCATCACCGAAGCCCGAACCGCCGCCGTGTCAGCCGTCTCGGCAAAGCACCTCGCGCGATCGGACGCGTCGAAGCTTGCGATCATCGGATCGGGCGTGCAGGCGAGAAGCCATCTCGATGCGATTGCACTCGTACGAGATCTTGCGGAGGTTCGTGTGTGGAGTCGCAGCAAGAGCAATCGCACCGCATTCGCGCGTGAGATGCGCTCGCGGGTGAATGCGCCAATCACCGTCGCCGGCGCGGTCGAAGAGGCGCTCGACGGAGCGGATCTCATCGTCCTCGCCACCTCGTCGCATGAACCTGTCGTCCGCAGCGCGTGGATCGCCGACGGCGCGCACGTGTGCGCGGTGGGCGCATGCAGACCCGATCAACGCGAGATGGATACCGAGCTCGTTCGACGCTCCCGCGTGTTCGTGGACTCGCGCGCTGGCGCCCTCGCCGAAGCAGGCGACATCGTCATTCCAATGAAGGCTGGCGCGTTGAGCGAGACGCATCTCGCAGGGGAGCTGGGCGAGATGCTCACAGGGAAGATCAGCGGCAGAACATCGCCTGCGGACGTGACGGTGTTCAAGTCGCTGGGAATGGCCGTGGAAGATGTGGCGGCCGCGCACCTCGCCTACGTCAAGGCTGTCGAGCGCGGCCTGGGTCGCGGGATCGTGTTATAGCAGGCTACTTGCCCTTGCGACGCTCCGCCCAGCGCTTCTTCATCATTTCCGAAATCTTCTTGCGCGCCTCTGGGGACATCTTGCGACGACGACGCTTCCCGCCCGCGCCGGCCGATTCGCCGACGCCAACCGCACTCGCGGCGCTCGCTGCCGCCGCCGAAGCCTTGACCCCCGCGCGCTGGCGCAATTGGGCCGCCTGTGCCGTCAGCGCGGCCAGACGCTCGCGCGTGTGCGCAATCTCCCGCTCGATGC